>Ga0307376_10006687_pt1 | contig 10166 bp, 9 predicted proteins | sample TR2MG_FD_202536 | JGI IMG/M metagenome (GOLD analysis project Ga0307376, IMG submission 202536) | Soil microbial communities from Risofladan, Vaasa, Finland - TR-2 | ecosystem: Environmental > Terrestrial > Soil > Coastal area > Acid sulfate soil | place: Finland: Risofladan, Vaasa | collected...
TACAATAATGCTGCTAGGTGGGTTCATGTGGGCACACCTGATCCTGAACCTATGAGGATTCCAGCTATCAACGATTTGACCATTCAGGAAAATGAGGCTATGTTGCAGCAGTATCGGGATGCCGGTATGATCCCTGCTGAACCTCATGGCCCTGTTGTTGCGGAGGTTATTGAATGACTATCACGGCACCGGATGGTGCATACATTATTGGTGGTGGGAAATACCATTTCGGTCAGGCTGTCACTGAGGATTTGGCTAGGGCTGCTTTTGAGTTCCCGATGCCTACTCTGGGTAATATGATTGAGTTGCTTCGTTCGGTGTTGGAGTTGCTGCCGTTGGATGCGTTGAAACCGTTCAAGGGTTTCCTTGGGTTGGATGACGCCCATTTTGGTACTGTGGTGGATGCTGTCAACAATATTATTTCGTCTTTGCAGCAACGCCCAATTTTTATGTTGTTGACTGATTTCACATCCTGGGTTAAGGATTTAGTTCAGGCTATCACTGGTGTCGCTAACGGCGACTTGTCGATGTTGACTACTTGGTTCCAGTCTAATGTGTTGGATCAAATTAACGACATCTGGGTGCAGCTTCAAAGCGTATTGGGTTCTATTGTTGATTTTGTGACTAATAGCGATCTTGTTTTAGCTATCCAAGATTTTGTTACTAACAATCAACTACTCAGTGCTATTCAAGATTTTATTACTAGTATTGATTTGGCTGATGCTGTAGGCAATATTGTTAAGGCGTTGACTGGCACTGCTGGTGCTTTATCTGATTTGTCGGCGTGGGTTGCTGGTGTGTTGAATCCTGTTTTGTCGGGGTTCCAATTGTTGCTGGACGCATTGTTTTCACTGTTTGGTGGCGGCTCTGGTACAGGCAAACCTGTTGCGGATGCTATTGCTGCTTTGACAACCTGGGTCAATACCACTTTTAAAGGTGTTTCAGACGGCTTAACTGCCATCGTAAAGACGGTCACTGATCTGATTAACGGCCTGTTTGGTTTGTTTGGCGGGACGGGCACTGTGTCACTGGCCGGGATGCTCACCGCCGCCGGCACATGGATGACCCACTGGCAAGAGTTTGTGGACGGCATCTGGACAGCGTTTTCTGGCGGTGTGGCCGGGGTTGGTAAGACTGTGGCGGATGCGGTGACAGCGTTAAAAGGCTGGTTCGGCAACTTCCATAAACTGCTGGATGCTCTGTTCGGGGCGTTCGGCGGGGTGGCAGGGACAGACAAAACTATCACTGACGTTATCGGCGCTATCACCGGATGGTTCACTAACGTGTTCCAAAAACTGATTGACGGCATCAACGCATTGGCTTCACTGATTCCAGGGTTCTCTACTGGGTCTAACCCGATTCAGAATGCTGTCGATATCATTTCAGGTATTCTGGGTATCGGTCAGTCTGCCGCCGCCTCTGCGGCTCAAGCCAATCTTGGTGTGGCAGCCATTGTTGCCGCTCAGAACGGTGGAAGCCATGACGATTTCGACTATGCGGTTTCTGCGAGTCTACCGTCCCCGTGGGTGTCTACCTATTCCGGTGATGCGACGGGCAAGCTAGGGCCGGATGGCAGAGGGTATGTGGTGTGGAGTTACAGTGGCCTGCCGAATACATACCGTGCTGTTCACTACCGCAAATCTGATGTGACAATGCCCAACTCTGACTGCATCATCACTGCGGTGTTGTCTAAGGCACCGGGGTATGGCACCACAGACCACTGTAGATTGTGGATTGAAGCACTGTGGTCTGCTACTGACCAGTCTAGGTTGATGGTGCAGATCGGGCCTAACTATGCCCAGCTTCAGTCTGTGTCTGCCACCGGCGCGATAACTAATGTTGGTGCTAAGCACACTATACCGAATGTCCACAATGGCGATTCTTTCGCGTTGAAGATACGCGGCAATGACGTTTCGTTGATGGCCGGAACTATCACCCATTTCACTGAGACTGTGGCTGTCGGAAGTTTCACTGGTAGGCAGTTTGGGTTTGGGGCGATGTATGCCGGCGTAATCCTGGGTTTCCTTAATGGCCCGGAACTGACCGGAATCACTTGGCAGAACTGATGGGGTTCCTAAAAGAAGTTACAGGAAAAGGGTTAACCAGCAGTATAGCGTTGGAGTTAACTGACCTTGGTATCATGCGGTGGGACAGTGACCGTAATTGTATTGTCGCAATGTTTGGTGACAGTTTCAGCTTCGGGTGGGGTCAGGATTGGCGGTCTCCGACGCTGGCGTGTTTCGACACCGATTTCAATTGTTTGGGTGTCCCGATCAGGGACGGTATCGCTACCCAGCCTGCTAGACAGTTGTGGGATTACGGCCACAACAATCCTGATTTCAGCACCGTGTTGCCGTGCGATTTTATTCGTGTCGGTTCGACATGGTTTGTTGCGGTGATGTTAACTCAGGGTTTGGGTAAAGAAACAATGACTGAGTTTTGGCAATCAGAAAATTTGATTGACTGGAACTTGACCGGATTCGGTTTCCCCCACCCTGGTTCTGATCCGTGTACCACTATGTTGTCATTCGACCAGTTTGGTGATGACGTGTATGTTGTGGGGACTCACGGGTTGCGTAGGGATGGCCCTATCAGGATGTGGAAGTGTTCGGCATCAGATTTCCCTAAGGGGGAATGGCTGCCTGTGAATAACGGTAACCCTATTTTGGGTGGGCGTTACGGTGAATTGTGTTTGAGGAATGTTCAGGGCAATGCTGTGCTATCGTTTTTTGATGAACAGAATTATCGACAATCAGCATTGTGTGTAGCTGATCCTGAGGATGATTGGGGTCAAGCTAATCGTCTGGATTATGTTTCTGGTCAAGAGTTGCCGCAATTGTATGGCGGATACATTTCACCGGACAGTAAACTTGATGTGCCTAATGGTATGAAGTTTTTTGTGTCTCAGTGGTTGACTGCCGGCAATGCTGCATATCATGTTGTTGCTTATGCAGGTACTCTCCCAGCTAAAGGTCCGATTGTTGATACTACTATTGTTGAGAAGGTTGTGGATGTGACCGAAAAGGTATTGGAGTATGACCATTCGCAGCAGCGGGTGGCCCAGGAAAAGTTTTGGGATTGTGGCCCTGCGTCTACACAGATTGTGTTGCAAGGTGCCGGGGTTGACATGTCGGAAGATCAGTTGATCCGCGAACTTGGCACTACCACTGATGGCACTAACACTGTGGAGCAGGCTTTGCCTGTGTTGAATCGTGTCACTAACGGCCAGTATAAGGCTGTGTGGCTGCCGCACGACCCCCCATCCCAACGTGAAACTGATGCATTGTGGGATAACATTAAGGGGAGTATTGATGCGGGATTCGGATGTGTACTTAATTTTGAAGTACCTAGCAGTAACTTCCCTAGAGGAACTAGAGGGTCTGTTTCGCCGCAGTACCGGGGCCATAAAATCTGGCATTATGTTGCGTGCATGGGTTATGCGGATGACGGGCCGGGAGGGAAACATGTTTGGATAGCTGATCCTGGGTTTGCACCGTTCGGTTATTGGATGAGTTTGCAGCAGGCAGCTAGCGCTATCCCACCCCACGCCTACGCCTACGCTAGTGTCCAAGCCGCACAGGAACACCCCGTATTGGCCCCTGTAAGCCACACAGAGGCACCGGAACAGCAGTCTGGTGTTAGTTCACGGTCTGCGTATAGAACGCCGGGAGAGGGGCCGCTAGGCCCACTTGAGTCGGTTGCGTTGAATGATGATGCGTTGTTGCATCAGTTGTGGGTTGAATGGTCTGCCGTCACTATCGGTGACGTGGAGTCTGTGTATCGTGTGGTCAGGTCAGCAGCCGGCCACGGCGCAGATACGTCACCGGAGTTTATCCAACGCGCTAAACTGGTGTTGGGTAAGGTTGACCAGACGGTGTTGTCGAGAGTGTTGGGTAAAATTGAGCAGGTTGAACCTGCACTGTTGAAAGCGTTGGTGAAATAATGAATGCACAAACAAGAAGGTGGCTGTATCTGGCTACGGGTTTGGCTGCTGCTGTCATCCCCATTCTAGTTCAGTTAGGGGTTATTGACACAGGTCAGGGTGAGTCTACAAACACTTTGATTTTGACTATCGCTAGTCTGTTCGGTGCTACCGGTGCAGCAACAGCAGCTAGGCACACTCACCAGCAAATCAAGGACGGGTTACACGATCCGGCGTTGCCGCCGGTTGACCAACTACGAGAATCAGCCAATCAAGTTATTTCTCAGGCTCAAGAAGCCCAAGTTAACTTGGATGTGTTGAAAGACATTACTGGTAGTTTAGTTGGTCAGGTTCCGGTGATCGGTGGTCTTGTTCAGCAGGCCATGAACCAACTGCTACCTAAGTAGTCCTCCTGGGGGAGGGAGGTTAATTCCTCCCTCCCCCATTTTTTGTTAAGTGAAGTTATAGAACTTCATTACGCCGCCGCCACGGGCGCTTGCACTCCCCGTCATGGGGAAGGCCGCAACCCAAACAGTATTGCACCTGTTGTTTAGAAAATCCCCAGCACCGGCACGATTCACACATCACAACACCATCCCCGGCATCATACATGTTTTCCTTAGTGTACGGGCATTTCACTTCAATTGCTCCCTCAACTTAACAATCTCCAATTCTGATTCATACAGTTCCCGCTGGCAAGTATCATGGGCTAGCTCATACATGTTCGCTTTGTCAATAGCATTTTCTAGCCGGCGAACCAGATCGGGTAAACACCCGTGGATGGCGGTAACAAAATCTGCGTCAACCTCCTGATCGAAATAGCCAACAAAGGTGGTTGAACCATCCTGGCTGGTGGAGTGAACATCCCACCCTTCGTCACCATCAGACCTGAAATCCCAATATGTGTTCTCAGCACCCGTGGTGTATCCCCACAAGTCTAGCAGGTGGGCAAAAAATTCTTCGTCAGTCACTTGACTTCCTCCGTTGTGTAGTTACCTGCAAGCATAAAGTTTCGGTGCTGCCCGTCTGCGCTCATGTAATCGACCACGATTTTCAGGTTGAGTTCAGCGATCACCGCGTCGGCCAACTGGTAGCAGATCGGCTTGTAATCGCCATAGGTATCCTCGCAGCCCGGAAGTCGCGGGTTCACCATCAGCTTTCGGGTGTATTCGTCGCTGGCTTCGTAGATCGCGTTGGCGATGCGGCCCCTGAGTTTGAGGCGTCGCGTACCAGATTGATACGTTTCGTCATTCATGTTTGTCGTCCTCTAGTTGGCACGAAGGGCAGGAATCCCATACGGATGCCCAGCCTGGTGAGTCTGAACTGATTTCGTAGGGTTGGTGGCAGATATAACATTCTAGTTTAATTGTTTCATCATTCATACAGTGAACCCCACGATCTATCCCCAACCTTAGCCTCAGTTTTCATAAACACACCCTTAAAATTAGATGACATAATCTCCGCTATCTTTTTAGAACCCCACTGTGCTTTATCCTTAGGTATAGACACCAGTATTTCATCATGGATCGGTAACCTTAAATATGGTGTGAATCCCTGCTCATGCAACCGGATCAAACCAGCGCAGGTAACATCCCTAGCTGTGGACTGCACCATATAATTCAATGCCGCATACGGCCGCTCTTTATCCACAGGTAGCACCCTACCTGATGGTGTGGTGATTTCACCCCGCATTTGTGCATCCTGCTGCAACTTTTTAGAGTAAGGTTTGACTTTAGGGTAGGCTTTATCGAACCCTGCAATGACCTGCCTAGCTAAATCCAACGGAATGTTCGCCTGCTGTGACAGGTTCCTTGCACCGCCACCATACACTGTCAGGAAGTTAGTCATTTTACCGATCTTCCTGTCCACGCCGGAAGCGGCAGCGGTGATCTGGTGCAAATCGTCACCGTTCTTGAACGCTGTCTGCATCGTCTGGTCCCCTGAGAGGGCAGCCAATACACGCAACTCCTGGGCCTGATAGTCTACTGAGCAGATCGAATGCCCATGTTCCGCAACAAAGCAGTTTCTGACGAGGTTGTCTGACGCTGGTAGTGTTTGCGCCGGTATCCCGGTGATGGACATTCTCGCTGTCCTTGCTCTCAACGGTTGGATTGATGCGTGGCACCTTCCCGCAGAATCCGCTTGCCTCAGAAAGCCATCTACCCATGTTGTTCTCCACTTCCTCGCCTTTTTAGCTTCGACTACTGCGTGGGCGAACTCGTCCCCATCATCCACCAGACGTTCCAGCAGAACTTTATCCACCTTACGCCGGCCTGTCGGGGTTTTACCTGTGATAGCGACACCCCTAGATTCTAGAACATCAGCTACTTGTTCGGTGGAGTTAACATTCTCGCAGCCCATCTGGCCTGCTTTCCACACATAATCTAGTTCGTCGCAGTGCAGTTTCTCCGACAACATGGTGGCATATTCCACATCCAACACGAATCCGGTACGCTCCATGATGGCGCATACTTCTGCCAGTTTGTGCTCATATTTGATGAGTTTGTTTGACACACCCGGCACCAGTTTAGTTAGCTTACCTAGCAGTCTGGCTGCTAGGATGGAATCCATTCCGGCATACAACTGGTACATAGGATCATCGTAATCTATCGCGGCGAACACTTCACCCTTTGTGGTTTTAGCGGTTTTAGCTAGCGAACCCATCAACGATTTGACGTTCGATGCAACCTCAGCATCAACATATTGCCGGGTCAAATCCTCCAACGAATGCCCTACACCACCTTCTTGCTTACCGCGAGGGTCCACCAAATGTGCAAGGATTTTAGTGTCAGTAACCTTAGGCCACAGTTCCTCCATCTTCACACCCAGATGCCGGTCAAACACCTGTAGATCATATGATGCGTTTTGGATAACCAACCGGTCGGTTGATAATAGTGCCGTTTTGGTTGCCTCTACGAATGCTGTACCGCGTTCAACAGGCACCACCCAGGCAGTAGTGTGGTCACCGAATTGCGCCACCCGCAGACGGTGTGTAGTAGAGTAAATGTCAAGACCGGTGGTTTCAGAATCCACCCCAAGGATGTTCCGCTCTTCAACAAACCGCAGGAATGGTTCAATGTCTTCGACGGTTTCGACAACATTAATGGTTGTCACATCCCCGTCTACAATCTGATGGTGTTGTCTCATTCATTTCCTTTTACAGGTAGTGCGGCGGGGGGAGGTTTTACCCTCCCCCCACCATAGTTTACAGCCAGACCGGAGGTTCATCCGATCCACGCGGAGGCATCCAGGCCTTCCACGTCTTACCGTTCTTACCGACACCAGTCTTATAGGTCCAGTCAGGGCCAGGAGCCTCAACAGTACCGGCTGGAGCCTCATTACCGGGACGGGCCGGCGCACCACCAGAAGCACCCTTACTGGAACCACCGGCAAAATGGGCACCAGCCTTCTTCACCTTATCCATCAACTCCACCAGCAGTGCGGCATGGTCGCCGGACAGTTGCAGGTATGCGTCAGGGATATCGGCTGCATGAATAACAATCCACGGTGCATCAAACCCTGCACCGCCCTTCAAGGTGATGGTGACCTTACCGTCACCCGCAACCTCAACCTCCTGCTTCTTAGCAGCCACCTTCTTAGGTGCAGCCTTCTTAGGTTCCGGTTCGGTGAACGGCTCGGGAGCCTCAGTGTCCACAGGAACATCAGAGAATGGATCAACGTCGGACAATTTACTTTTCCTTACTTTGTTGTTACCCTCACACGGCTTGTGTTCGGGTCAGCGTACCGGGCACGCCCCGGTAGTGCAGTTTTCATCAATGCCATCCCCAACCTCATGAGCCAGAGTGGACTCGTACTCCCACCGTTCCAATCTTTCGTAAGGGCACTGAGGCATCGTTAGCTCAGGGAACACGGTGGCACCCTTAAGTCTACCACCAAACCGTAGAAGCTGATCCCTGATATGTTCCGGCTTGTACCGTTGAGCATCAAAATTCACTGTGTAAGACACAGCATTGTCTGCCCACAAATCCTGGTACAATGCCTGGAACTCCATCATATCCTTAGGTGTCAAGTCATCCGCAGACTCAACGATCTGTTCAGCGAAATCATCACCATACATGTCGGCTACCTGCTGCATCAAAATATCTTTGGTGGGGATAGCAACAACAGCAGTGTTAGGTGCATACAGATCATCCTCAACCTTGTATCCTTTCGATTCAAGATCATACACCTGATTCATGTCATCACCTAGTTTGTTGAACCTCACCCGGCGGATGAACCACTTGGCGAAAATAGGGTGGACACCCTCAGATACACCCGGCATCTTAGCGATAGTACCGGTGGGTGCTACCGTCCGTTTCTTTACCGGCACCGGGATGCGTAGCTGGTGGCAGAACTCGTCGGCAGAAATATCTACTTGTGCCGCTAGAGCAGACAGCAGTTCGCGGAACCTATCGTGGTTGTGTGCCTCAGAGTATCGGATACCTACCATTGCGAGGAATGATGCGACACCGAAATGCCCTACTCCGATACGCCGGTTACGGTCCAGCACTTCCCGCGACTTAGGGTCGCTGACCTTAGAGAAAGTGGCGCGGATCAAAAACCGGGTCATCAACATGTGGGCATACATCAAACCCGACAAATCAATGTTTTCCCCGTCGCCAACAAACCCCGCCAGATTTACATGCCCAAGGTTACACGGCTCCCATTCCTGCAAGGTAATCTCGCCACACGGGTTTGTGCACACTACCGGATTGGGTTCACCAACATTGGATAGTGAGGAGTCCCAAAATCCTGGCTCACCATTGTGGGCCATGCCGGTTGAGATTGCTTCCATGATTTTGTGTGCGTGCCACGCTGTGCCACGGTTTTGCTGCTCCCAAAAAACGTTGTCAACCTCCACACTGATGTTGGTTGTCCAATGTTTACCGGACTCTGTTTTGCAGGTAAGGAACTGTTCGATTTGCGGGTCAGCCCAGTGCATCATTGCCATACGAGCAGACCTACGGACACCGCCGGCCACTACACATTGTGCGATAGCGTGGTCGATTTCCATAGCCGACATACCATCTAGTTTACCTGACGTTACCGCAACCTCCGACATGATATCTGCTACACTAATCAACATTTGAGCCAGAGGCAGCGGCCCTGAGGCTGTACCGCCAAAGGTTTTCAGTTTCGCCCCGGCGTGCCGGATGCGGGAAACGTCGTACACCCGGTTGAAGTGGACAACACCATCACGGTAGTGAGTTTCGATCAGATCAGACAATGCTGCCGCCCAACCTTCGCGGGAATCTTCTACCGGGAACGCACCCATCCAGTCGGGATCAAACCTGTCCGACAACACCCCGGCTTCCTTCAAAGTTTCATAGTCTGGGTGTTCTTTATCACAAACTATTTCCACTTTCAAAAAGTGTTGCACCGTCGGGTATGCGGATAGATACTTATTAGAGTACGATGCGCCAACTCCCCCACCCTCCATCAACCTCATAAACGTGAAAGAGAAATGATCGGCAGGATTATCAGACCACCCCGACACCCAGCAGTTGAACAAATGCTCAGCGTTCTTCACACCAGAAGCCCACAAATGCCTACCAGCCGGAAGAATCTTAAACTCTTCCATCATACTACTCAATGCTTCACGCTCACCAGGCAACTCATATTTAGAGTCCACCAAAGCCAAGTTACCGTCAACTACCCGCTTAACAGTTTCCGGCCAAGTCTCTTTAGAACCGTCAGCCTTAACCCTGCTGTAGGTGCGGTTATATACAATCTCCCCGGTCGGACCAAAGTTACTCAAAGTATTCCTCACAATCATCACAGTAGTTATCAAACAATTCCGCGCCACACAAATCGCACTCGTAGCAAGCTTCCGGCTCTACATACTCGTCATCTTCATCATACTCTGAGATGTTACCCACCAACGTGGCATCCTCAGGTGTCATATATTTACCCATCATCACTCTCCCTTCCAATAATAGTATATGCGACCCTTATTGGCCGACACGCCCACACCACATCAACTGGTCCTCTGCCGGCCACTGGTCAACCAGCATAGGTTTCTCATTTGGGAACAGTTCAGGAAAAACTTGTGACCTGTAAAATTCTGATCTTGGCATGTGATTAAAGATGGTGTCCATGATGTTATACACGGCCCCACTCCTTTTGTTTCTGTTCGATGAACAGTTCGATCAGCCCAGGTACTCTCCTGAATAGTTTGGCTTCTTCCGCTGTGAGGCGGTATCTCCCTGACGGCCCAAACTCTATGACTGGCTCGGCTGCTGCT
>Ga0307376_10006688_pt1 | contig 10166 bp, 14 predicted proteins | sample TR2MG_FD_202536 | JGI IMG/M metagenome (GOLD analysis project Ga0307376, IMG submission 202536) | Soil microbial communities from Risofladan, Vaasa, Finland - TR-2 | ecosystem: Environmental > Terrestrial > Soil > Coastal area > Acid sulfate soil | place: Finland: Risofladan, Vaasa | collected...
TAAATAAAGCTGGAGAAATTAGTGCTAAAGTATATAATGAGAAAGATGGTTCATATTGGGTAAAGTATTACCGTGGTGTGACTCAATCTGATGCTCAAGGTAATATGGTTGCATTAGGTGGTTCTAAAGTATTTAACTTATCAGATAACTTAGAGTTATATGGCATAGGTGATAACAAAACAAATGTATATGCATCTGTTTATAAAGTATTCGGTGACGTAGTTAGTTCTATCTATCCTGAGTATGTAAAAACTTATCCAGAAATCGCTAACGTACTTGATTTAAGTTATATCTTGAACGTAAAATCGAGGTCTACAAACCTAGTATCTGCTGATAAGATAACTTATAACAACACTGGTGCATTAACTGAAACGGTTGCTAAACGTGCTTGGACTATTGAGTTCGAAACTGGTAGCGCAAGATTTACAAATCAAACTTTAAGTACTCTTGATGATTTATATAATCAATTGAATATTGCAAGTGGCTTACAGATTGAGATTTTTGGACACACAGATAACACTGGTTCTCCGTCTGGAAATGACGAATTATCTCAATCTCGTGCTGATGCAGTTAAAATTTGGTTACAACAAAAATCTTCATCAAGCTATCCTAACTCACGTTTTGCACAAGTAAAAGGAAAAGGACAAAATGAGCCTATCGCTGATAACAATACTTCTGCAGGTAAAGCAAAAAACCGAAGAGTGGAAATCGTTATGGGTCGTTAATAAAAAACAATAAATTAAAAAAGCAGGGTAGAAATATCCTGCTTTTTTTTTACAAAAAATGAAACTTTTTTAATTTATAATCGTATAAAAATTATAATAAACAAAAGATGAAAAAAATAATAGATTTATTTACACCAAATAAAAAGATTGATAAGTCGACTTTTTTAATAATGGCATTTGGACAATTGTTATTTGTGTTATGTGTGTGGATTTTTATGGCACCAGATTTAATTCCGAGACCATTAGGCATATTAAAGGCTTGGGCAAACCTAGCATCAACTGGAGGGCTAATACAAGATTTATATATAAGCTTAAAACTTTGTTTCCATGCTTTGTTAATATCAGTTTTTGTATCTGTAATAATTGCATATTCTACTCTATTGCCATTTTTTAGGCCAATGGGTTTTATAGCCAGTAAGGCTAGATTTTTACCTATGATTGGCTTATCTTTCGTTTTTACTTTACTATCAACAACTGGTTATGATTTAAAAATAAAACTACTTGTATTTGGTATGAGTGTTTTTATAGTTGAGTCTATGATTAAGATTATACAAAGTGTTACTGATAATGAGTATAATCATGCAAGAACAATTTTTGGCAATGAATGGAAGGTTGTTTATGAGAGAGTTGTTCTAGGTAAAGCTCATGAAATTTTAAGTGCTGTTAAACAAAATTTCGCTATAGTTTGGACAATGTTAACATTTGCAGAGGGCTTAGTTAGGTCTGACGGAGGAGTTGGAGCAATGATGTTAAATGAAAATAAACATCTTCAATTAGACTCGGTATTCGCAATACAAATGTCATTATTCTTTGTGGGAATATTAATTGATTATTTATTTGGTTTACTAAGAAGTACTTTATTTCCTTACGCAGATTTATCCATTAAAAAACGCTAATCATGTATTCATACGAAAAAAAAGATGTAATTTTAAAAGTAGAAAACGTTTCACTTACATTAGGTGATAGTCAAATTCTAAAAGATATAAATGTAGAAATTAAAGATGTGGTTAGACCTGGAATTACACAAGGTCAAATTATAGGCTTCTTAGGCCCATCTGGAATAGGCAAGACTAAATTTTTTGAAATGCTTTCAGGTATTATACCTATAAACAATAAAAACGCTTTAGGTAAGGTTTCTATAGGAACTAATTTAGAGCCAGTTAAAATAGGCAGTATAGGCGTTATTCAACAAAATTATCCATTATTTGAACACAGAACTATTTATGGTAATTTAGATGTTTCTGCAAAAATTAAATACAAAGACAAAAAAGAAAGAGAAGAGAGAATTTTAGATATTTTAAAGCGCTTCGACTTAGATAAGAAAAAAACATCATATCCTTCTGAATTATCTGGAGGGCAAAGACAACGTGTTGCAATTGCTCAGCAGATTTTATGCTCAAACAACTTCTTGTTGATGGATGAGCCGTTTTCTGGACTTGACCCTTTAATGATTAAAAAAGTTTCCAATCTTATTGTTGAAGTTGCTAACATGCATGAGCTAAATACAATAATTGTTGTATCTCATGATATTTTATCTACTGCTGCAATTGCAGATACTATTTGGGTTATGGGTAGAGATAGAAACGAAAAGGGAGAAATAATTCCTGGCGCAAAAATTAAACATGAATTTGACCTTATAGAAAAAGGACTTGCATGGAGACCAAATATAGAATCTACTCCTGAGTTTCATAGATTTTATGATGAATTAAGAAATTTATTTACAACTTTATAAAATAAAAAATTATGAACAAAAATTTAAAAACATCAACTACTATAAATATTATAGGTTTAATAATAACAATCGTTTGCTTCACTGGGTGGGTAAAAAATATAATTAAATTATCCAACTGCGATTTTGAACCAAGCTACAAAAGTGAGGTTTTAAGGATTATAGGCATACCTGTAGCGCCAATGGGAATTATAATTGGCTATATGGATTTAACTGACGTAAAACAAATAGAAATAAATAAAAACAAATAAAAAAAACAAAAAAACATATGAAAAAAATCATCGCTCTATTAGCCGTTGTATTAATTACAACAAGTTCATTCGCACAAGTGGATTCTACAAAAACAAAATTAAAGCCCTATGCTTCCATAGGTCTATCAATTGGTCATGTTGACCCAAATGATGCAAATACTGATAACTTCAATAAAGCATCTTACCCATCTATTGAATTAGGTGTTATGGGTGAAAATTTAAGTCTCGGTGCAGTTTTTGGTGTTGAAAATATTTTCGCATCATCTACTACAAGAGGGTTTTATGAACTTAAGACTGCAATTTCTAAACCTATTGGAAAGTGTAGTGCATATGCTTTATTTGGCGTTGGAGCTTATATGGAAAGTGGGTTTAATAATTTCATTGAATATGGCGCTGGATTTGGATATATGCCAGGAAAGGTTGGTTATTTTGTACAATATAGTAATTGGGCACGAACAAACTATGTTACAGCTGGATTTACATTTGGATTCTAAAAAATAATAATTAAATTTTTAAAAGCTCAGAGATAAAATTTGAGTTTTTTTGTTTTATTAAAAATAAATTTCTATATTCGTATCCCGAAATTATAAACTAAAAAAAACATGGCAGAAACAAAATCAAAAAATCAAAGAGATATAATTATTAAGAGCCTTAGAGGTAAGTTTAATGATGAAATGTCAAATACGGAACAAAAAGATGTGTTTGCAGTAGCGCTAATAGATTTTAGCGTTAATATTCATACAATAAAAGAAGAGTCTTATAAAAACGAAAAAACGAAAGTTGACCCAAATACAAAAGTTTTTAAGCCCATAAAATTAGAGCCCATTAAAGATGATTTATTACCAAACATAGTTTTGTCTTATGATTTTGATGAAAAAAGAAATAGCATGAATTTCAAAAGTCAATCTGGTATGTTTAAGATAAAATTTTCAGATGGCTCCATATTATATTTTGCACAAAGACTTGTAGGTATGGGTAAAAACCTTTCTGTTGAATCCTATGCAGTAGCTCACAAAAAAACATTAGATAAGTATTATAGATACTTAAAAGCTCAATTAAAAATAAACTCAAAACCAAAAGTTGGTCTATTTAAAATAAGTACAGTTCCAACCCCATTCGGAGAAAGGTTGAATTACGAACCAATACAACAAAAAGATTTTAAAAATAATATTGTATTCCACCAAAATAAAGAAATGGTGGCAGATGATATAAAACAATTTTTTGAAAATCTTGATATGTACACAAGGTTTTCTCAACCAGGTTCAAGAAGGCTATTGCTTGTTGGAGAGCCAGGCGGAGGAAAGACAAGTGCTGCAATGTTGATTGCTCAAGAGTATTCGAAAGATATGTGTGTAGTTGTTGCTAGTAGTCTTAAGAGTGTTATGATGCATACATTTAATATATCTAAAGCTAAAATGCCAACACTTGTTATTCTTGAAGACGCAGAATCAACAATACCTTGGGGTGATTCAGGTGTGCTAAACTTTCTTGACGGAATAAATCAACCAAAAACAGAAAAAGGTTGTTATATGATTTTAACAACAAATTTCCCACAAAGACTTGAGCCTAGGATTTTAAAAAGACCAGGGCGTATTGATAAAATAATTAAATTTGGCGCATTAGATGAAATGAATTCAATTATGTGTGTTAAACATTATTTTGATGGAATTATTTTTGATTCTAAAAAAGATACAAAGCAAAAAGTTGAAGAAATTTTAAAACAAGTTTACGAGCAAATAATTCTTGACAAATCAAATGGCGGAACGATGACTGGCGCTCAAATAAAAAATCTTTCTGAATCTACTATTGCATATTCTATTTCTAATAGAATTGAAAACGTTACTGTTGATGTTCTTAAAAAAGTTAGTGAAGCCCTTACAAAAGACCTTAAAGATGTCTATGAAATGGCAGATGAAGAAAGTATGTCTAAAGAAAGGATGGAGCCAGTGGGTTACACTGGTACAATCCAAAAAAGAAGTTACGGAGAAGAAATTAATTGGGATACAATAATGAATCCTAAAATAAAAGGGCATGATAATGCATTTTAACTAAACAATAAATAAAAAAAATATGAAACTAAAAATTGTAAACAAATCGACAAATGCAATGCCAGCCTATGCAACAGCAGGAGCTGCTGGTTTTGATTTAACAGCAAATTTGGAAGAGCCAGTTGTGATTGGTCCAGGAGACAGAGAAATGATTGCCACAGGCCTGTATATGGAAATTCCATTAGGATTTGAAGGGCAAGTTAGACCAAGAAGTGGATTGGCCGCAAAAAAAGGCTTAACTGTTTTAAATACACCAGGGACAATTGATTCTGATTATCGTGGAGAAGTAAAAGTTATTTTGTATAACTCTTCAAAAACAGTTCAAAGAATTGAACATGGTGAAAGAATCGCTCAGATGGTTATTGCAAAACATGAAACAGCAGAAATTATATCTGTTGAATCAGTAGAAGAGTTAGAATCAACTGATAGAGGTGCTGGTGGATTTGGAAGCACTGGAACAAAGTAATATGACCAAAAAAGAATTTATAGATTTTCTAAATGAAAAAGCTTCTAGTTCTACTGGTTCTGTTTCTCATTTTGTAAAGATGTTTTCTAATTCTGATGATTATTGGAATTGGTATAGGCCAGGCGTAGATTGGCTTGAAGATGATATTAATTTATCTACTGAAGGTAAGGTTGTGTTTACTTACGACAAATCCTTAGGCGATGATACTTCAATTGAAGAAGAATATACATATGAAGATTTTATAGAAAAATTTTATTATAAAAATAATTCTATATGAGAAAAGTTTATATACATACAGAAGGCGGCAGAATATTCAGTGAAAACTGTTTTTCTGCTGCTTTAGGTTTTGCTAAACTTGGATATCATGTTGTTCAGTCAGAGTCGGACGATAAATTAATTATTAATTTATTAGAAGAACCAAGTTCAATGTTTGTAGGTGGAATAAGGGCAGTTCAAAAAGTTTTTAAATCACTTGATATTCCACAGCCAAAAATTGATAACCCACACATTCATCTTCCTCAATATATGGGAAGAGATGTTCATGAAATTACATGGAATGATGTTGAACAATATTCAAATGATTTAAAACTTGAGGGGTTTCCATTTTTTATAAAACCTATGGAAGAACAAAAGTTATTTACTGGACTTGTTATAAAATCAGAATATGATTTATCGCAAATAAGATTTAGCGTAAAACCAGAGACGAAAATTTTAATGTCTGAATGTGTAAATTTTATTTCTGAATACAGATGTTTTGTTCTAAATAAAGAAATGGTTGGTTGCAAAAACTACAAAGGTGACTTTAAAATATTCCCAAACGCTTCAATTATGGAAAATGCAATAAATGATTATATCAATCAACCTGTAGCATATTCAATAGATTTTGGTGTTACAGATAAAGGAGAAACTTTATTGATTGAGATGAATGATGCATTTGGATTAGGTTCTTATGGTTTAGATAAGCTTATTTACTGTAAAATATTGGAAGCTAGATGGGATGAGATTTTAGGCAAATAGCTTTAGTTTTTTTAGAAAATAGTTTATATTTATTACTAAACCAATAAAAATATAAATTATGATTCTAGAAGCTTATTGTCTAAAGACTAAAAAAAACGAAGTAATGGTTGACCCAATTATTCATATGACCGCTAAGGGTGGATACATGGCTAAGGGCGCAACAGCAGATGGCCACAAGATGGCAAAAATAATGAGTAAAGCAAATGCAGAAGCTGCAGTTGCTGCAGGAGTAAAAAAAGAAGGTTGGTAAAAAATTTTTCGAACTGATTTTCAGCAAGTTAAAACAAAAATGAAAAAAAAGTTTGCATTTATGTGAAACTTTTTATTACATTTGCAGTATAAATTAGTGAAAAGAAAAATTTACAACTATTTAAATTAAACATCACAGATGAAAAAAGTAACAACATATTCAATAAACGTACCAGCCATGCCGAAAGGCACTGCAGGGAACGGGTATGCTCCAGCGGATTATAGCGAGGGAACGGGTATGTTAACTTTATTTGAATTGTAATGATTTAAAAATATTAAAAAGTTAAGAACCCGTTTCCAAAAGAAGCGGGTTTTTTTTGTTCATTGAATTATTGGAAGTAAAAATATCAGGAGTTGCAAGAGTTGGTTTAATTGGCTGGTCTTGGAAACCAGTGTGAGGACTCAGTTGTTCCTCACCGAGGGTTCGACTCCCTCACTCCTGACACATAAACGGCTCTGCGGTTCATAATAATATACAATGACGATTGTAGATAAAGGAAAGGCATCCGTAGGAAACAAGCAGTTATGCTCTGCTATAAAAACATAAAAACGAGTAGTGACTAAGGTTATAAGCACGGGGGCCCTGGAAGCTTCAGTTAGCAGGTTCGATTCCTGTCTACTCGACAATAAAATAAAAATGGGCTGTTAGGGGAGTCTGGCCGTCCCTGCTACCCTGTCACGGTAGAGAGCACGGGTTCAAATCCCGTACAGCCCGCTAGCGTTGGAGAACGTAAAACTCAAATGGTCATGGCGCATAACGGCTGGTGTGCCTCACTGTCTATGAGGTGTGAAATTTAGTAACGAAGAGGGTTCGATTCCCTTCATGACCGCTCAGCCAGTATCTAGACTGGTGAAAATTAAAACTAGCGTTGGAGAACGTTAAACTCAAATGGGATAGCGGCCAGGGCAGCTAGGAACGTCTGTAAAACGTAGCCACGAAAGTTCGAGTCTTTCCTATCCCACGTTTGTAAGTTGTGTGTCTTCGGGCACGCTACCTAAAGTACACAGGATGGATTAAATATCCAGCTTACAAAAGCATTGTGGTGCGCTAACGTTGGAGAGTTAGGACAGTCTGTAAAACTGTTGCTTATAGCTGAGTCGGTTCGATTCCGACCACCACAACAAATAAAAAATACACCACGGGGTGTAGGATAGTCAGGTTATTCCGCATGGTTTGGGACCATGAGACCGCAGGTTCGAATCCTGCCACCCCGACAAATAAAAAATAAAATGAGTAAACTAGAAAAAAAGAAACAGAAATTACAAGAGAGAATTGAATTCTTAGAAACTGAAATGAGAACAGAACTAACAAAAAAATCTTCCAATACAAAAGAGATTAGTGTTCCAACTTATCAAAGAAAAATTCAAGAACTCAGAAAAGAATTGTTAAACATAAAATAAATAAAAAAATGAAAAATCAAGGAGGTCAAAGCTTGGGAGCCATATAGGACAAGAGCGATTAAAAAGAATAGAAGAAAGAAAAAAAACTATTGGAAGCAAAAGCGAAAGAAAACTTCAAAAGTATTCTGACAACTTCAATAGAATGTTTGATTTCTTTTTTCGAATCACAAGAACAGAAATAATAACTTTTTGTGGCTCTAATGTAGAGGGTAGAAATAAAATTATTTTTGACCCTGATGGAGATGAAGGAAAATATTGTTTCAGAAAAATTGAAAATGGACAATATAAACCTGGTGAAGAAATAAAAACAAGACATCCAAATATTTTAAGGAGTGTATTGATGGGGAAAAGTGGCTGGGGTTTATGGAGAGACCAGTGGAGTGATGGAATTGTAGAACATACGTTTACTAAAGAAGAAATACTACAAGAGTTCTTTGACAAAAAAATTGAAATACCAGTTCCGCTTCTTAAAGAGTTTAATGACTTTATTGAGAAAAAGAGACAGAAAAAAATCGAGAAAGAAATTGAACGATTGCATTCTGGTGGAATGTGGAAATAAAAAATGCTGGCAGGTGTAGGCGGACCTGTATTAAGACAGTACTCTCGGAGGGGCAGTAATTAGGTGGCTTAACACTATGTGCTGTGAGTGACGAGATACGCCCAATATGGGGGATTAGCTCAGCTGGCTTAGAGCACCTGCCTTGCACGCAGGGGGTCAACGGTTCGACTCCGTTATCCTCCACAGTAGGACCATATCAGCGACCTAACTACGGGTAGATATGTAATCCAGCAAAGATGGGTTTGTAGTTTTGCAGAGATGTAATACCCATACCAATTGAAGAGTAGCAGAAAGGCTATCCGATTGCCGCAACCTGAAAAAGAAAGGAAAATCGGAAAACTGGGGGCGCATGTACCAAGGCTAGGCGTTGATGATTTGCAATCATTGAGAGAAGGATTCGATTTCCTTCGTCTCCACAAGAAATTGTTCTTTGAATTAAAATATTGTAGTGGCTATAATACAAGTTACTTCTACTGTAAACCAGCTGAGCCTAAGGCTCTACGCAGTGTTCGAATCCTGCTCTCTCCACAAATAAAAAAATTGGAGAGATGGGGGAGTGGCTAAACCCAGCTGAGATTACTTTGTTGTTTTCCACTACAAAATGCAGATGTCGCATAGTGCTCGATTGCGCCAGCCTTCCAAGTTGGAAAGATAAAATCACATCGCAGGTTGAAATCCTGTCATCTGCTCAAAATGAAATGCCGAGGTATAAAGGGAACTCACCGTTGGAGAACGGCCCCCTCGGCTCCATGCAAGTGACGCATAAACGGTGGTGCACTAGACTTCCAATCTAGAACAGAGCGGGTTCGATTCCCGTCACTTGCTCCATATAAGTTTTCAGTATACTTCGTGTGCAAGGAACTGTAAGGTTGCAGATTGTAAACAACCTCCCTCAAGGGTAACCATTAAGATGGTTGAATAAAAATCTGATTTTGCATGTAACGCATAATTGGTGGTGCATCACCTTGCCAAGGTGAAATAGAGGCGGTTCGATTCCGCTTACATGCTCAAGTAAAGATTAGAGAGAAAGGATTAATATGAATAAAAACGAAGAGCAATTAAAAATATTTATTGCTCGAATGAATGTGTTTTCACAACACAAAACAGTGATGGCAGAATCCTCTAGGCCAAAAATGAAGAGGAAAAATAAAAAAAATAAAAAATAAAATTATGAAAACAACAGTAGAGTTCAGAAAAAGATTTTTAGAAAGTAGAGATGATTCAGGAAGATTTCTTGTAACATCATATCGTACTGGAAAAACTTATTTTGTTGAACCAATTGGTTCTGATAGAGCTGCTGACTGGGGTTCTTATAATCCGTCTACAGGTAAAGTCGAAAATAAAAAGGGCTTTGATAAACATAGAGGCTCTATTGATGAAGTAGATTCTCTTATTACAAAAGAAAATGGATTTGAAGATATTAGATATTCTGGTATTGGTGGTTCACCTTTTAGCGTGATTGATGAAATGGATGCAAAACATCCGAGTATAAATTAAAAATTTTATAAATGTTATTCTGAACGGTAGTAAGAGTAAGTGTGAAGCGGGGTTCGATGCCCTAACTTGGAGTGGTTCGACTCCCTCCAGGGCTTGGCTGCAATACAACTTATAACATTTATAAATATGGCGCAATGGTAGAGTTGGTTGCTTACGCTGCTCTCATAAGGCAGAGACGGGGGTTCGAATCCCTCTTGCGCTACTTAAATAAAATATTGCGGGGT
>Ga0307376_10006691_pt1 | contig 10161 bp, 21 predicted proteins | sample TR2MG_FD_202536 | JGI IMG/M metagenome (GOLD analysis project Ga0307376, IMG submission 202536) | Soil microbial communities from Risofladan, Vaasa, Finland - TR-2 | ecosystem: Environmental > Terrestrial > Soil > Coastal area > Acid sulfate soil | place: Finland: Risofladan, Vaasa | collected...
TGGTATCGAACCCAAATTACACGCGATGGTGGAGCGTGCTGGGTGGTACTTCGAATGGTATGATCCGGGCACCATTATGGTGTGGGAGGATTAATCGATGGTAATAACCACGGTGAACGTACTTACAACAACAATACCCAGTACCACATCTAATGGTATAACCATCTTCACCCGTACGTAATCTGTATCGGTGGAGGAGATAATAATATATAATATCTGGAGTGGGCGTATCGTATTAGGATGGTGGGGCGGTGGTACGCCGTACGCATATCGCATGTATATCCCATGTACGCCGATATCCATATACGCGTGGATACGTGGAAGAGGGGCGTTGGACGTAAAAACAGCGCAAACACGATCCTCGACCATCGATTTAGTATATACTTATATACCCCATAAATTGAAACGTGTTTCCCATTTACCCCCTTCGTATATTTATTCACGAGACACGAAATTCTTTTTTTAACAAATTTTTACGCATCGACAAAAGTATATACTATGGCATCAACGTACACACCTGAACAATTAGATGGAGATGGAATTATAGCGGCACAAGGATTCACCGCTGGCACACCATACACCCTCACTATCACCAACAAAGCTACTCCAGGGAGTTGTTATTTGGTTTTTTCTGCTACATTTTTAGAAACTTCCCCATTAATTTTTTCAGGAAGTACTTTTACTTACACTAATGTTACAGATGTTGTATTAGATGAATATGGAAATCACTTTGCCGGTGTAATTGAGCCACAAGGTACTTCTTCTATTGTATGGACTCCTGCTATTACAATCCTATCAGGTGATGCTACTATACAAGCTACAGGAAATATTGGGCTCTCTATTGCTCCTTAACGCTTCCTGCGCAGTAAGATTTGGCTACCCGAGGGTTCTTTCGTATATTTACCATGTAATAAGAAATAAGAGTTATGACAAAGGTAGAAGTTCAAAAGTTTAAAGGAGATTTTCATTTAGCAGTAGCTCAATTAGAAGAGCAGTATGGTGTTAACATTTCATTAGGTACTATTAGTTTTGGTGTTGATGGTTTAAGTGTTAAAATGAAGGCCATTAAAGGTGAGCAGGTTATTCGCGCCACTAAGAATGATTTTCAAGTTGGTGATACTGTAAGTATTGACCATAAAACTATGAATCCAAATGATGAGTTTGAGATTATTAAAATTAATTCTAAGAATATTAAAGTTAGAGGTAAGGGAGGTCATGTATTTAATGTTAGCCCTAGTTTATTAATTAAACAATAAAAGTTATGATGTATTCAATTAAGCAAGACAAGAACGAATTTTTGACAAAAGAGCAAATTCGTGAAATCGCCCCTTCAGTATTTACTATGAAGGCCGATAAAATGAACACCTCAAAACATTATGTTCACATCTCCACCGAAAAGGTAATCGACGATATGTCTGCTTTGGGGTGGGGAGTTGTTGATACTAAACAAGTTCGTGCCCGTAAAGGCCAGGGATACCAGAAGCATCTAGTTGTATTCGGTAATGATGAACTCCGTATCGATGGTAAAGATGGAGATGTAGTTTTTCCTCGTATTTTGATGACCAATTCCCACGATGGAAAAAATGCTTTTAAATTCCAAGCCGGTTTGTATCGTTTAGTTTGTTCAAATGGTCTAGTTATCGCAGATGCCGAATTTGCCTCAATGAAGATTCGCCATATGGGTTACGATATTAATGAATTATCCGCAGTAATCAACGAAATCGTTGAGAAATTGCCACTAACCGTAGAATGTATGAATACTCTAAAAGGTAAGAAATTATCCCAAGAAGAAAAAGAGAAGTTTGCCCTAGAAGCTATTGGATTACGTTTTGATACTAACGGAAAAAATTTCGAACTACAAACCATCCTCGAACCCACTCGCAATGAGGATAAAGGTGATGATATGTGGAGCGTGTATAATGTAATCCAGGAAAAACTCATCCACGGGTTATTCGATTACGGTGTCGGGGCTAAGTCCCGTAAAGCCCGTAAAATCAAGAACTTCCAACAGGATACGAAAGTTAATCAAGAATTATATCAATTAGCTCTTAGTTATGTATAAAGGAAAAAGAGGAATTGCGAATAAAGTGATTATGGGAATGGAGGGCATTATTACGCCCGAAATTTCCCAGGTCACTAAACCACAAACCACAGTTTGGGTTAATGGGTGTTTTGATGTGATACACGCTGGCCATATTGAGCTATTAAAATATGCCCAATCAGTAGGTGATAGATTAGTTGTTGGGTTAGATACCGATGAGCGTGTTCAATCTTCTAAAGGACCTACCCGACCTATTAATTCATTAATGCACCGTAAATCTGTTATGGAGGCCATTCGCTATGTCGATGAAGTAGTTGCTTTTGGTTCTGACGCAGCATTGAAAAGTGCTATACAATGGAGTGAAGCTACATTTATAGTAGTTGGGGAGGAATATAAAGGAAGGGTTATAGGTTCTGACTTAGTGAAGGAGGTAAAATATTTCAATCGCTTATACGATCTTTCTACCACAAATATTGTGTCATAAACGTATATACGTATGTATGGATATTGACTTATCTAAAGAGAAAAGTCGAGTTTTTTAAAATAGAGTTATGAAAAAGTTATTGTTATTATTAAGTATTATTTTATTTGTTTCTTGTGAAACTACAACACCTAAACCATACCCATGTTTAGATGGGAATTGTAGTGCCGAGTTTATTATTGATACCATAGTTTCTCCTGGTTCTTATTTTGATTCCACTGATGGTTATTGGAGAGTTAAATTTGTAGGATTAAATTATTTTACTATTCAAGGAAGACTTGATGAACTTAATCCTTATTATGTTATTAATGGAGTTCCCTTAATTGAAACCCAATATGATAGTGATTATTGGGTGGTATTTGATACTTTACAATGGACTTCTCCCATGTATTCTGTTTTAAGTTGGTTTTCTGATAGGACATACCAAAACCCAATTTCCATTGGGAATATTACTTATACTTTAGAACAAATTTCTGGTTTGCATCCCCCACTGAATATTGTAGGATATCAAATTCCTAAACATTTTTGTTTTGATTGTCCCTATGCTGAAAGTATTTTGGCTACTTATAGTAAGTATAATTATTTACCTCGCCAGCAAATTTTATACGACGATGAGATGGTAGGGGATACAGCAAGAATTTTTACTAGGGTACTTTTTAATAATGACTCAGGACCTAGAGAAATTAGAGAAAGTGAAATAAAAGTTATATTTGAATAAATTATGGAAAGGATAAATGTTGAAGAAGCCCAAAAATATATTTCTTTAAAAGATGATTTTACGAACAAAACAGTTCAAGATTGTCCTCATTATACATTAACTCCTTCGTCTAAAGGAGAAGGTTGGGAAGATGTTACCTACTATACTGCACGTAAAACAGATATGTATGTTAATAGGGGTGGTGATTATGATTCATGGGTTTATATCTTATCAAACCCTACACAACCTAACCTTTATAAAATTGGTTATACTAAAAATACCCCGGATGAACGTGCTAAGCAAATTTCAAATGCCACGGGAGTTGCCTTACCTTATGAAGTAGAATGGGCTTTTCATTGCTATGATGGATTTGGTCTGGAGCAGGAAGTACATCATAAATTAGAAGCTAATAGATTAAATAGTAATCGTGAATTTTTCCAGATACCTTTAGAGGAAGCAAAGAAAACCGTAAAAGAACTTGGGGAAAGATATATATAAAATTAGGCTACCCGAGGATTTGTTCGTATATTTACGGTATAATAATAAAAATAAAGGTAATGTTTGAAGGTCAGGTATTTTGGAAAGAAGGATTTGAAGATAATGCTCAAGGGGGAATTTTCTTCCGTTCATTTGATTTAAATAAATTCATTAGAAAAGTAGAAGAAGATGGTAATGAAGTTGTAGGTATTAAGTTCGACGAAAATAATTTAGAATTAATTATAAAGGCTAAATGAAAAATTTTAAAGATCTTTTAGAAGAAACAATTGCGGAAAATATGATAGAATCGTTGCTACCTTCGCGGGAATACAGCGGGAATGAGCGCATATACATGCGGGGCTACAACGCAGCGCTAAGTGATATGCTCGAAGATTTTAACAGCGAATTTAGCGAATTTATGGAAACCACATATACTCAATCTTTAAATTAAAAGTTATGAATTACAACGAAATGGATCAAGAATTTACATCTTATGTTGAAATGGCATTTGAATCAGATGAAAGAGTAAAAATTATTTTTGAAGCACTTGCAAATATGCAAGACCACCCCTATGCTTCTCCTAAACTTGCTTTACAAATCGCAATAGAAGATAGGATTTGATAAAATATTTTTCGTATATTTACCCAATAAAATAAAATAAAGGATATGAAATCAGAAAAATCACAATTAATAAACGACCTCATTGAAGTTGAAGATCGTATCGATGAACTATGGGAATACCACCCAGAAAACCCAAATGTTATAGATGTAGTTAGTATGTTCAACGAAATGCAGTCACGAGCAATAAGTTTAACTCAAGCACTCGAAGAATTGGATGGTGAGAGAGATGATCTCATCTAAATTAACGCACCCGTGGTGAAATAGGTAGACACGTGGGACTTAAAATCCCATTCCGATTGTGGAGTGCCGGTTCGATTCCGGCCGGGTGTACAAAATGTATGTTCTTTAACATGGACTCGTAGCTCAACTGGATAGAGCATCGCCCTTCTAAGGCGACGGTTATAGGTTCGACCCCTATCGGGTTCACTAAAAATAGTCATGTATCTCCTCAAGCTTATACCTTGTAGAAAGAGTAATTGGTCACATATGGGTTCAAGTCCCATCTTGACTACAGTGGATAAAACCACATATTTAGAAGGTTGGTAGAGTGGTCGAATGCACTGGTCTTGAAAACCAGCGTACCGCAAGGTACCGTGGGTTCTAATCCTACATCTTCTACAAAGGGAGATAAAGAACTTTATTGTTTTTTATCTCCTTTTCATATGTATGACTGTATAAAATATAAAAATATTTAAAAATGGCATACGAAGCATACAATGTCCAAAGAACATCTGATGGGTTAGTCCTACAAGGTGAGGGTGGTAACCCATTAGAACTACCAAGAGATCCTGTATTTGATACTTCTGATTTGGATACTAATTATAGAATAGTAGTAGACTATACTAGGGACTTTAAAAATGAATATTCTACTATAGGAGCAGTTATAGATGCACTTCCTATTAATGGGGAGATTTATCGTATAAATCCTATTTTTGTTCAATAAAATAAATTATAAAAGCATATGGCTACTAGAAGAAATAAAATACAAAGAACAAGTGATGGAAACTATTTAGATAATAGTGGAAATTGGGGAAGTGCTGGGTCTGCACGTTCATTAGCATCAAGAGGTGATGTTGGTGCTGTGGTTGGCTCTAAAGCATCGGGGGTATATAGAATGGTTAAAGAATATGTTGTAGGATAATAATGGCATTAAAAATTTTTAACGTACAAAGAACAAGTGATGGGAAAACCTATCAAAACGATGGTACCTGGGGTATTGGGGATAATAAAGATTTTATTAGTGAAAACGAAGTAATAAATTTTTTAGATACCTTAGGTGAGGGTCGTTGGAGATTAAACGAATTATATAAACAAAATTAAATTATGGCTTATAACTTTTGCGCGGTTCAAAGAATTAGTGATGGTAAGTATTTACTTGCAAATAACACCTTTGGAACCCTAGATTTTACTAGTAATTTTACTACTGCTCGCTTCTATTTTAGTGATGCAGATGATGTAAACAATTATCTCGGTTCTCACCCTGGTGGGGATTATAGAGTAATTGAATATTGGATGCCTGGAAATTCCAGTAGTAATCTTCCAAAATCCAACCAAGCAATTTTAAATAACTTTCAAGGTAGTCCATACTCAGCAAATGTAGTTACTGTTGATTCTGTTGAATATAAAGGTGCTCTAGATAGAATGGTTGTTACTGAGGATGCTGAGTATACGGATTTTGTATCTGATTATAATAATAATGGTGGAGGAGGATTCCTTTTATTTACCCAAACTCAAGTAGATAATTTTGGTTTACAAGGTGCTGTTCCAGCTTCAGATCTTGGGTTAGATGCTGCTTATAAGGATTTATTTGCAACTCCAATAGCTAGTACTAACCAAACACCATCAAGTGGTGGGTATAGAAGAATTGTTATGGAAGGAGCATTTTTCGAATCTCCTTTTACAGGTGAATCAGTCCAATATACTTTTGGATAAATTCTTATATTTTTACAAAATAGTAAATAAAATTTGGCTCCTCAATAGAGGAGCCTTATTTTGTCTATAAATGAATACTCTAATGAAAAATATTACAGGTTATCATATATATTATCAAAGTAAGGAATTTGAAAAATACCGTGAAATTGATTTAATGGTTCAATTAACCTCTGCTTTATTTTGGAAAAAAAAGTTTGGTCCTATTAAACTATATTGCAATAAAAGGTTTTTAAATACACTTAAAATTTGGAATTTAGATAAATGTTATGATGAAATAAATGTTGAATTACTTGAAAATATCCCATATAAAAATTATCTTTCTAAATATTGGAGTTTTTGTAAAATTTATACTATTAAACATATAAGTCAAATAGATGAAAAATTTGTAGTTTTAGATACTGATTTATTTATAAAAAAAGATTTAGGGTTAGATTTAAATAAAGATTTAATTTTATACCACAAAGAAGTTTTCAAAGAGGATCAACTCTATAAAACATATTTATTACCCTCAACCTTTTTATCTGAGGATGAATTAAAAGGGTATGATTGGGATATTTTACCTACTAATGCTGCTTTTTTATATATAAACAATCAAGAAATGGTTAATAAATGGTATGATTGGGTAATACAGGTAATTGAAAATAATAAAGATAAAATTGAATATCCAGATAGCGCCGATACTGTATTTATAGAACAAAGATTACTTCCTACTTTAGTGGAGAAAATGGGATTAGATGTTGGGTTTGTTTTTGATAGTACTTATAAAACCTGGGTTGATGGGGTTGATGATTTAAGTGATTGGGAGCCTAAGTTAGATTCAACAGAAGAATTACAATTTAGAATGGATAATTCAAGACATATTTGGGGGTTAAAAAATAGCTACAGATTTGTAGATATAAGGCAACTAATTTTATATTCTTCTATTAGTAGTTTAAGGGAAGAATTTCAAATGTCTATTATAGAAAGTAAATATAGTAAATTATTTGACATTTGTTATGAGATTTTTAATGATGAATCAAATAGTATAGACCCCCCCGTTAATTGGTTAATAGAAAAAATAGGATAAATAAACAAAAAACCACGATATATTTACATAAATAACGCGATATAATGCATTACTATACCACAACCACATCAGGCCCCGACTTCGAAATTATATATATTTATACACGTGAAGACAGAAACTAAAATAAAAGAATACGCTACGATTGCTCATCTATATTATGTAGAAGGGACGTTTTCTAAAGAAGATGTCCATAACTGGATGGATGAGTATGATCTTAGTGTTGTAAAATTACTTAAGGGTCGAATAGAATTTACCTATAATGATGATTGGTATAGAACTAAAATGACAATTTGGAAGAGTGGTAAGATAGAAGTTGAAGCTAATATATAATGATAGACCCAGAAAAACTTTTTAGCAATTTTGAAATGCCCGAATCTAAGGATATCCTTTTAGCTAATTTACAAAAAACACAAGCTTTTAAACTTGGAATGTTTAAGAAAATTATCTGGAATCAGAGGAATATGGAGGATAAGATGGATAAGTTTATAAAAATGATGCCTGAATTAGCTGAAAAGATAGATTTTGAAGAAGATGCCGGTGAATTTGTTACTCATGTTCGTGCTTGGGCTTATCTTAAAGATTTTAATCCTATATCAGAACAGGGGGTTGATGCTATGAAGATGTTTTCAGATCAATATACTATTACGGCATGTAGTTTAGCACTTTCATTTTGGGAAAAAAAAGAATCATATGAAAAGTGTGCTCATATTAAAAAAATCCAAGATTCCTTAAAGTTAAACGTGATTCCGTAAATTTTCTTTAGTATATTTGAGATACAGAGGAAAGAAAGAGGGAGAGAGAGATAAGGGATATGATGTCCCGAGACGTCTCCCGAGATGTAATTTAAATAAAATGAAATGAGAAACAAGCAACTATTTGTAGACAAGATGAATCGTATTGATGGTAAATTAAAAGCCATCCGAGTTATGATTACCCGTCAAGGTACTACCACTCAAGATATCCATAAATTAATTGATGAGATTGATGACCAAATGAGTGATCTTAGCACAATGATTGAAAGAGAAGAAACCGTGTACGGACGTTAATAATACTAAATAAAAGTTATGAATTTAACAGCAGAACAAATCCAAGGAAATTGGGATACATTTATCTCTAACATCAATACCTATATTACGGGAGATAGAAAACAAGCTATGCTTGACTTCTATGCTAAATACCAAGAACGTCTTATGTTAATGCCGGCTGCCCACAAAAAAGAGTACCACAATGCATTCCCGGGTGGATATGTTGAACACGTTAATCGTGTAGTGCGTTGCTCCCGTAAACAAGCAGATTTGTGGAGTGCGGAAGGTGCCGATATGTCTACTTTTACTGAGGAGGAGTTAATATTTTCTGCTATTAATCACGATTTAGGTAAAATGGGTGATGAAAACGAAGAATCATACATCCCCCAGGATGATAAGTGGAGAAAAGATAAATTAGGTGAAAATTATAAATTTAACACTAAAGTACCATTTGCTTCCGTTCCAGATCGTGGTTTATTCATGCTCCAGTCACATGGTATAATCTATACTTTTAACGAAATGCTCGCGATACAAACGCATGATGGGTTATACGACGCGGCTAATGAAAAATATCTTAAAGCGTATATGCCCGAACAAAAACCACGTACTTCACTACCATTTATACTACACCAGGCCGATATGATGGCTGCACGTATAGAATTTGAACGTGAGTGGTTACCTAAACTTAAAGGTAACGTGGATGGACAAAACAAGAATTTTACCTTAACGGACAAGCCCAAGAGCACTAGCAAACAGCAGAAAGCATTGGGTTCAATCAAAAGTGAAGGTTTAAGAAATTTATTAGATAACTTATGATTATTACTATTGTTATATTATCAGTTTTAGTAGTTGCCTTAGGGTTTACTACATTTAATCTCCTTCGTAAATTCGAAAAACAAGAAGATATCCTCGCAGTTTATTTAGATTACCTAGATAAATTATCACGAGTAATAGAGGTTGCAGAAGCAAAAATGAAAGAAGTAGATGCCAAAGGTTCATTTAGTAGCGATGATGAAGTAGGGTTTTTCTTTCAACAAATAAAAGGGTTACAAGATATCTTAAACGAGTTTAAGCTTGAAAAAAAGTAACCCCTCAATATGCCCCCTAGATCCAAGAAAAATTATTTTACACAAGATACAGAAAATGCTATTGTAAGATACAATAACGAACTAGATTTTATCAATCGTTCAAAAATATATGAACGAGAAATCCATTATCCGTTTTTTAAATTAACGGAAAATATTATTCATACTTTTAAATTTTATTATACTGAAGTAGATGATATTGAACATTTACAACATGAAGTAATTTGTTTTTTATTATCTAAAATCCATTTATTTGATCCTACAAGAGGTGCTAAAGCCTATTCCTACTTTGGTACTATTACTAAACGTTATCTAATTCTCCAAAATCAAAAGAATTACAAAAAACGTGTACATAAAGCCCCAGTAGATGAATTATTTAAAGATGATAGACATACTTACAGTATGGACGACCCAGGTACTAATAAAGATCCCTTATCTAAATATATTGATGAATTTGTAATCTATTGTACAAAAAACATTTACGTGTTATTTCCTAAAAAGAATGATGCTGAGATTGCTGATGCTATTTTAGAGCTGTTTCGTAAAAGAGAAAATATAGATATTTTTAATAAAAAGGCACTTTATATTTACATTAGAGAAATGGTAGATGTTAAAACTCCCAAGATTACTAAGATAGCTAATCGTTTATATGATATATTCAAGGGTAATTATATCTTTTATCTTGAAAATGGTTATGTAGAATTTGAATAAGTCTATATTTATAAGTGAATAAACA
>Ga0307376_10006693_pt1 | contig 10159 bp, 10 predicted proteins | sample TR2MG_FD_202536 | JGI IMG/M metagenome (GOLD analysis project Ga0307376, IMG submission 202536) | Soil microbial communities from Risofladan, Vaasa, Finland - TR-2 | ecosystem: Environmental > Terrestrial > Soil > Coastal area > Acid sulfate soil | place: Finland: Risofladan, Vaasa | collected...
GAATTGCTTGTCATATATTCACATCAAAAGATCCAAAATCCAGGAATGAAACCGACAAATAACTTAGGTGAGCAAGCGATGCGAGAACATGTTATTTTGCGAAAGATAATAGGATGTTTCAGGTCAGAGAATGGAGCAGAAAAATATCCGTATATTGCATCTTTATTGACTGACTGGAGATTGCAACGCAAAAATGGGTTTGAAGAACTGGAGCAATTACTCAGGCGAGAATTGTGCATGGGCTAAACAAATACAAGCCAGGTATTATTCAAGAAGGTGCCCGTTACCGGCAGTACCTTTGATATCGGCTTATCCTGTGATGATTACTATCAGGGTGACGGCCAGTACCTTGTGGTTGTGGAAGCAGGCGGGATGCAGGATAATGAGTTCCCGGAGATCGTAGGGGAGGACTTTACCTACTCACCCGGAAGGAAAGCGCTGCCCTCAACCATTATTTCCAGCGACCTCTATCCCCGGCTCATGTTACTATTGATCGGCATGTTCGCTGCCATGTCAGTGCGCAATCACATGCACCCTCAGAGCAGGTTCCTCCAACCGGATCTTGTGCTACTCGCCTGCAGGGGTGCGGTGCTGGTTGCCGCTATCTTGATCACGCAGACTGATATGGCTGTTGTAGGGATCGCGTTTACCGGGATAGGTGCTGCTGCGGTTCTTATGTGCTGCATATATTGTCACGCAAATCCAACAGTGGAGCTTTATGGTTATCATCGGGAGTCTTATCGTGTATTAAACTGCGTTGAATTTGTATAGGGGAACTGATAGTGGATAATAATAAATTTGTATTGACCCTTTAATCGATTGATGTTTTAAGGACTATTAAAACAATATAATCATTGGTGATTAATATGGGAACACGTGGTCCAAAATCAAAAAGTCAGAGTTGGACGTTTTTTCACGACCTTAGGATATGTGCATAATTAAATTGAACAAATTCACTTTTCGAGTGGAGATTTTTTGTATTTACCCTTTCGCAAATGTAATTATATTTAAGTAATAACTAACTATATTACAATTCATAATAACGTATAGGATATTAAATGACATCTACTGCAAAATTTTACGATTCAATTGACATCCAATTGCTATTCCTCGAGCAGCTAAGAGATATTCCCACAGAAAAAATCGATGCCACTATTAATAATCTGAGAGAGTTTATTTTTAAGGAGGGTAAAAAGCAGAAAGTCATATATGGTATTGGAGAGGGCAGAAGTGCCTTAGCATTATATGATTTTATTCACCAGTTATTGCGATATGACCATATTTTCCCTGCTACTCTGGATGATCCTATAAGGCGCTATTTTGACATTGATAGAGATAATATGATTATAGCTGCATCCGGTTCAGGTACCACAGAAAGTGTTATTAATTATCTTGAAGATGCTCACTGTTTGGGTGCCAAAGAGTTACTTATCACTGCAAAAAGTGATTCTCCTGCTTATAAGAAAGTTATCGCTGAGAATGGTTTTAGCGTCCTGATGGAAGATATACAACTGGAAAAACCCAGTAAACTGGCTGTTATGGGTTCTGAATTCGAACTGAAATTATGCACATTCTTAAACTGCATTTTGCCTGCTCTTGATAGCGGGGACAATCAGTTTTATTATAAGCAGATCGATCATTTTCTTAAGAATGCCCGGCTCTTAAAAGGAATCGACAAAGAATATCTGCGGTCATGGATCGATAAATTGTTGACCCGTAGAGGTCATTTTATTGTGGACGGGGTTGGCCGTTCGGGATTCGTGGCAAAGGCATTTGGTATGCGCCTCACCCATCTTGGCCTTAACGTATATATTAAGGGCGACGCTACCACTCCCAGTTTTATCAGGGGAGATGTATATATTCCAGTTAGCGGAAGCGGTGATACCAGGGAGATCCTGGACGGCATGAAGAAAGCCCGCAGTAATGGTGTTGATATTTTCCCAATAACAGTGAATGAAAATTCAAAAATTAAAGAATACTTAACAGAATGGGGGAATGAAGATAATATCATTTTCATACCTGTGGAAGAAGGTGACATGAGTATTTTCTCGGACCAAAACCCCAGCAAGATCAGCACCACAAAGATGAACCAGACACGTCCATCTTATTCTGAAATTAATTCTTATATTTTTACTAATGCTGTGATTGCTTCTGCCATTGACTTTTTAGGTGTTGAAGAGAAATATATGAAACGAAAACACTGGTAGGTATTTAGGATGGGAATTAAGCATACAATTAATAAAATTTTTGGAGTAGATGCACCTATAGAAGTACCTGACATAAATAAAACAACAAAAACAGAAACCAGGCAGGTAGGCAGCTTGTGGCATCATAAGCATAATAATCTGGACTGGCATTCCATGTCTATACCACATCCAGCTTTCTCTGCTGATCAAGATGTTATAAAAGAGGATGCTGCAAAAACCCAAAAAGAAATTTCACAGCCTTTAGATCCGGAAATGTCAATATCCAAAAAAGAAATCTTTTGTAAGTTCGTGGTCCAGGGAAAGGAAAGGATTGGTGAGACCATAACCCTTGATTCGAGATTATTGATTATTAAAAGCGGGGCAGAAAATCTATCCATCCCTGTAGCTTCAATATTAAAAATCACCAAAGAGGAAGTAAAAGTGGGAGAGTTTGACAGGGACAAAGCATTAGCACTTGGAATTGAGTGGACTCGCCGCACCACTGATAAGCTCAATTTCGATGAGAAAGGGATGCTCATCAATGACTGAATATAAACAGTGCATTGTTACCAGGGACGATCTTAAACTGACAAAGGGGAAACTGGCAGTCCAGGTAGCACATGCTGCTCTTACGGCCTCTGATTTTGCTGATAAGAAAGAGCGAGAGTCCTGGATAAGGGATGGCCAGAAGAAGGTTGTCCTGAAGGTTGCAACGCTAAATGATCTTTTTTTTATAAAGGAAATGGCGCGCCGGGAGGGACTGTCAACTGCTTTAATTACTGATGCCGGACTTACCCAGATTGCTCCAGGGACTATTACTGTATTGGGAATTGGGCCGGCACCGGTCGAGAAGCTGGATAAGGTTGTTGGCAAGTTGAAATTGCTGTAAGACAGGTTTGGGATATTTAATTTTTATGAATAGCCTAACTATGTATCATCTTAGTATAGTTCAAAAGCCCGCCTGCCAGTATTATTTCCCGTTGCCTGTCTGAAATATCCAGCTTGCACTCAAAGGTATTAGACCCAAACTGTACAGGTATGCTGGTGGCACCTTCTTTTACCAATTCCCTGATACCACTGAATTTTAATATATCGCCTTGCTTCAATGCATCATAACCTGTCTGGTCAGCAAATTCCAATGGCAGTATCCCAAAATTTACTAGATTGGCTTTATGAATTCTGGCAAATGATCTGGTAATGACCGCTTTCACGCCCAGGTACATGGGTGCCAGTGCCGCATGTTCCCTGCTGGAACCCTGGCCGTAGTTAAGGCCACTAATGATGAAACCACCCTGATGCTCCTTAGCCCTGGTTGGAAAATCAGGGTCTATCTGGGAGAAAACATATTCACTGATGGCAGGGATATTGCTGCGCAGTGGTAGTATCTTCGGGCCTGCAGGCATGATACCATCTGTGCTGATGTCATCCTCCAGCTTGATAAGGACATGCCCTTCAAGTTTTGTGGATAGAGGTTCGGCTTTTGGTAATGGTTTGATATTCGGACCCCGTATCACTTTAACAGAGCCGGGATCAAGGGATGGTTTAATGATCATTGAATCATCTGCCACAAAACTTTCAGGCCAAATAACCTTAGGGTATTCACCCAGTATTCTGGGGTCAGATATTTTACCAGTCAGCGCTGCCGCCACACATACCTCGGGGCTGGCCAGGTAAACACTATCATCCATGGTGCCGGAACGTCCTGCCCAGTTCCTGTTAAAGGACCTTATGGATACTGAACTCGATGGCGGGGATGAGCCTAGCCCTATGCAGCCGTCACATGTAGTTTCCATAATACGAGCACCAGCAGATACCATGTCTGCGAGTGCTCCGTTGCGGATTATGGTCTCCAATACCTGCCTTGAACCTGGTGTGATATGTAAACTCAAATCAGGATGTACCTTCTTGCCTTTCAAAGCTTTAGCCACTGTCATAAGGTCCTTGTAACTGGAATTTGTGCATGAACCTATAATGACCTGCTCCACAGGTGTACCCTCCACTTCAGACACCTTTACTACCGCATCAGGAGACCCGGGCTTTGCCATCAAGGGTTCCAGTTCGCTGAGGTTTAGTTCGATATGCTCGTCATATTCGGCATCATGGTCTGCTGTTATAGGTTTCCAGTCATCCGGCCTGCCCTGCATCTCAAAGAACTGCCTGGTAATATTATCTGATGGGAAGAGAGAAGATGTAGCTCCAAGTTCGGCTCCCATATTGGTAATGGTGGCCCGTTCTGGTACTGACAGAGTTGCAACACCAGGTCCGTAATATTCAAATACTTTACCGACACCGCCTTTGACAGTGAACCGGCGCAGCATTTCAAGGATAATATCTTTGGCACTGACCCAGGGGTTTAATTTCCCGATCAGTTTTACACCCACTACAGCTGGCATTTTAACATAATAAGGCGCTCCGCCCATGACAACAGCCACATCAAGTCCACCAACACCTATTGCCAGCATGCCTGCACCTCCGCCTGTAGGAGTATGGCTGTCAGAGCCAATCATAGTATTTCCAGGCTTTGAGAACCTCTCAAGGTTAACCTGGTGGCATATTCCATTACCTGGTTTTGAGAATTGGATGCCGTACTTGTAGGCAAAGGTCTGCAAAAAACGGTGGTCGTCGGCATTCTCGAATCCGGCCTGGAGCATGTTGTGATCTACATAGCTTACCGCCAGAGATACCTTGACTTTCGGGATATCAAGTGCTTCGAACTGCAGGTATGCCATAGTACCTGTAGCATCCTGAGTTAGTGTCTGGTCGATATTGATGGCGATTTCTTGACCGGGCTGCATTTCACCTTCTACAAGGTGGGATGAAATTATTTTTTGTGTAAGATTCATGTTCATTAAGTTTCACCTTAAATGGAAATAACAATTATAATTTTAACCTTATTAAATATACCTTTAATATTACTATCAATTTTGGTTTATCAGGTACAACTCAATATAGATATTTGAGATATCTTTATTGTTAGTCAACGTCTCAATAATGTAAAACATTTTATAGGTAAAAATAGGTGGTATATCATAAAATCTATAATTCTTGCAGGCGGGTCAGGAACACGCCTCTGGCCATTAAGCAGGGAGTATTATCCTAAACAATTCTTAAAAATTGGGGAAACATCATTGTTTCAAGATACTGTCAAACGATGTTTAAGAATCACAAAAATTTCAGAAATATTTATAGTAACAAATGAATCACAAAAATTTTTAGTAACCGGTCAGATAGAAGAGCTGGGATTATCCCTTCCTGGTAACAACCTGTTAATTGAACCAGAAGGCAAGAATACCCTACCTGCTATATGTTTTGGTATCCGTGAGATCGAGAAGACATTCGGTATTTCTGATGTGGGGATATTTTCATCAGATCATATTATGGATTTCGAGGCAATGGATACTATTGCTGCTGCAAAGGATCTTACAGAGGAATACCTTGTTACGTTTGGAATAGTTCCCAAATCAGCTCATACTGGTTATGGGTACATCAAACCCGGAGAAGCAGTTGGGGCAGGATATAGGGTTTCGGAATTTAAAGAAAAACCCAATATTGAACAAGCGAAAGAATACGTAGATAACGGCTACTTATGGAACAGCGGTATGTTCATATTCAATACCGAAGTATTTTCATCAGAACTTTCAAAATATGCACCCGAATTATTGGAAGCTTTTACTTCAAATAAGAATATCAATGAGATATACAGGGACATCTCTCCCATATCAATTGACTATGGCATTTTGGAAAAATCAGATAATGTGGCTGTTATGAGGCTTGATGTCAAATGGAGTGATCTGGGCAATTTTGATGCCATGTATAATGAATATGAGAAAGATGAGTTAGGAAATGTAAAATTCGGTTGTGAAAGCATTTCAAAGGATTCTTCTGGTAATATAATCCAATCCACCAAGAAAAAAGTGGTCTCGTTAATAGATGTTGATAATATGGTAGTAATTGACACACCAGATGCCTTGCTTGTTTGTCCACGTTCCAGCAGCCAGAAAGTAAAGGATATCGTGGATGTACTTAAAAATAGAAATGATGAACGTGCATTCTTTCACAGGACCGTGTACCGCCCCTGGGGATCCTATACAGTCATGGAGGATTCAGAGCGGTACAAGATCAAGAAGATTCGGGTGATACCCGGAAAAACGCTAAGCCTTCAGTTTCACCTTCATCGAAGCGAGCATTGGGTCATGGTGACAGGAACCGCATGCGTGCAGGTGGGTGATAAGAAGTTTTACCTGCACCAGGGAGAAAGTACTTTTATCAGTCCCGGGATAAAGCACAGGTTATCAAATCCAGGCAAGTTTGCACTTGAGATAATCGAAGTACAGCTTGGGGAGTATGTTGGTGAAGATGATATTATAAGATTTGAGGATGGGTATGGAAGGGCGACCTCCAAATGAAGAACAGAAATGTAGTGGTTACAGGTGGGTTAGGATTTATCGGATCTAATCTGGTCGAAAGCCTGGCCCTGGAAAATGAGGTCACAATTATTGATGATCTATCAACCGGATCATTGAACAATATTAAACATCCAGACCAGGACAATCTTACTATAATCAATGCCAGTATCACTGATCCAGATATTGCGGCAATATTCAAAGATCAGGATTATGTATTCCATCATGCTGCTTTGCCAAGTGTTATCTGGAGCATAAAAGATCCGCAAGCTTCCAACGAGGTCAATATTTCCGGAACGCTGAACGTACTGTAGCAGCCAGGATTGCGGGGATAAAAAAACTGATATTTGCCACATCTGCAGCAGTGTACGGTGACTCTCCTGCATTGCCAAAATCAAAGGATATGCCTGTCGATCCGTTATCGCCCTATGCCATGACAAGGTCACAGGAGAATTTTACTGCAAGGTCTTCCAGAACCTCTATGGTCTTAAGACCACATCACTTAGATATTTCAATGTATTCGGTCCCAGGCAGGATCCTAATTCTCAATATGCTGCTGTCATTCCCAAGTTCATCAATGCTATTTTGAATAATCAACCACCTAATATCTATGGGGATGGGGAGCAGAGCAGGGATTTTATTTTTGTGAAACATGTAGTGGATGCAAATATTAAGGCATGTGAATCTGATATAACGGATGTCTTTAATATAGCCAGCGGCAAAAGGATAAGTGTAAATCAATTAGTAGATATTATCAATGAGATCTTAGGGGAAGAGATCGATCCAATTTATTCTGAACCAGTATCTTGAGATATAAAGCATTCTGTAGCTGATGTACATAAAGCAAGTACTTTTGGATTTGAACCTTCTATTGACTTTAAAGCTGAATTTTCTGAAACGATGCAGTGGTTCATTGAAGTAAAAACAAAGTACCAGAAACCTTAATAATTAATAGTTGCAATTGTTGAAGGATGAATGCTAATGAGCATGAAATTTGGCTCAAAGGAGAAGTGGAGGAGTGGAAAAATCAAGGGATTATTGATGATTACCAGGCAAAAAAGATTTTATCAAAATACGGATTTGCAGAAATACCTCACGAAATTCCGGTCAGTGAGGATAAATCAACAAATTTGATCACCGTAATTTCAGCATTGGGATCAATTCTAATAGGGGTTGGGGCAATATTATTGGTTGCTTCAAATTGGAATCTTTTCCCTGATTTCCTGAAGTTGATAATTCTTTTTGGTACAACCTTTGCAACTTATTTTGCCGGCTGGAAATTGAAATACGAAACAAAATCACATCCGAAATTTGGACATACATTAGTTTTTCTCGCTTCGATTTTTGTAGGAGTAACCATCTTTTTGACTGCTCAGATATTCAATGTCAATGCTGGTGCGCACTGGCTTGTATTTGCATGGTTCTTAGCAATATTACCTTTTGGTTATGCTTTTGACTCAAAGCAGATTTTAGGATTGAATATTTTTACTTTTGTTACATGGATGATCCTTTATGTTACTTCTTTAAGCGGAGCAAATTTGAGTTTATATGAAATATTTATGCTATTTTTGTTGTTCGGGATCACCCTTTATGGTCTTGGACAAATGCATAGTACAATGAGAAGCTTTTCTCATTTTCGAATTACATATCAAGGAGTGGGTTTGTTATTTATCTTAATTTTTTATTTTTTTTTCAGTCTGGAAAATACTTATCGGAATATGTTTACCGAGAGCACTTCAACTAATTGGACTATTCAATTCCTTTTCATTTTATTTGGCATTACTTCCCTTATTTCAATAATAAAGAGTGGATCAACTTCTGATAAATTCAAAACAGTAAAACATGAATTTTTAGTCCTTTTAATAGCATTTTTGGGATGGGGCGGAATCTGGTTATTTAAATTATTGCATACTACTTTGAATCCTACTGCAGCAACTCTATTGTTCATTTTCTTCAATTTGTTGTTTTTTATTCTGTCCATTGGCAGCATTTTGATCGGATATAATAAATTCATAGTACCTTTCGTCAATCTGGGTATGTTCTTTTTTGTACTGGGAATATTGAATTTATATTTCACTGCTTTGTATGAATATTTGCCACGGTCTCTGGCATTTATTATTGGAGGGGTGATCCTTCTCGGGGGTGGATGGTACCTGGAAAATAAAAGACGTTCGCTAATAAATGAAATGGAGTCCCATAAAGCATGAATCAAAGGCAGTTCCTATTGATAATGTTAATTCCGGCAATTGTAATATTGAGCATTATTGCAGTAAATTGGTTCACAATATTTTTTGGAACGGAAATATTACTGAAGAATCAACCAGTTGACCCAAGAGATATGTTCAGAGGGGATTATGTCAATTTGAATTATGAAATTTCAAGTGTAGATTTGAATAAAACTCCTTATGATCATGATTTTATATATGGGGATAAGATATATGCAAGTCTGTCAAAAAAGGATAAATTCTGGACAATCGACTCAGTAAGTCATTCTAAACCTGTTCTTTATGAGGATCAGGTCTGTATGAAAGGAAAAGTTGAATCTATTTGGAATGATCGGGTATCTATTGATTGGGGAATAGAAAGTTATTTTGTTCCTGAGGGAGAGGGGCGACCAATTGAACAACAGGATAATGCAGGAAATGTCTCTGCAATTGTTTCAGTGGATTTTACATGCTCTTCGGTTCTTAGGCAGTTGTTGATAAATGATGAACCTGTGGAATTTGAATCTATCTGACTTACTTAAATATTGGCACCCCTAATGCCCGAAACCCCGGGCATCGCCGGAGATGTTCAGGTATTTGGTATTTTTCATTCTGGAGTATAAATCTGCCATCTCGCAGTTAACGACCCTGAATTTCTCTACACTCAAATCCAGAGCGTGTGGATGCTCAGGAGGCGGAACACCTGGTGGAATTATGGCAATGCGCGCACAAAAACGCACAGTAATTGACCAGATGTACAATCTAGATTAAATCAAAAAATCATGATTAAAAGCCCGATAAATTGAATTATCAACCCTGCAACCTGTATAAACAGAATTACTTTCCAGAACCATCTCCACTACATCGATTATGAAACTTCCCTGGTATCCACATTCTATGCAAATATACATCTGGCCAGTATGTATTGCAGGAAATATATGGCCGCTGATGATGCCAGCGTATTCGGTTTTCCCACCGCAGAATGGACAAATCTGAAATCCCTGCATGGCTTTAATTTTAGGAATGTTTATTTTCATAACTTTTTATATAAAATATGAAGGTATTACCGAAAACCATGTCAAATACCTCGGACGTCGCTATGCTCTGTCCAGGGCATCGACCTGAAAAAAAGAACAATATTATTAATTTAACGAACAATGGGTTTTAATAAAAACGTTGCTGGTTAAAATAGAAATATCCATTTTAACCACCTTTGTTTTATTTTCTTTCTTATCTATTTCATCCTACACACTTTTAATGCCTTAAATGTGTGTTCTTTTCAAATTAATATCTCTTGGGTTTATGTTTTTGGTAGCATTCCTGGCAGTACACAGGTCTGTCACCACTGGGCACAAAAGGAACTTCA
>Ga0307376_10006694_pt1 | contig 10156 bp, 17 predicted proteins | sample TR2MG_FD_202536 | JGI IMG/M metagenome (GOLD analysis project Ga0307376, IMG submission 202536) | Soil microbial communities from Risofladan, Vaasa, Finland - TR-2 | ecosystem: Environmental > Terrestrial > Soil > Coastal area > Acid sulfate soil | place: Finland: Risofladan, Vaasa | collected...
TCGCTTCGGCCTGGAGCTGATGCGATTGTCGTCAGTCATCAAGCTCCGGGTCGGAGACACCGAGGTCGTCCTCAAGGACCGCTACGGAGATCAAGAAGGCTCTGATAGTAGTACTAAACGCTGACTAGAAGAAGCGAAGTACCACATCAGAGCAGCCCGAAGGGAGTGGCTGCAATGGGAGTAAAGAACCATGCTCGACAAGCTATTCCCCGAAGACGAGATCCGCATCCTGAACTCGAAGGGCAAAGTCATCCATACGTTGCCCGAGAATACCTCGGGCTGGAGGCCCGTCCTGCTGGGTCGGCTGCTCGCGCTGAGCGAGAGATACCCGGAGTATCACCCCGAGAAGCTCTACTGGACGACGGCGAGCGAGGCTTCCGAGGGCCTTCCCCCGATGCCCCTCTTGGGGCGATAGACGGCTATGCCATCCAGCCCTGCGTGGGTTGTGGATGGTGCTGCTACAGCCGCCCCTGTATGGTCGGCATCAACCACGGGGCGACCGGAGGTCGGTGCAAGTTCCTGGCCTACCACGATGAGCGATGGTGGTGTGGACTGCTCGACAAGATGCCCGAGGGGCCAGAGAAGGAACGCACCAAGCACGAGATGGTCATCGGGGCTGGGTGTAGCTCGACCCTGTTCAACGAGTGGCGGGACAAGCCGCCGACGCCCGAGGAGATAGACGCTTTCGAGAAGGAGCACGGATGATCACCAACCCAGTGCTGATCACGATAGCTGAGCGCGGTGACCTGTCGATGCCACGGTTGGTCGAGGAGGCGCTCGCCATCAACCAGCAGGACACCATCGTCCTGGCCGACCCGAGCGGCAAGGAGCAGATGCGGGTCCGGGTGGCGCTGGCCTTCGTGAGCTGCGAGGCCCTCTTTGCCTACGTGTACAAGGAGCAGACCTTCCTGCACAAGTGGGGTGCCATCCTCGCCACGTTCGTTTTGTGTGGCCTCGTTTCCGCCCCGGTCTGGGCCGCGAAGGGGCCGTGGTTCGGTCTGCTGGCGTGGCTGGCTGCTCCTGCGTTGGTAACGGTGATGCTCCTGGCGATGCGCTTCGGAGACAACAAGAAGTGGGAGATCGCCCGTGCCGAGGTCAAGAATAAGCTGCTGAGCCTTCAGGAGCGCTTGAAGGAGAATCCCGATGCCGTATAAATACAAGGACATCCCTCCCGCGATGATCGAGGCGGTCGAGGCCGAGGTCAAGATGCTCCTGCACGGGAGCCGTGACTGCCTCCGCAACCGGGGCGACGACACCACCAAGATCAGTTTCCGGGTCACGGACGGCTACTACGCCGAGGCCTTCGGCGTGATGCGGGGCCTGGCACTGGCCGGGTACGGCTACATGGGCGGGAGCACCTACGACGGCATCGCGGACTGCAAGCACGGTCGCCAGCAACAGCACAACCTACGGTGGTGGTTCGACAAGCTCGTGGACAAAGTGCTGGAGGAGGAGAACTTCCACGGCTCCAACGAGTGCGACTACTGCCTGGACAAGCACTTCAAGGACGGGGCTGGGAGGAAGCGATGAGCGACAACGACTGGCCGCTGGGCAACCCGCACCCCGAGCAGAAAGCAGAAGCGGTAACGGCCACCCCACCGGCCACCTCGCCGGGTATGTCCGATGAGGCCGTTCGGGAGCGGATGGTCGGGGCGAACGTAATTGACCTTCGACACGCCAACCAGGAGAAGGTGTCAGACCTGTCGGACTGGAAGGTCGAGTGTCCGTTCTGCACCGAGGGCCTGTTCCTGGTGCAGCGCAACCAGAATCCGCCCCACCAGTTGCTAGAGTACGACAACTGCATCGGCTGTGGCCAGATCGTCCGCTGGGTGGACATCGATGAGATGCGTCAGCGGGATGGAGTGGGGCTATGATCAACACTGATGACCAGCACATTCTATTCATCCACCCTCGGGGGAAGCCCTCTCAGATGCCCGTGATCGACGGCCTGACCCGCAAGATGGCAGCAGCCCTTCGCCAGGGCTTTGAGGGCGAGCACTGGCTCGGGCTACACTCCTGCACTGGCTGCCTGCCACATGACATCTTCAGTCACTCCTGCGACTACATGTTGCCGGATGGTCGGTGGACCAACTCGCTCTGCGTTCACTACCTCGCCTACCATCGGGATGATGTGCCCACCTCCGAGAAGCTCAAGGTGATGAAGCTCGGCTGTGGCGAGGCCGAGCCGACCGAGGAGGAACTAGCCCACCCGCCGATGGCCCCGAGGCGCTTGACCCGCGAGGAAGTCCAACAGGAACGGAGCGACTTTATCCGGGCCTACTGTGCCGAGCGGGACTGGGACAACGCCAACCTCACGGTCGAACAGTTCAAGGAGCTGAAGGAGGCCGGAAAGGGCAAGGTCTGATGGCCAACAAGAAGATCCCCGCCCGGCTGCGTGCCAAGGTCAAGTGGATGACCCACGAGGAGCGCGTCAGATGCCTCCAGGGCCTCGCAGAGCTTATCTATGAGGACGAGCCTGGGACGCCCGAGGAGAAGCGGGAGAGGTTCACACAGAGACTCCTGGAGATGCGGAAGGAACGAGGGGGGTGATGGGCTACTGGTGGCGAGTCCTGTGGAACTACTTCATCGCGGACTGCAACTGGTCCACCGCAAAGTTCGGTGCGCTCCCTCCCGAAGAGCAGAAGGCACGGGCGAAATCAGCTATCGACCGCTGGCTCAAGATTCGACAAGAGGATTGAGGGGCTTACCTCGCCTGCGAATGGAGTAGTCTAGGTGGAGGTGTCCGCATGGGCTACACACTGTCCGTGTCAATGAAGTCCATCAAGGCTCGTGACGAGTTCCTGACCTTCCTCCAAGAGCACATGAAGCCGTTCTCCAAGGCGATGTCCGAGAGCGAGCACTTGGAAGCGTGGGCCAAGGTGTCGCTGTTATACTCCGGCCAGTACATCGATGACGTGCGCTGGTCACTCTGGAACACCGACACCTCCAAGTGCATCTCCACCGGGGATGACGCACTGTGGTACTCCAGCGGCAAGAAAACCACCAAGCTCGGTTTCGACTACGGCTGCCGAGGCCCCGAGTGGGAGTGGCAGCGTGTCCTCCTGAACTGGCTCGCCCTCCGAGGCGGGCGTCGGCGTCGTCTGGAGGGCATGACCCACGGCCACATCGACACTGTGCTGCCCTACATGTGCTACGACTCCGAGGCGTGGCCGGTCCTCCTGGAATCCGACATCGCCCACGTCACCGACGAGGACGAGCGCAAGAAGCTCCTCTGGATGGTCACGGACGAGAACGGCTGGCGGTCGCCCAAATCTCCGATGCAGGACCAGATCGATAGGGGCATGGTGGACCTGGACACCATCGGGGAGTCTGACCCTGGCTGGATGGAGTATTACGAGAAGAACGTGGAGGAGAACCGGCTCCTCGGCCTGGTGACGAAGGCCGAGATCGAGCGTCTCGACGCTCTGTGGAGGAAGCGGTGAGCATCACTCTGGACCAGGCACACACGGCCATTGCGGAAATCTTCCCTGGTGCCGACCAGGACCGCTCCCACCTCTTTGATCGGCAAGACCTGACCGAAGCTGACGCCTATCGCATCGGCAGGCACTACCTGATCGTCCACCCGGACAACATGGGCTACGTCGCCAAGATTGAGTGGAAAGCCGGGGGCCGCTGGAACTGGAATGTCGAAGCGGCGAAGAAGCTCGACGGCTACCATCCTCGGACACAGGGAGACCTGATCGGTTGGGTGTCCTACATCTGGGAGTGCGTGTGCGAACTGGCCCAGCAGACCATCATCAGCCAAGTGGACCCAGCGGACTTGTTCCCCGGCGGCTTCAAAGGGCCGTCCGGGAGCGTGATCAGCACGGCCATCGAAGTGCTGGAGCAGTGCGGCAAGGCCAAGCACGAGACCATCCGCTACGTGGCCGACAACATGCAGGTCAAGTGGGTGTTCAATCGCAACCAGACGGCGATGGTGTTCAAGGTCAACAGCTCGACGGAGGGCAAGGTCGTGGGTCGTATCAACCCGAAGTTCATGGGCGAAGTGCCGTTCCAGTGGGCCTATGAATTTCCGATGGGGTGGGAAACCGTTGCTCGGAAGGGCGAGATCACCTTCAAGGGTGCCAGTGATGGTATCCCGGTCCGGGCGCAGAAGTTCTTGAAGCGCCTGTATGTCAAGGCGGTTTTCGACTTCATCGCCAAGGTATTCGGTGAGAAGAAGGCCACCGTCGAAGAACTCACAGCAGTCCCATGAGCCTATTCGCCCTATAGTCCGAGCCTTGATAGAGCAAGGGAGGAGCGAGAACTCGATGCCCAAGGTCAGGATCACCAGGAATTCAGCCCAAGCCATCGTTGAGGCTGCCTATGCCATCGCGAAAAAGCCGGGTGCAGAGCTGGTGGTCGAGTACTCGACCGAGGGGATGGAGGGTCGCCAGAAGAAGGACTACGACCGGGCGCTGTCCTACCTACATGACCTCGCCAACCGGGATGAGATGGTCAATCAGGTGTTCCTGGGTGGCTCCTGTGACCCGACGACGTGGCGGCAGGACAAGGCCATCCCGTTCCTCAAGGACAAGGGGTGCGCCTACTACAACCCCCAGGTCGAGGAGTGGAAGCCCGAGTTGATGGAGATCGAGGCCAAGGCGAAGCTCACGAGCGCCGTGCTCTTGTTCGTGCTCGACAGCCAGACAAGGGCGCTGGCTACCTTGAACGAGGTCATCGAGTTCGTTGTCCGGGGTCGTCAGAAGGTCATCGTGGTGATGGACTTCGTAGCTCCGGGTACAGAGATTGAGGGCCAAGAGATCACACCAGAGGAAGCCCAGGACATCAACATGGCCCGGACGCAGATGGCCAAGCACGCCAGGGATCACGGGGCGCAAGTGTACAACACACTGATGCTGGCGCTGATTCACGTCGTCGCAGCCTTACGGAAAAACGAGGAAGATCATGGATGACATGCTGCTCAGGACGTTGAAGCGCATCGCGGCCTTGATCGCGGACGTGTTTCCTTTCATCACCCTGGAGTGGGATGCCGACGACCCGGACGGGTTCTACGGCGGCATCGGCAAGTTCTACTACATTGAGGTCGGTCCCGTGCTGGAAGAGGAGGTCAACGGCCACATCGTTGACGTGTTCTTCTCACAGCGGGGCGAATCCACCCCCATCTCGACCTACCAGCTACCGGGAAACCCCGACTGGGAGAAGTTCGAGTCATGGCTCATGGAGAAGGCTTACCGCGAGATCATCGTGGAGGCAGCGAAGATGTTGGACTCCTGCGGCATCGACTTCCCGCTGCCACCTCTGTCAGTGAAACATGGGGCCGACAACAAGCCTGTCTATGTCCGGTCCAGTGGACGCGCTCAGCACCTCATCGAGATGTCGGACATCTTCTGGACCGGCGCAGCCCTCATCGGAGGCCCAGTATGTAGTGGCAGGACCACGGTGGCTCTACACATCGCCCATGCGGCTCTGAATGATGGACCTGTCCACTTCATCAACAACGACATGAAGCCGGAGGACTTCCTCAACAACTTCGCCAGTCGATTTCCCGGCTGGGCTACCAACGACAAGGTACTCTCGGTTCACAGCTTCGACACCGAGGCCAAGGCCGACGAGTTGTTCGACAACCTCGTGACCTGGATCAAGGGCCTTGACGGAGCCAGGCTCGTCGTCATCGATGACACCTCCATCATCAAGAAGACCCGCGACCGGCTGCCCGAGCTTGCCCGGCGGACTGGGGCCAGGATTCTGGGCGTCGAGCAGGTGGCCCGGCGGACAGACACCCCTGTCAAGTGGGCCAAGAAGCTCGGAGACGACCTGGAATCGTTGGGGGCGGTGTTCTGGGTAGAGTGGGGTGAGAGGAAGGAGCTAGGTCAGCTCTACGTGATGAAGCACGGCAGCGAGAACGGCGCTCGGCTCCTTCCGGTGTCCATCAAGAGGTAACCTTGGCGAACACGACCGCCACCGCTACGCTCCGGTCGGCTCTCAAAGACCTCAAAGCCCTGGGTTGCCTGACTGACCCGACCTTCGACAAGCTGAATGAGCGCAAGGTCGTGGAGGTGTTGCTCGACACCTTCCCCCAAGCCCACCTGAACGTGTGCCGAACCGCCATTGCGGGCGGCAGCGCCATCAACTGCGACTTCTACACAGCTTCCAGCAGTGACTATGACTCTACACAGCACCACTACCGCATCGTTCTCAGGGAGTCCGTCAAGGACCCCTACTTCACGATGCACCTGGACGAAGTGGTCTGGGGTGACGGGTCTGACCCTTCCGACTGGAAACGCCGGGACGAGGCTCGGGCCACATCGCTGACCGACGTGATCGGCTGGACCTCCTGGGTGATCCATCAGGTTCCCCCCTGTATCGAGCACCTGGCTGCTCCGCCCAAGCACAGGATGCCTAACCTTCAACGCCTCTGCTGGTATCACGGACCCATCCCCAACCCCCCATTCGTGAAGCTCACGCTGGGCACGGCGGTCTACGAGGAGTCCCCGACGACCAGGTGGAGCATCCGGTTCCCTCGACCGTGGAGGGCCTTGAGGCCAGGGGCCTACATCCACCTGCTCCCTGACCCCACAGGCAAGCGGGGCCGGGGGATGGGTCTCATCCCCGAGGCCATCGCAAGTACCGTGCGTGACATCGAGGACAAGGCTATCGAGATTCTGCGCGCGATAGGCAAGGAGCCAGTCACGGCCACCCGCCGAGGCTGGAACAATGGCCCGCTGACCACCCGGACACCCATCACCGAAGCCATCGGAGATGTCCTTCAGGACTACATGAGCAAGTATCTCCGCAAACCGGAGATCATCTATATGCACCCGTTCCTGGCCTACCGCCTGATCAACGAGCCTGTACCTCGTATCCTCCCTGACTCGCCGGGGCGTGGTGGGAACCCTCCTTTCACCGCCTTTGGTGTCAAGGTCATCGAGAGCGACGCCGCGACAGACGGAACCCTCATCCTCGTCGGCAACAATCAGGAGCACATCGAGAGAATCGAGCTTGCCGATTACCTACCGAAAAGTGGGCCGAGTTTGACCAACCCCAAGCCTCCGTCAACCAAATAGACCCCGAAATATCTAGGTAGTTGGTTTCTCGAAAGCGGAGTCATCCAGCCCACGTATCTCGATGAAGGCTGTTCCCGTCACGGGATCGTAGGACGAGCGCATCTGAACGCTCGTATCCCATGTCCCGAAGGGTAGGATGGTGAGCTTCGGGAAGTTCCGGGCCAGGAGGGTCAGGAGCCGGTCCGCTTCCTGGTTGACCCGGTGGCTTGGGATGATGAGGGTGAGTGGGTCGTGGGCCATCACGGGGGCGCTGATGGCGTGGAAGCCTCGGGTCCAGAGCCAGTCACAGATCAGATGATGATGGTGGGCCTCGTCCTTGGTGAGCGGACCCTTCTGATAGGGCCGAAAGGCGTCAGCGGGTGGGCCGAACGCCTCGTCCAGAATCTCGACCACCGAGAGCTTCTCGGCCCAGTCACCCCAAGCCGGACTGACCACAGCCCTGCGAGGCTTCTCCTGTGCCCAGAAGTCCTGGAGCCACTTCTGCTCTTGCTCTTTTTCGGTGTCGGACAGGGCAGCCCAGAGGACACGCTCATGAGCGATGACCTTGCTGTCCTCATCCACGGACCAGGGGAGGTCTGATAGGCTCCGGGCGACGAGGAGCATCAGAGCTACGTCACGGTGTTCCTTGACTCTGTTCATGCTGGTATTCTACCACACAGGGGGCTTAACGGTCCTCCGATTGGAGTAGGATAGAGAGATGGGAAGCATCAAGGAGCTACTGCAATGGATGACCAAGGGTGGTGCTGACCCTGACGAGGTGAAGGTCAAGGACATGACGATCAAGACCCGCGATATGGACCCTGAAGTCCTGGCGGAGATCGAGGCCGAGGAAGACAAGCCGCTGAAGTTCCCGCTCAAGACCAACGTCGAAGCTGCCGTCAAGGAGGCTATCAGGACATCACCCCCCGAAGTTCGGGCGCTGATGGAGTCCAGTGCGATGGCTACCGTGATGCAGGATATGCTGTTCACCATCCTGACCGGACCAAAGGCCAAGCCCGAGGACTACCCCGTAGGAGACCCCAAGGGCGGGCCGGAACTGCCCAAGATAGACTGGAACGCCTCGAAGCTGCGGACTCCAGGGACGGTGATGTCCGAGAACACTCTGATGAACGGTCTTTCGGCTCTCAAAGGACCGAAGAAGTCGGCTCTTGAACTGGCCGTTGAGGCGTCACAGGCCGAGGAGACCGAGAACAAGAAGAAGCTGTCTAGTGGTGCGGGTAGTCTGGATAATCGGGCGTTCCTGGCCCTGGTCGGAGCGGCCCAGGCCGTCATACAGGAAGCGATGGCTGGGCCTCGGTTCGACAAGCCCTCTGGCCACACCGCCAAGGCGGAGGAGAAGGACATGGACCCTTTGAAGGACCCGCTCCCGCAGTTCCTTCGGCCCGATACGGCCTTGCGGAAGCTGCCGGACAACAGTATTGGCCAGCGGGCTTCCCTTACCTTCATCCGGCAGGTCATCGAGCTGCTGCGCGATACCTTCCCGGACGTGAAGGACAAGTACTGGCTCTTGAACGAGGTCCCAGTGAGCGATATGGCCATCCTGGTCACGGTCGTCGTCAGGGTCAACGCCAACAGGGATGTGGTCATCAGTATCCAGCCCAGCCAGTCTGAGTGCATGGTTCGGACCGAAGATGCCGATGTTGTCCTCGAACAGACCACACTTGAAAACGCCAACTGGCCCGATTTTGTGGGGTGGGTTTCACTCGCCAAGGGCCTCACCAAGTCTTAACCCGGCCCCCCACAGAGTAGTATAGGGGAGGAGGTATCGACATGACGGGGGTGCCCCTGGCGCTGCACCCGACACTATCGTCGGTGCCATTCCCGGCGCATCTGGAACCTCTGCTGGTGAAGATCGCGGAACTCGTCTGTGACGTGTTCGGGGATGACAGTGCCAGGCGGTTCCGATGGATGGACAGTGGCCACCCCAAGTTCGCCGTCCTGGAGGGCACGTTGGAAAGGGGCCACTGCATCAAGCTGACCGTCACCGACCAGGCCACGGTGGTCGTCTTCTACCTGGCTGGGATGCCCATCAAGGAGCTTGACCGTATCACCCTTCGCAACGAATCCTGGACTGACTTCGTGGGTTGGATGTCCCAGGTCAAGACCCGCTACGACGAGATTCTTGCCCAATGAGCGTCACCATCCCCCTGGCCGACCCGTTGCTGCACCTTTTCCGCCGCATCATGGTGGACACCTTCGAGGATGTCGTACATGGCCCCCGCGATGTCCCCCAGGGAAAACGGCAGCACAAGCCGGGCTTCCTCGACTCCAAGCTCATGGCCCACAACCTCATCGTGGAAGGCCCCGTTGTTCTGAACGAGACAGGTGAGTATCTTCTCCTCCGGGCCACCATGAACGGCTGGCTCATCAGGGGCCTCTGTGGACGCCTGAACCTGACCCGTGACAACTTCATCGGCTGGTGCTCGCTGGCCAAGACCATCTTCGACCGGAGCTACATGGCCCCCCAGGAGAAGGGCACGTCGGGCATCTATCGGGCCACCAGGGACATCCACCTGACCGACGACTGGACAGGTGAGCCTGTGTTCATCTCCGATGACAACGTGGTCGCCATCTTGAACTCGCACCTGATCAGCAACCTCCGCAGCCCGTATCTGGGAGACGATGCTTGGAAGGAGAAGAAACTCTACCTCCGAGCGCATCAGGCAGCCCATCCCAACCACCACCCCGACCTGTGGCACCGGATTGGCTTTGGGATACACGGCGACTACCACTATAATGAGACACCGACCCTGGAGGCTCTCATCATCGAGGACATCCTGGTCCGAGAATATGATGGTGACAAGCTGATGAAGGATCTCCCCGACAGGTGGCACACCTGGTGCGATGAGGACGAGGAGCACATCCTGTGACCATCCAATACCAGGGCGGGGAAGCCTCCGACCAATGCCTTTTCTGCAAGCGACCCTTCCGCAACGGCGAGATTTTTGGGGTGCTACCAGAGAACCCCTACGTCACGGCCTGTGCGGACTGTGCTCCCAACCACTACGCCAACGATGACATGCTCCTGATGGAAGTCCACCTGACCGGACAGCCCATCAAGACCCCCGAAGAGATAGCTGATGCTCACAGGGCCATCAAGCTGTTCCATCGGGTGCTCGATGGTGACG
>Ga0307376_10006696_pt1 | contig 10153 bp, 8 predicted proteins | sample TR2MG_FD_202536 | JGI IMG/M metagenome (GOLD analysis project Ga0307376, IMG submission 202536) | Soil microbial communities from Risofladan, Vaasa, Finland - TR-2 | ecosystem: Environmental > Terrestrial > Soil > Coastal area > Acid sulfate soil | place: Finland: Risofladan, Vaasa | collected...
GAACTCGTTCATACCGTGAAAAGAAAGGGTAAACTTGAGGAAGTTCTGAGCTTCCCACCTGAATACAGAAAAGAAAAGAAGTTGTATATCTGGAAAAAAGTTAGTAAATTGGAACCCCAAATCGAATGGTTTTATAAAAGGGGAACTACTGACCAACCCAAAGACATGTGTTTTGACATGTCCGATAGTTATGCCGTTGGATTTGCGGGACTAAAGGTATTGGGGATAATGGAATAATGAAATACGTGTATTTGCTTCAATCGTTGGAAGACGGTTATTACAAAATTGGGATATCAAAACACCCTAAGAAAAGGGTTAAACAACTGCAAACCGGAAATTCGTCTGAGTTAAAGCTAATTGAATCTTACAAATCCGAGCATGCTCTTAAAATCGAGAAGGCACTCCAGAACAGATATTCTTATTTAAGAAAAGAGGGTGAGTGGTTCGATATGTCTATCGGTCATGAAGTTTCGTTTATTTCGGAGTGTAAAAAAATCGAGGAAACCTTTGAAGTGCTTAAAAAAAGCGGTAACGTATTTATTTAAAAACCCTTGTGTTTTAAAATATTTTGTTTTAAGTTTGACAAAATTTTCATAACTCATTTTATCATAAAAAACGACAATGAAGAAACAACGAATAGAAAATGCTGTTGATATATTAAAGTACGCAATGAAAAATCAGGTGTCGGCAAAAGAAGCATGTGTAAAATGTGGATTTTCCGACACTTATGTTAAGAACACAAAAGCAGATGTTCACAAATCATATAAAAAAGGTAATCTTAGTGTAGAATTTTACGAATTATTTTTCAATACATATAACGAATACGTAAAGTTTGCTATAAATACTAATGGAGGACAAACCCCATCGGGACATAAAGTATCTGAACCCAATAAACCCAGAGACATCCCCAAAGGAGGTGGACGTGAAAGTTTTAAATCAGATGGTCGTGATGCAGAATATGAATGGGTGGGTAATGATAGTTATCCCTATGACCATGTAAGAACACTTGACCAATTATTGGAAGCATGTGACGTTGATACTGATGAATGGAATGTGAAAGATTTTCTGGTTAATAAATGGGATGTTACGAGTTGGAAGCGAGATTACCCGGAAACCGTTCAGAATTGGCAGGTGAAATGCCGTCTTGAACGTGATATGAAGGTTGTTCACGAAAAAGTTGTTGGTGAGTTGTTTCAGGAGATGACTAAAAACTATGAACCACCAATACTTTATGCTGACAAATTGGATGTATCGAAATTCGAAGAAAATAACCTTTTGGAAATCAGTATATTTGACCTTCACATAGGTAAACTTGCGTGGGGTGGTGAAACATTCGAAAATTATGATGTAAAAATTGCTCGTAAAAGATTCCTGACTTCAATTCAAAAACTCCTTCAAAGAGCCGAAGGGTTCCAGTATTCCAGAATATTCTTCCCTGTTGGAAATGACTTCTTCAACAGTGACACCATACTTAACACGACAACCAAAGGCACACCACAAGATGAAGACCTGAGATGGCAAAAAACATTTGGCGTAGGAACACGACTACTTGTTGACGCAATTAACATGCTGAAACAAACAGGCGTACCTGTTGATGTTATGGTCATCCCCGGAAATCATGATTTTGAACGTAGTTTCTACTTAGGTAGTTATCTTGAAGCATGGTTTAACCAAGACCCTGCTGTACACATTAATAATGGTGCATCACCGAGAAAATATTATAGATTCGGAAACGTATTGCTTGGCTTAACACATGGTAGTGAAGAAAAAGAGGCTGCACTTCCAATGTTAATGGCAACAGATGTCGAATCAAAGCCACTATGGAGTGAAACCAAGTTCCATGAATGGCATCTCGGTCACATTCACAGAAAAAGAACCGTGACATACGATATAAATAAAAGCAGACCACTGAATGAAGATTTGGGTGTTACAATCAGATACCTGTCAAGTTTGACTGGTACTGAGGAATGGCATCATAAGAAAGGCTTTGTTGGCTCAACAAAAGCAGCAGATGGTTTTATCTACAATGATGAATTCGGTTTGATAGCACATCTTAATACTAATTTAATAATAAATTCATAATAAAATGGCAACAAAGAACGCAGTAGGTATTGCTAAAGGTAAACCTACAACAAGAAAACCTGCAACGAGAAAGCCAGTAGCAAAGAAAACTGCTGCACCAAAGCTTACTCCTGAACAGGAAAGAGACCTTAAGGCTAAACAAAAGGTCGAAGAATTACTGAAAAACAGTCCGTTTACCAAATTGGATAAAAAAGAAGACCTTCTGGTGCTTGATGAAGACCAAGAACCAAAAGGAACTGAGTGGCTTCAAGAACAATTACCTTTATTAATTGAGCAACTTCAGAAGTTGAATACTGAATTGACAACTGAAAAACAAAAGAATGAAGTGCTGACTCAGAAACTTCAAAACGCTGGTGGGGATGGTGAAGCAACGAAAGCCATAAATATGCTTTTCGATGAACTTCAAACTAATCACATTAAAATGGGTAAGAACCCCAGCACAGGCGCACCAAACTTAGTTATTCACCCAATAGCATTCTTGAATAGACTAATTCAACTCTTCCCGCCTTTGGCGAAAAAGAAGCAGTTCTAATGAACTTCTGGTGCTGGCTGCTTGGACATAAATGGTATGTTTTTACTCCGGGTTTACAATCTATGAGAAGATGTAAACGTTGTGAGAAGAAGCAGAAAATGAAGTTTGAATTCCCATCCAGTCCATTTCTATATGCCAATCCACCCGGTCAGATAGGTGAGTGGGTGGATGTTAATTAATTGAATTGCCTTAAAAACACTTTGTTTTGGGGCAATTTTTTTATATATTTGCTTCATGATAAGAGGGCAAGAATTTCACGCTATCATCCACAACATTTTTGATGAGGTTAATGGCTACCAACATTCTGAACAGATACAGGTAAACTGTCCACGTTGTCAGGAAAGGGATGGTCTGTCCGAACCTGATGGGAGTTTTAATCTTGAAATTAATACGGCTAAACGGGTGTTTAGGTGTTGGAAGTGTGACGAACCCAGATTTAGTGGGTCTTTAGGTAGGCTCGTTAAATTATTGGGTACGAGTGGCGATTACGAAATGTACAAGGCATATGCTGGAATCTATGCTGATTACGTTTATAATGAAGATGAACCTGAATTTGTTCAGGTCAAGCTACCTGATGAGATGATATACTTTTCTCAGATGGATGGTGGAAACCGGGAACATTTTGAAGCATATAGTTATTTAATTACTGAAAGAAAACTGACAAGCGATATTATTTTAAGGTATCGGCTTGGTTTTTGTACAACTGGAAAGTACGCTCAGAGAATAATCATCCCATCATTCGATGCAAATGGTGAGGTTAATTATTTTGTGGGCAGATATTATGGAAATGACCCCATGATTAAAAAGAAAATGGCTTATCGCAATCCACATGCCGATAAGGATTTGATTATTTTTAATGAGGGTCTTGTAAATTGGGATTCTACTGTATACCTTGTTGAAGGTGCGTTTGAAATGTTAAGTTTTCCGGTCAACATCATACCGATGTTGGGAAAGACATTATCAACTACGTTGTTTTATAAACTGAAAGAACTAAAGCCTGATGTCGTGGTATTATTAGACCCAGATGCTTACAAAAGTAGTATTGAACTATATTATATGTTACAGACTATTTATGTTGGCTGTGAAGAAAGGGTTAAAATCGTTAAGTTACCCACGAATGATGACCTCGATGAACTGAGAAAAAATCAGGGAATCGATGCTGTCATCAAAGCACTTTATAGTGCAAGACAACTAACGGTTGACGATTACTTTATTCAAAAGTTGTACAAACCATATGATAAAAATGCAAAGAGATACGGTTCTTATTCAAAATATTTTGGAGGGGAATCTGGAGGCAGAGGAAATCTTGTATGAAAAATATAAGAAAATCATTACTGATTTTTTAGGTAAAAAATATTCATTATTTAATGATGTTGAAGATGATGTGGCTGAGATTTTAATAAAAGTCTTCATGAACATCAGTACTTATGATGTAACTAAATCAAAGTTCAAATCATGGGTATTTAACATAGCCAAAAATCACATAATTGATAAATGGCGAAACAATGGTACGATATCACTAACCGGAAGTAATACCACTTGCACAATTTCAACTGAAGACGCATTACTTAATAGTTGCATTACCACAAGTACTGCGATGATAGGTACTTGTGGTACATTCACCACATTCAATTGTTGTGCTGGTATTGAATTCGAAAATTGTAGTTCCATTAACCACATTTCAAACCAACTATCACCACAGGATTTCACGTTACTCGACATGAAATATGTGCAGGGTTACAATTATACTGAAATAGGCAGCGAATTTAATGTTTCGAGTTCTACTATTAGTAATAGGGTAAACTACATCAAAACAAAACTAAAAAAGAATAATTCAGAAATCATTTACGATTAAGTTAAGTATTTATGTTAAATTTGACTTAACATGGGAAGACTTTTTGAATATCTTAACATCGAAAAGAATAGCGCAAGAAAAAGATTATATGTGATTTCTGATAACCCCGATGAAGTATATCAGAACTACGCAAAACTAAAAGCAGGTGGTTTTTGGTGGGATAAGTATGATAAGGTCTGGTGGATGCCAGAAAAAATGCTGCAAAAAGCTATTGCTACACTGGAAAAAATTAATAACGAATTACAAACAGGTGGTCAGGATGAGGGTCTTAGACCTAAGTTCATTGCTGGCATGGAACATTTTAAGGAATTTATAAAAAAACAGGGTGGCATGGACCCCGAAACCACAAAATTACTTGATGCCAAGCTCGACCAGTATATTAAAGATATTGCAAACGCAACTGACGAGAAAGCTGCAAGTGCTGAAATCATGAGATTCTATGAGTTTATGAATAAGTTCCATAAATATAGTTTTTCAAACTGTCTTTTAATCTATATACAAAAAAGAGATGCAACACGAGTTGCGGGTAAAGGTGCTTGGGGTAAGATGAAGCGTACTGTTAGGGAGGGTGCAACACCGATTTCAATTTGGTGTGTTAAGAAATTTTATATCGACCCGGAATCTGGTAAGACAAAAGCATATGGATTGGACCAACAGAAAAGGGATAGGGAAGCTGTAAAAGCAGGTACTGTCTCACAAGATGAACTTGATAACATCGTTGCAAGGGGAAGAATTGTTTCCCAGAAATTTGACCCTTGCGTTGTTTATGACATGAGTGATACCGAGGGTGCTGAAATTCCTGATGAACCTATATGGAAAGGTGGTGGAGATGATAGAGAAGATGCTGAACTCATATTAACTCTTGCCGAAAAAAGTCTGGCTAAGATGGGTATTAAAATGACACGTGACGCAGCAAGTCGTGGTGAAGGTGGTTGGAGTCGTGGTGGACATATAAATGTTAGTGCTGACCAAAAGGGTAGTGCTGCTGTTTCTACTGCGGTTCACGAATGGGCACACGAACTGATACACCAACCCAATAGTATGTTTTTCGACAAATCTATTAGTCAGATGCGTGAAAAGGGGCAACTCACTGGTTCACAAGTAAAACAAATTAAAGAAATTCAAGTAGAAACTGTTTCTGCATTGGTTTGTAAGCGATATGGTTTCCCGGTTGAACATCATCCAACTTATATGGCACTCTGGCAAAAGAATGGTGGGATGAGTAGCAAGCAATTAATTGAAAAAAACATGGGACTTATAAAGAAGGTGTCGAACTTCATTGTAAATCGACTTGATACCGAACTAACATCAAATGAAAAATAAAAAAGAGGTCACAAATTGTGACCTCTTCTGTTTTGGATTTTTAATACTTACTTGATTTCAATTTGCTTTTTCGTCTTAGCTTCATCAACTGCTTTGGGAACAGTGATTTTTAATATACCATCGCCCAGCGATGCTTTAATTTCTTCAGCATCGGTGTTATCAGGAAGGATGAATGACCTTTTATATTTACCTACATACATCTCCTTGCGATTATATTTACAGTCACAGTTCTTTTTGCGTTCGGTTTCAATAGTGAGTACCCCGTCTTCGGTTTCAATCTTAACGTCTTCTTTTTTAATTCCAGCTAATTCCATTTCAATGATGAATTCGTCATCGTTTTCAATCACATCATGTGCTGGGCATCTGCGTGAAGTAATGTCGTGGGTTTCATCGAATAGTTCTTCAAAAATATTGAAGAAATTGGATAAATCATTGGGTGTTCTGTAATTTCTATAAAAATTAATCATGTTTATAATTATTTAAGTTATCGTTATTTCCTCACATATTACTAAAACCGTACCACTCCGAGGATTACGCCAAAATGTCATAAGTTTTTAATTAAAAAATGACATTCTGACAAATTTTAAAAAGTCTTGTGATACACACTGTTTTTAGATATATTTGTAAAAAATTTTGAATGATTAAAACAATAGCACATCTTGCTGATATACATATACGCAAAACACCAACCAGAAACGCAGAGTATCAAGAAGTATTTGACAAATTAATTGCTTCATTACAACAACAGAAACCCGATAGAATTGCACTTGTCGGTGACCTTGTTAATGACTATCTTGACCTTCAAGGTGAGCAGTTAATTATGGCACACAAGTTCCTGAATGAATTGGCTGCAATCGCTCCGGTACGCATAACCAGAGGTAATCACGATTTCCGAAGAAACAACATGAAACGTGTTGATAGTATCAAAGCAATCGTTGAAACCCTCAACAACCCCAATGTTGTGTATTATGATAGTACTGGTTTCTTTGATGATGAGAACGTGACGTGGGTAGTCTGGCATCACGGAGACCCTAAGAACAATCCTTGGAAAACCAGAGAAGGAAAGAGGGTTATCAAAGATAGGGTAATAAACGCACGAATTTACATTGATTTGTTTCATGACCCGATTACTGGATGTAGGTCAGCTACTGACTTTGAAATGAAAAGTAGTTCGTATTATAAAATCAGTGACTTCAAAGGTGATTTTTCTTTTTTTGGTGATATCCATAGATTGCAGTATCTGGATAAAGACAGAAAGAAAGCTTATTGTAGTTCATTAATACCACAAAGCGTTGATGAAGGCGATGATGCTTTTCACGGGTATCTATTATGGGATGTCTTGAACTTGAAACAAATTACTGCTGAAATCGAAATACCCAATAACTATTCATTCAAAAATATCAGGCTTACACCATATACTGACTTCGATGACTTGGATATTGAAATAGATAACCCAACGGATTTCATGAAGGTCAGACTCATTTGGGCAACACTACCCCAAACCCGGAACAATGAGAATGAAAGGAAAGTAGTTGCGTATTTCAAGTCAATTACTGGCGTTATGTCCGTTTCACATAAGAACGAGTACTTGGAGAACGATAAGGTTGAACTTAATGAAAGCGTAACACTGGAAAATGTCAGTGATGAAGCTGTTCAACAAGAAATTTTCAGGGAATATCTTGATAAGATTGGTGCAGAAGAAAGCGTTATCAATGATGTGTTGGCACTTGATGTCGAGATTCTGAAAGAAATTGAAATCGAAGATAATGCAAGCATTGAATGGGGAATTGTAAAATTTGGTGCTACGAACTTCATGTCATATGGAGAACTGAATATTGATTGGCGTGACATGGAAGGTCTGTTTCAGATAACCGGAAGAAACACTGCCGGGAAGACCACCATTATGAAAATCATTACTTATCTTTTATATAACAAAACACTTGAAACCGAAACCAGAAAGAAATATGGTGATTCAAGGTTTGTTAATAACAGAAATGGAGCGACATTCTGCGAAGCTTACATGGTAATGGAAGCCAATGGTGAGTATTTTGGAATTAAAAGAAAGACTGTAATCGAAAAAAAGCGTGACGGCACACTCAATGGCGCACCCACCACATTAAATTATTATCTGCTCACCGCCCCTGATGATGAGATGACTGAGGACAATCTTATTGAAAAACTTGATGAGGACAGACGGGTACAGACTCAGAAATTAATTACTTCTGTTATTGGAAACTATGATAATTTCATGCGAGTCGTTATGACGACATCAGATACACTCAATAACATATTATCCAGTGACATGGCTGATTTCATTGATGCGATTTTATTGGATAGTGGTCTGGATATTTTTGATAAAAAACTGGCGGGATATAAAACATATGAAAAACGAGTAAACGCTATTTCCAGAATCACTTGTAATGTCGAAGCAACTCTTGCACAAAACACAACACTTGCTGAAGAAACTAACACCCTTACTGAAGAGATTGAAAAGATTGAAATGGTTAAGTTACCTGCCACACAAGGCAGTATTAGTAAAGGTCGTGTATATATCGAAACCCTTACCAAGAAACTATTTAAAATAGACCCTGAAATCTACAATTTAAACGTAGATGATACCAAAGAGGATATTGGCATCCACAATCAGAAGATAGACGAGCACAGGGCACGTGTGAGGGTCGTAGAAGATAGTATGAAGCCATTACTGGAGACTTATGACGAGAAAAGACTGAATGATTTGCTTGAAAAGAAGGAAGAACATAAACAAGTAGTTCATGATAAGAAAACATTGATTTGGGAGGATAAGCAACATAAAGCAGAATGTGAACACCAAATCGAACTTCTTAATGGAAAGATTTTTATTTTAAAACGTGATGGTAAAGCTAAAAGGGAAGAGGTTCTTGAGTTGAAAGATAGTAAGATATGTCCGACATGCGGACAACAAGTAGATGCTAACCATCAAGAACATATCAACGAAAAAATCGAGAAAATCAGGGTTGAAATGTACGGTTTCAAAGATGAAATCGAAAAGCATGAAGCCGAAATATTAGCTTCGTGGAAGCCAGCTATCGAAAGTTGTGTTACAAACACAGTAACCATCAACGAAGAAATAGTTAAACTTGATTTGGAGATGGAAGATGTTCTTGTGAATATCGGAGAACTCACGAATCAGAAAAATGATGTGGAGAAGCGCAAGGAACTGCAAACCGAATTAAATCAATTACCAACCTTGATTCAAAACGAAGAACTGAAAATCAGTATACTGCAACAGAAGATTGATAGTCATATAAATATGTTGGAACAAATCACCAAGAATCAGAAAATTGAAAAGGGTATTGTTGCAGCTAAAGAAAGGGTAGTAATTCTTGAGGGCGAAGAAAGTGAATACAAAGAAGATATTTTCATCAGAAAAACTGCCATTGGCGAGAAAGGTCAAAAAATAAAAAATAATAATACCTTAATATCTGAATTCGAACAACAGGAATACAGAGACATGGTAATGGGACTTTATAAGAAGTGTGTTCACAGGGATGGTATTCCAAGAGAACTTTTGAGTAACTACATCATACCAAAAATTAATGTGGCGTTACAGGATATTCTTGGTGTTGCTGATTTCATGGTATGGCTCGACCAAGACGACCTCAGACCTAAATTGGTTTATCATAGCAGACCACAAGCAATTATTGATTGTATTGGTGGTAGTGGAAAGGAAAGGACGTTTTCGGCACTCCCAATAAAAATGGCTTTGAATCAGATAAACGTGAAAGCCAAACCCACAATATTCTTATTGGATGAGACTATGGGTAAACTGGATGAAGAGGGTAGTGTTGAAGAATTTATTGAAATGCTACAGATAATCAAAACAAAAGTTAAGAAACTATTGGTTATCGAACACAAGTACGAAATTAATCCCGATTACCTGATAACAGTTCAGTTAGATGATGATGGTATATCATCAGCAGAATTGGTGTAAACCATAATTTTAAGTATTTATTTGAAAGAAAAATACGCATGGATACAAAAAAATATGATAAATTAAGAGAGAAAATCAAAACCAAAGATTTTGAAGGAAGGAACAAGGGTCTTGATAAATGGTTGTTTGGGTTTTCGTTTCTGGGGAACATCAGTTCGATTTTCTTCGCATACTTCTTAGTCTACCCAGCATTACTAAAAGCTATAACACTAAATTTCATTACCGGAATGTGGGGAATTGCGCTTGCGCTTGGACTCACACTGGTGATTCTATCGATATTTGAAATAATTAAAAGATATTTGATTCGAAACTTCAGTAATGATTTTGTAATTAATAAGAAGAAACTAAGCCTCAAGATATTGTGGTGGTCAATCACATCAGTTGCAAT
>Ga0307376_10006698_pt1 | contig 10153 bp, 20 predicted proteins | sample TR2MG_FD_202536 | JGI IMG/M metagenome (GOLD analysis project Ga0307376, IMG submission 202536) | Soil microbial communities from Risofladan, Vaasa, Finland - TR-2 | ecosystem: Environmental > Terrestrial > Soil > Coastal area > Acid sulfate soil | place: Finland: Risofladan, Vaasa | collected...
ATATTGCCCTCATAGGACTATCGAGTGATGCTGTCCCTAAATCTTCTATGTCAATTGGAAATTCATACCAATCACCTTCTATCTTTATTTTATAATAAAGATGATTTTGTCTATAAAAACTGAATTCAGCTATATTATCTTTTACTATTTCTTTTATTGTAAGCATTTGTACCGAAGGAGAGACTCGAACTCTCAGTATAACTCGTTCCTAAGACGAGTGCGTATGCCAATTCCGCCACTTCGGCATTGTTTGTTTTTGCTTCCATAATTATCTGTCATACTTACCAATTATCTTTTTGAGCTGACAATCAGACTTGAACTGATATCCTCTGATTACGAAACAGAGATATTAAACCGTTAATACTATGTCAGCATTGTCATTATCTTGTAATTTTCTTCCTAAACTATCATCACCTGCTAATTTCGTTATATCTTCTGCTAAACCTAATACAATTAAAACTTTAAAATAATCGTCTAGTTTAACGTGCTCATATCCTGACTCAATTAGATTTAATGTGTTCCATTTTATATTAGCTCTTTCACATACTTGTTGATGTGTGAGTTTCCTTCTTAATCTAGCTAATTTAAAATTTTCACCCATTTGAATTAACATTTTTTCATATTTTGGAAACATAAAAACCTATTGTTTTGAGCCTACAATCGGTTTTGAACCGATCACCTCAGTCTTACCAAGACTGCGCTCTACCGACTGAGCTATGCAGGCTTAAAACATCCAGCTCTTTCCGTTAGGAAAGATATCGAGCCTACTCGAGGCACTGGACGTTGAGCTCCTATGTGGAATCGAGCCACATTACCCTGCTTACAAGGCAGGACATCATCCATTAAATGTTTTAGGAGCATGTTGACCACACCATTCATTAATATCTACAGAAGGCCATTTTGTTTCGGTGCTTGGATGTAATCTTTCATTTCTATAAACTACTATGGGTGCATTATATTTACAATATCCCCAAGATGCAGTATCACGCTTAAAAAATAAGCAATTGATACATAAATCTTTATGAGTAGTTTCAATTTTTTTCTTTTTTCTAAGAAAATATTCTCTTAATACAGCTAAACTCGCACCCATTATAGCCGAATAAATAAGTATGTAAATTATTGTATTCATGCTGTCTCGTGAGGATTTGAACCTCAACCAAAGGCTTCAAAGACCTTTGTGCTAAACCGTTACACTACGAGACAATTTATTTTATCTTTGGAAAATATTTAACAAATTTTACTTTTAAATCTGCATTATGTTCAACAATCTTAACTTTTAAATCTGGAAAATGTTCTACAATTTGCCATTCACAACAGTTGTCTGGAAAATATTCAACTATCTTTACATCAATATCTTCATTGTATTGAACAACTTGGATTGTTAAATCAGCATTGTGTTGCACAAACTGAACTTTTCCATATAATTGTATTCCATTGTAAGTGCAACTTAGCTTATCTTGTGCAAATAAAGTTGCAGATAAAAATAAAATACTAAGGAAATATTTGTTCAGATTCATCTTCATTTATTTTATATGGTGTTTTGAAAATTTTAAATGCTGTTATATTGTCTCCTGCACCATCAAAAGAAATTACAAAATCATATCTAAATAGCTCATCATCTTTCATTATTACATTTCCTTTAACTTCAACCCAACTTCCAGATCCATCAGAAAAACCATCTTCTTCAAAATCAAATCCTGCAACTTTACATTGCATTGCCAATATATTTCTAAGACTTATTTGTGGTTGTTCAATTTTATTTTTTTTATTCTTTTTATTTTTCTTGTCTGCCATTTACTTACCTTGTCCTTTATATCTTTTTTGTCCTTTTTTCAATTTAGTGTTATGAGACATTCCTTGTCTAGTTTTCTTTCTCTTTTTTCCAGAGCCACGATACACAAATTCTTTTATTGCCATTTTTACTCCTTTATTTGTTGTACGGGTAGATGGATTCGAACCACCGTGAACTATTCGCCTCCTGCTTGTAAGACAGGTGCTCTAAACCAACTGAGCTATACCCGCAAAATGGCAACTCTGAGTTTAAAGGATTCTTTTACAATAGGAAAAGCTGAGCTCATTTTCTCCTACTCCCTACATATTCTCTCATCCGTCGATCAGGATAGTATGCCTCCTGAGAGTTACTTGTAGCGCCAACGGGGCTCGAACCCGTATTGTCGGCTTGAAAGGCCGGTCTCCTAACCCGTTAGAGGATGGCGCCATTTTATTTATTTCTCTTTGGAGTAAATATTAAGTAAGCAGTTATTGCTGCCACTGTTAAAAATATCATAACTGCTATTGCAACTGGATTCATTTAATGTTCTCCTTTTTATAATCAAATCTCCATAATGGATAACCTGTTGATTGATTGCAGTGTTGTGTGATTCTGCATAAAATCAAATTTGGTTCATCAAAATATAGTCTTAAAAATTTCTCAATGTCTTCTGGATCTCTATCATAAAATATTTGACCTTCGTTTCCAAAAACTTTTTTAGCACATTCATTAAATTTATTCCAATCCCATTGAAGCATTCTATCTGAATAAACAGATGAATTATTTTCTTCTCCATTTTCCCAAATAACAAATGGATCATAATTATATGGATGAGTCAAGGGAGTTTTTTTACCTTCAGCCATATTAAATAATGCATGACCTTCACCATCAATTATTAAATACTTACTCATTTTTGACCTTCAGTTTGTATTCACCACAATATTCATTCCAAGGAACTAATTGAGATTCAATTGCTACATATTTTATAGATTTCCAACCGAAAACTCCAAAATGTTTTGGGGTTTTTTCTACTTCTTTTGGGGGATATCTTTTGCAAAATCCATATCCACTGTCCCAAAATCTATAGAACTTACAATTTTCACATCTATCTTTTTCCATATATAACTCTTTATTTTTTGGCGGAAAGTGAGGGACTCGAACCCCCATGCCGCTGTTTAGACGACAACCAGTTTTCAAGACTGGGGCGGTAATCCAGTTACGCTTTAACTTTCCATTTAATCATCGTCATCATCTGTTATGTTATTCACTATATCATAAATTTTCTGTTGAGCTCTTTCCAATAATCCCAATGCCATTGTTGAATTATCATCATCAACATTTTCTGATAAATTCATATAATGATCAGCTTTTCTAAGCGCCTCAATGGCTTCATTTATCTTATAACTAATTTCTATATTCATATACAAATATAATAAAAATTCTAATCAAATAAAAATGGAGGGAACTAACGGAATCGAACCGTTCCTTACTGGGCCACAACCAGCAGTGCTAACTACCAATATACACTAAGTTCCCATGTTTCAGTGGTAAAAGAACAACTTCGCCAGCCTGTGGCATTGTTCCAACCAGGGATTCCCCAACGATCATTACCACTGAAATTTTATTTAGACAACTCGAACATTTGCTGCCTGAGATTTTCCATCTTTCCCAGGTTCAACATCAAATTCTACTGTGTCATTTTCTTTCAACGCTTTATATCCTTCACTTACGATAGAATTAAAGTGAACGAATAAATCAGCACCGTCTTCAGGTGCAATAAATCCATATCCCTTTTTTGCGTCGAACCATTTAACAGTTCCTTTTTGCATTTAGATCCTTTTCTTCTGTTTGAAACCCGTCAAACGTCGGTATATATTGATTGTTCCTAACTAACTGAAACCTTTTCTCAACTATCAAAAATTGTACTCGGTGAGAGAATTGAACTCCCATTGCCTGTGTATAAGACAGGAGCACTAAACCGTTGTACTAACCGAGCATCCACTACCTGTTTCTCTCAAATTTTCTTAATGGTAATTCTTTTGCATCTTCAAATAATCTTTCTATTGGTTTTGTCCATCCTTCATTGGGTCTTACTTTCAAGTAATATTCTGATTGCAACCAATCTTCCATTTCTGTATTACCACGTGTTTTATTGCATTTTTTACATGCAGTAATTAAATTATCTTGATGCGTTTGTCCCATATTTTCCCAACGAATTATATGATCAATTGTTAATGGAACATCATTGTTACCACAATATTGACAAGTATAATTATCTCTTTTAAAAACTTGCCATTGAATTTTAGTGTCAATTTGCCTTTGAGATTTCCTTAAAATTATTTTCTGCATTTTACCTGTTTCATCCTTTGCTCTTACTATAGCTTCAAGATGATCCATTTGGAATAACATTGTATTCCAGTCTTCTTTTGTCATATTGACATGATTTATGAAACCATCATTAAGAATTTCAACATTCGGAAATGGAACTAAATAAATCTCTTTTCCATTTGCCAAAATCATTCCGGAAATTTCTAATTCATTTCCAAATTTATAAATATCTATTTCATCAAAGTCTATGTGACGTATTGATTGATCTATCATAATAACCCTTTCTTTATTTGTTTGTGGAGCGCCTGGGAATCGAACCCAGCTGGTTTTCTCGGTGCAAACGAGATGACCACCCCTTGCAGTCCCGCGTCCCAAAAATTGTTCAGGGAGATGGATTCGAACCACCGACTTCAACCTTATGAAAGTTGCGAGCTGGCCACTGCTCTATCCCTGTGTATTGAAAGTTAACTCATCACCATGTCCACGATAGTCTTATCGGAAATTTGCGATCTCCTATTGAAAGCTGGTTCATTTACTTACAAAAATCCATCTTAATGACTGTTAACTTTCGTACCGGTGAAAGGAATTGAACCTTCATGCGAATGTTTATGATACATTGCCCCCTCCTTAGGCCACCGGCATAAGTAAATATGGACTTCCGCTTCCCTATGACTTCAAGAAACTTCATTGATCAAAAATCTCAGACAGAAGAAAATCTCCTCTGGACATATTCACTTGTGGAGCCTATTGGTGTCGAACCAATCTGACTCGGGCTTCAACCGAGCGCATCACCACGATTGCTAAAGCTCCATAATTGACAGCGGTAGATTATAAATTCAGTTCCCCATCGATACCTTTAATGAGTGTCTATGATCGGTTTCTCTTAAAGATCGCCGGTAGGTGTCTCTACTACTTTATTTTCACTGTCAATTTCGTCATAACTGCCTTATGAGGTGCATTTTGACTAGCAGACCCAGTTGGCTTCGAATCAACGACTTCAGTTTCAGAAACTGACGTTTTAACCTATTAAACTATGGGTCTATAGCTTGTGCGCCCGATAGGATTCGAACCTACGTTGTACGGCTTAAAAGGCCGTTACCTTTCCTCTCGGTCACGGACGCAATCAATAATCAATCTTTCTTAAATATTTAACTCTGTCTCTCACCCATGAATCTTGAAATTTACACCTTTTTGCATATTTTTTATGCAATTGAGTCATTGTTTCCCAATTATCTGCACAAATATCATCCCAAATATCATGCCATACAAAATCATATTTCTCATTCTTTTTTAATTTATATTCTAAAGCATCTTCATTTATTATAGTTAACTTATTGTCATACTTGTCTTTTAAGTAATTTCCTGTCAACTTAATAACATCCTTAGAAATTTCAATTACTGTGACGTGCCTTACTTCTTGTTTCTCAAATAAGGCTTCTATTACCCATCCTAATCCCAATCCGTTTATTAAAACATTTCCCTCTGCCTTTTGAATAAAATGTATATGATCCCTTTTTTCAGCTGGAGTATCTGACATTACAACTGTTCCCCAATTACTTTTGCCTCTATATAATCTTTTATAAGTGCCTACAGTGATATTGCGTCCTTGCCCTTTTACCATTTGTCTCATATTAAAAAAACTTGCCTCATCTTCAGTGACAGTAAATTCTTCAATTATATAGTCACCCGATTTTCCTAATGGAACTGAGCTCTTTAACTCCATCAATTTTCCACGTAAATTGATTTCCTTGTTTTTCATATTATTCCTTTTTTTGTTTGCACGTGTGGTAGGAGTTGAACCCACTCGCGAAGGTTTTGGAGACCTTGCCGCTACCTCAGCTGTCACACGCATTTTCATCTTTGGGTCTCATACCAGTGAATCTAAAACTAAAAAGTCTTGTTTCATGAGTATTATATCTATCATCAAAATAATGAACAATATCATGAACCGTACAGCTTACATCTTCTTTTTTAATAATTATCTGTTCACCTATTTTTGGAGTATGCTCCCCACAATATTGCGTCATTGCAACTTCTTTTATTGTTTCATCTTTTCCATCAATCCTGTCTACAATATAAAGAATAACTTTATAATATTGCATTTTTATAACCTTTCATTTTGTTTGCTCAGACGAAGGGAGTCGAACCCATATATGACACTGGTTAACAGCCAGCCGCTTACTGCCTTTGAGCTACGTCTGAATATAAAACTCGAGCGTTTTGCCAATTAAACTAATTCCAATATTGTATCAACACCAGTTTGCTAGCCAACCGATTACTCAATAATGAAATAGAGGTTTCGAACCTACTGTTTCCCGTGTGCCAGTAGTAGGGATCGAACCTACCCGCCCTAAGACCAGAGATTTACAGTCTCCTGACACACCATTGCGTCGTTACTGGCAAATTAAAGGCTAAACTCGGAGTTTTATCCTCATGCAGGTATTGACGAACCCCAATTCCTACATTTGTAGAAATATTTGCACAACCCCCGTCAATCAGAGTGCATGATGTGCGTATAAGTTTGTCCAGAAGGTGAGACTCGAACTCACAATCTCTCGGCCCCAAACCGAGTGCCCTGCCAATTAGGCTACATCTGGAAAAAAGAACTTTATAATAGAGAAACCTAAGTTCTCTTCTTTCACTCCGCAGGCAACTTTAACTATCATTTTGCTTTTCTTTACAATGTTGGCCACCATCATAAGCCCAAACTACTTTGACAGACCGACTTCTTAATGACGTGCAGGTTTGAAAAATTCGGCCATGATTTTTTGTATCATAACCAAATACACTTAATTGTTGAGGTTGGAATTGAACCAACTTCTCCGAGTTTAATCTCGGTATGTAGTCATTACACTTCTAAACATAAATGTTCATTTTACACTAATTATAAAGTTTTTGAAAGTGCGGAACGTAAGGGGTTCGAACCCTTCATCTATGCCGTGACAGGGCATTGTCTTCACCTAGCAGACCCACGCTCCGTAATGCTAATATTTTTTTTATCCTACTCCCGAAGTTTTGGAGAACAATATTAGCAAATTAATTGATATAACTTGCTACGAATGTATTTCAATTCGTCAATCAAAATGTCAAAGAGCTTAAAACCTTATTCTTTTTTCTTATTAATGTCTCTTACATTATTTTTCCATTCAGATTTTGGGCAATATTCCCAATTTTCATTTTGAACTTTTTGTTCAGCAAACTCATCTGATACTCTTTTGTATTCAATAAGTCCGTCTTTCAAATCCATCCTTCTGATTGTCTTCATAAGAACTTCCTATTATTGATAAAACTAATATACTAAAAATTCTATTTAAAGTAAATAGGCTATAAAAATATTTTTTGTTGTGAAGTATGTCGGAATCGAACCGGCATCTAGAGTTTGAGGGACTCTCGTGCTTACCTGTTACACCAATACTCCAATTGAGCTATAATGTTACGATAAGACTTGCGTCGGTTCATTATTAAATGACGCATATAGCCCTATTGGTTTTTGGCACCAATCATAAAATCTATTGAGCTGAGTATAATGTGTCATTTTCTTTCCTTTTGAATGTGTTTATTTACCTAAGATTAATAAATATATAGAAATTTTCATTTTTTACTGTTTTTCTTAATCTTTTTAAAAATTCTTATTTAATTGTTCAAGAAAAATTTTAGCCTGTCTTTGAGCCTCTTGCTTAGTATTCCACTTTGTATTTCCTTCTTCATCAACAACATCCCATTTTCCAATTTTTGCATAGTAGTGATTGCCGTATGTCCATTGACTAACTGAAATATCTTTTTCAGAATATTTTTCATCTGTTTCTCTTGTTGGAAATATAAGCTCATCTCTTTCAACTGTTTTGACAATTTCAATTTTCATCGGATGGTTATCAAAAGCTGCAATAGGCATACATCCTGCATATTTTTGTTTTTGCCATCTACTAGTATTCTGCCAAACTAATATTTTTCCATCTCGATAGAATAAATCAATAAATGTTTTTAAAAACTTACTTGAATAAATGGCTACATCATCAACAACATTTTTCCTATCTTTATGTTTTTCTAATTCACAAGCAATGACATATGCCATGGTGCTTCCATGAGTTGCATCACCATGACGATCAACTAAACATTTTGCTTCTTTATAAGCACTATATAAATCGGCTGACTTATCTTCTAAAAATCTCATAAAATCTGGCTCATTATCTACAAGTAATGCCCAAGATAGCCCTGCCGTTGATTTTATTTGAACAAATTTCATTATGTTCTCCTAAATATTTTTTCTCTTTTTTTAGGGCCTGAAATTATTTTATATGCCTCATCAACAAGCACTTTTTCAAAACTTTCATTTTCCATAATAGTTTCCAATGTGCTGGCGCATACTTTAAGTTCATTGATCATTGAATGAAGTAAAGCATAAGATCTGAGATTATCCTGATCTTTATTGAATGCAGATTCCAACTTCTGTATTTTAGCAATTGGTTCACTGATATCAAGTTTCATAAATGTTGCCATTATATCACCTTCATTATTTTTAATATTGCAAAAACAACTATATATATTCCTCCAATTTTAGCAAAAAACTGAAAGGCAACATGTCCTGTTAATTTCGCAGTTACGAAAAAACCGCCTGCTAAAATTACTAGTCCATAAAATATACCTAAAAAATATTGTTCCATGTTATTGTCCTTTAATTATATTAAATAGTTCAATTCTACATCTTTTAATTTCTTCTTTAACATTTATTTTTTTGTCATTTTCACTTTTTTCTATCTTAAAAGATTCTATATATCTTTTATCTAATTTATGTAGTGCTCTTATTCTTGTTCTTAAAACTTCTACTCTCATAGATGCTTGATCCATTCTTCTGTGTCCTCTCTTCCCCATTCTCTATACATGGGATTTGTGTTAAAAAAATCTTGTCTCTCTTCTGTTTTAATTTCATCACTAACTTCTAAAATTGCTATTTTAGGAGCATCTTTCTTGAATTGCGCCAGTGTCAAGTCTATATAATATTTATCTTTATAAATTAACCAAGTGTGTTCCATCCATCCAAAATTTCCATCTATAACTTTTATATCTTTTAGCATTTGAGATTTTTTATTTCTCAATTGTAATATTACCCAGGCTGCTGCATTGCAACACATTGAAAAAACATCTTGAGGATAGTATCCTGTTGTCTCATATTCTTCATCATATACACCAAAATCATTTATCATTATTTCTGTATTTAGAAATTTTTCAATATCAGGATGAATGTCGCTGGGATTTAAGAAATTATAAACTGCTTCTTTTTCTTTCTTAAAATACTTGTTAAATTCTTTTTGAAGAATATCATCATCACCAAGATAGGGTTCATTCATGCTAACCTCATTATGCCATTTGGAAAAATTATGAATGCTTGTTTCTTTTGTTTTGTACAATATCTAATTGTTGACCAAGTTCCAGATCTCAATTGTTCTTCAAATTCTTTTGGTGTTGCAATTAAAATTTCACTTGCATTGACTATATCTTTATTTCTATCTAAATAATCTTTAGGTTCTAAAATAAAATCTGATTTGCAAAATGCTCGTTTTATATTTTTAATTGGAGGGTGAATAATAATTTTTTGTTTTACAATATGCGGCACTTTCAAACTTTCTAATAGTTCATGAAATTGTTTGTCGGCACCTATACAATCTCCATGATGGAACTCAACTTCAAAATTAGAATTTACAGCAACTTTCAAATATACATTTAATGCATATCTTTGCTCATTTGTTATTCCGTGTTGTGTTCCTGTAAAACCTATTGAGATTTTCATATTCAAATATACTAAAATCTCTAATCAAATAAAAATGTTTATTTTTGACCTCTTTTGGGATGATTTAATTTCTTTTTGCGGAATTGAAACTTGCCGATTTCGGAATCATCATGTTTTTGTTTGTGTTTTATTTTTTCAAATTTATTAAAATTGTCTATCTTTAACTGCTCTGTTAATTTCTCATTAAATTCTTCATCATTCCAAATATTTTCCTTCTCAAATTCACAAACTAATTCACGTAAATTAATCCTGCTTTTACCCATTATGTT
>Ga0307376_10006700_pt1 | contig 10153 bp, 9 predicted proteins | sample TR2MG_FD_202536 | JGI IMG/M metagenome (GOLD analysis project Ga0307376, IMG submission 202536) | Soil microbial communities from Risofladan, Vaasa, Finland - TR-2 | ecosystem: Environmental > Terrestrial > Soil > Coastal area > Acid sulfate soil | place: Finland: Risofladan, Vaasa | collected...
CACAAAATACGATTATTAGGCTGAGCTGCATAATTCCCGTTATTAAGAGCCAATATATGCGCGCACTTATGTTCTTGAGGAATTTCACTATGCTCAACATTCAATATATTAGACTCTGGATGCGCCCAGTCAACAGTAAATAAATATTGTCCTTTATAGAATTTTTTATCTTTACCAATGTACTTTCCGTCTACACCAGCCAACCAATCAAAGCAATGCACGCTAGGATAGTAACTAAAACAATTCCACAATTGTAATTCGTCGACTGACATATCAGGCACTTCGGATCTAGAAAAACGTTTTTGGAAAAACGCGCTGATAGGCAATCTATAAAAGACCGCACCATTCGGTAACATAATATGAAATAAGAGCGCCTTCCCGCTAATGCTTGCCAAACCGAAGACCACACAGTCTTCACTTTCACCATGATGTTCTTTAAAGTCATACAAATACTCCTTCCTTATTTTGCAATAAATTGGAGGGATGTTCGCGTTTAAATATGCCATAATATTTACCCATGTATTTCACCCCAAGTATTGCCATATTCATAATCAACTTTATTTGGGATCGCTAGTGTAACAGCATTCTCCATAATTTCAATTATCTTTTTAGCTTGTTCTTCTGACTCTACCGAGATGTCTAGTTCATCATGTATCTGTATGTGCGGTATAATGCCTTCATTATATAAATCTAACATTGCTTTTTTAGTCATATCAGCAGCACTGCCTTGAATTAATTTATTTAAAGCTTTGTATGTAAATGCTCTTTTGATTCTTCCTCTACCATAAGTTCTTTCAGCTTCTTCTAAAGTCATTGGTGTATGCATACCAAAAGTATTAGGTTCCCATTTATCAAATCGACATCTTCTTCCAAGTAAAGTTCCAATAGATCCTGATAGTTGAGCATGTTGTGAAGTTCTATTCATTAATTCTCTGACAAAAGGTACATTCTCATGATATTGATTAAATAAATTTTCTGCTTCTGCTTTAGTAGATAAACCTAACTCGGCCTGTAATTTTGCTTTACCCATTCCATAAAATAAACCTAGATTAATTGTTTTGGCTTGTGATCTAGATATTCCTGCCATGTCTGCAACAGTTTGGTGGAAGTCTACAGAATCACTTTTAAATTTTTCTACAATATTTGAAACAGAATCATCATACATAATTGGATCTGTTGTTGCTGCATAGTGTACAACCAGTCTTGGCTCTTGTTGTGAATAGTCAAAACAACCCCAAGTATGGTTTTCTTCTGGAATAAATAAAGATCTAATCTTAGGTCCTAAATCTTTATTCCTTGCAGGAATCTGTTGTAAGTTTGGGTTAGAATAAGAAAATCTCCCGGTCACCGTACCACCTTGATCTGATCTTATTGGATTAATATCCGCATGAATTCTACCTCTATGCTCATGTTTTAGTATTGTATCAATGAAAGTTGTATGAGCTTTATTAATTTCTCTTGCCTTAGCAATTTTTTTAACTAAAGGATGTCTATGTTCAGATAAAAAATTTTTAGTAAAGGAGGGTGCTTGTGATTTCAAGGTTCTTTCGTAATGTAAACCGAGTTTGTCAAAGACTTGCGCGATGGACCTCGCTGCCCATATTTGTGTATCAATATTTGTTTCTCGTTTTACTTCTAATAATAACGCTTCTTCTTCTTTCACCATTGACCGTTTTAATTGGTGTGCTGCTTCTACATCTACTCTTACTCCTTTAAATTTCATATCAATGAGACATGGGAATAAATTAGTTTCTAAATCAAAAATGTTATTTAAATTTTGTTTATCTATTTCTCTAGATAAAACTTTAAATAATTCTAAAGTAAGTTCTGCATCTTTTTCTGCATAAGCTCCAACATACATTGCAGGTAATTTATACATTTCTGATTTAGCATCTACACCGGCAGCTTCAGCTGCTTCTTTTAAACCTTTTTCATCTTTTACTTCTCTTAAATATTCATAAGAAATACTGTTTAATGTGTAAGATAATCTGTTCTCATCAATTAATGATGACATGACCATCGTATCTACTATGTATCCATTTATTTTTATATTATATGCTTTTAACCAACAAACATCATACATTGCATTATGAAATATTTTAACTGCATCTGTTGCACAAACTTCTCTTATGTAATCTAAAACAATTCTTTTATCCAAGTTACCTTCTCTATGTCCTATTGGATAATAACCAGACCATCCATCTACTGCTAAAGCAATACCTATAATTTCTCCTTGTCCAATAACTGCCCCTGATCCTCTTATTTTTAAATTAGGATCTTTAGTTTCTAAGTCAATTGCAATATATTTTGCTTGACTTAAATCAGGGAAAGTTTCTGGACATGTCCATTCTGTTTGCGCTTGAAAAATCATATTAATGCTTTTGTTACTAAGTAAGTTGCTAATGTAATTGCTGTTATAATTCCAATATCTACATAACTTTCATTCATTTCTTTTTACCTATGTCTTTCATCTTTTTGATTTCTAATTCACAATAATGAATTATTTTTTCTAAGTCTTGTATACCATTTTTATTCATATATCTACACACGTACTTAATAACATTCCCTTGAAAGAACGAGAGATCATTCTTTGATATAAATTCATACGGTTGAATGTGAAAGTCTTTGTAATGACTCCCACCTATCTGCTTATCTTGTGGAAATGCTCCATCAAACATACCTTTATTTGTCATATTATTTCTTCTCCTATGTTGTATTGATATTCATAACCTTGATTCATTATGAATAAATTTTCTTTTGCTCTTGTTACACCAACAAAAAATAATCTATGTTCAGTGTCTTTATTTACTTGAGCTGCTTCGTAAATAATTCTTTCTAAATCTGTAAATAAAACTACATTTTCTGCTTCCTCTCCTTTTACAGAATGTATAGTAGATAATTTTATTCTTGCCGGTTTATCTAGATCCTCGCCGCTCGCCACTAGTTCCTTGATGTAATCATATTGATAATCTTTAAATCGTAACGCGTCCCAGCCTCCAGATGCAATCAAACCATGTTCTAGTCTCAACTCATCCATATCAACCGAGTCTACATTGACTAGAGATTTGCCACCAGAAAATCCGTATTTTACGTCGCCCTCTTCGTACTTTAAATATTCATAAATGTTTCTTGCTTCTTCACCAGATATGCTCGCACCTCTATTCAATCGTCGCCAATCGTTAATTGCTTTTAACGCTTCATTGGGCAACAGTTCATTGAATTTACATTCAAACCGGTATCCAGTTTCTTGTAAAGTGGGCACCAGGTTTTTCATTTGTTCATTGGTTCTAGTTAAAATCATCCATTGTCCAGAACTAAAATCTAAATCTTCTAATTCTAAATTTTCAAAGACTCTACCTTCTGCTTTTCTAGGTTCCCATGTCTTAATTCTTCTTTGATCAATGTTATCTAAAATAGATAATGCAACTTTATGTACTGCTCTTGGCACTCTTCGTGATTCGGTTTGATGATCGGGAATCCCTTCAAGGTTAATAAATGTTTTAGGGTCAGCGCCTTGAAACGCGTAGATAGCCTGATCGTCATCCCCTGCAATGTAAGATCTTTTACAACAAGATTCGATGTAAAAAAACATTTCCCATTGCAAGGGATTTAGATCTTGAGCTTCATCGAGAAAAACGCAGTCGAGGGAAGGACATAATTTTTTCTCAACAAACTTGGAAATCATGTCTGAAAATTCATACATGTTATAATCTCTTTTATAATCTAATATATCTTGATTAATTTGATCTAGTAAAGGTTCACTAATATAATCTATTAAATCTAGTTCTACTGCAGCGTCTTGTAAGTCAATTTTTTTACATCTAGAGTATTCAATAACCTGCATGTATTGATTCCTGTATTCATTAAAACCATTTTCATGTTGTTTAGTTTCAAAGTGTAAATCATTATGACCGTATTTATTTTTAAATGCATTCCAGTTTTTATCTTTCAGTAACTGAGTATTGGTATTGATACCTAATAACTTAGTTCCCATTGAGTGCATTGTACAAATCCAATCAAAATCAAATGTTGGATATTCTTTTTGTATTCTATCTCTTGCTTCATTTGCAGCTGCATTACTAAAAGTAATGTAACAAATTTTTTTAGAATTTGTTTTGTGATTAATTAATTCGTTATGTAAATGTTTATGTATCAAAGTATGTGTCTTTCCTGTACCTGGTGGTCCTGCTATTACGGTTCTCATTCAAACGCTGCCGGTTTTTTTTCTATTCTTCTAGGTATATACTTTTCAACTTCTATTTTTTCTACCGTCCAAACTTTTACACTTTTCTCATCCTTACCTATTGTAATCTTTACAACATCTGTCTTAGCATTAAACAATTGTTCTAATAATCTTATAGTTTTATTTTTAGGATATTTTTTTTCTGACCATGTTTTTTGTTTAATAACGTACGCCCAGAAATCTTTAAATTTAAAATAACTAACACCATTTTGTGTATATGGTTTTCTTTTCAACACGTCTTCCATAGATTTTCCATCTCGACTTATAAAAGTTGTTAGTAATTCTTTTAACTGTATGTCTTTTTTAGTATCATCTGGAGCATCTAGTGTTGCCATATTTTTCATTAAAGAAGCTAGTTGTTTTCTCCATACTAATTTAGCAACAGGAATCAAAGGTGTGCCTAATTCTGTCATACATTCAATACTAAATTTTTCATGATCATGTAATGTTGGTGCATCTACTTCAATAGTGTCTTCATCAATATCTACAAAAAATATTGGTGGATCTGATTCATATTTTCTAATTGCTGTGATTGCCGGCATTCTAACATCACCACCTTTACCAAATTGTTTTGTGTAACAAAGTCTTTCATCACAAAAATTACAAATAGGTTTATCTTTACATCTAAAATCATAATCTTTCTTTTCGACTTGAGCTTTGATTCTTATTACATCTGTGGCTTTTAATGGTGGTTTAATATATTTTTCTACATTATATTCTTCAATTTTATCTTGCCACCCAATTGGATCTGATTTTTTTAAATAGACTCCAATATTAAATAAACCATTATCACGACCAGACGCTGCAACATCTCCATTGCCTTCTATGATAGGACCATTTTTAATTATTGTATTTAAACATGGTGGTCCATCTGGAAAATCTTCTTTAACTTTTTCTTGTTTTTTATTTATTAATAAATTTTCTAATTGAATATCTTCTAAAGCAATTAAGTCATACGCTTTTATAAATTTTTCTATGGTTAAAGAATTACCACTATCATCAATTGCATATTTAACTGTTCGATCTCCACCATGATAAGGCATGTTTAAGAAACTACCTACATCACCTCTCTCTGCCATAATTTTAGATTGTTTAGGAAATATTTCTGCTTTAGCATAACCTAATGCTGATGCCATTAATTGTAATTTATTTCTCATCAAAGATGCAGCAACAAATTGTTTTACAAAACAATAAACGTGTGCACCCCCTGACTTTGATCTAAATACAATTAAAGGAAATTTATTTTCTCGTATTTTTTTAATTAATTTTAAATGATCAAATGGATAGGTATCAATATCTATTGCACCCCATTTACATTTGTTTTGTTCGTTAATTGGTATAATACCAAGTCCAGGTTCTTCACCTTTTAAATGCTTTTCCCATAACTCATCAGTTACCGGTTCTCTGATAGTTTTTGATCTAACTTCGTTTTTACCATCGTGTCTAATTTCATCAGTTTTTTTAGTGACACCATGAGCACTTTCTAAACCTTTAAATATATCTTTTAATCTTTCTAACATGTTCCCTCAAGTTGTAATTAAATTGGGCGCCACAAACGTAGCGCCCAAATGTGGCAATTATCTGTTTTGTTTGTCCATGCTATCATGGAAATCTTTAGCTCTTTGATAAAGATCAGCGTTTTGAACTGGTCCTTCTGACTCTATTGAAAAACCATACCACTGATTACCTTTACCAGAGTTTAATACAGAACTTAGTTTGTAAGAGAAAGCAAATGATGCAGGTGTAAATGACCCTTGTTCATCTTTCATAGTCTGAGACATTTGAAGTGATTGCCATTTTCTTGCAATTTTGCCTTGAGATGCACTCATAGAAATAAGTGCAGTTTCTGCTTTTCCATCTTTACCAAGTATAATTACAAAGTTTTGATGTACAGTTAAAATGTAATTACCATTCTGTAATCTATCTTTACCACCATCTTTAGTAGTCTTAGATAAAATATCAGAGTCTGCAGGATAAATTTGTTCTGGTCTACCTGAACCAGTACCAAATTCTGCCCACTCTTGGTATTCCATTTTATAGTAACAAGGAATTACACTAATTCCTTCATCACCATCATACAGTTTTTTAGTTACTGTATTTAAAAACATTCCAGGTTCTGCACCTTCAACATAATTTTGATTACGTTTTTGTGCTTCTCCTGAACCGTTTTGTAAAAGTTTTAAGATTGGTAATGCAAGAGATTCTTGTCTTACGTTCTCAAAACCTTTGTGTGCATCGTCTCTAAATAAAATAGTAGACGGTGCTTGTGCCGTTTTTTTAGTTGTTACATTGTTTTCCATGTTTAACTCCTTTTTATATTTGTACGGTTACCCACGTAAGTTTTAAAGCAATCAGGAAGTTTGATTCCAGACTCATTACACTCCCTGACTACTCCTTTTAAGGTCTGAGGATGGACTCCCACTTTCTGGACAGGTTCGTATCCTTGACCTTTAGCAAGGACAGCATATTGTGCCGCCTTGTTATCTTCGCCACGACCAAAGGTAACGGTAATATCATTTTTAATAATATCACCTCGACCGTTTTCACGAAGCCATTTAAAAGCTGCATCTTCATCAACAATAGATGCACTATAGAAATTGGAGACTTCAACTGTTTCTCCATCTTTCAGCTTTAATTTTTTGATATTCATTTCTTCCATCATTTGAGGAATCTCAAATTGAGAAAGTATATTTGCTTTTTCTTTTAATTTTTTTACAGAATCTTCTGCGTTTGCAATTTCGTCTTCTAAATCTTTTAACTGTTGAACTTTATTTGCTAATTCATTTGGGTTAGCAACTGTTTTGATTTGATCAATTTTATCTTCTCTAAAATTTACACTCATAATATAACCTTTCTATTTCTTTCTAATATAATCCTACAAACTAAATTGTCAAGAGGATTCTTTTTGGTATAGTTCAATTTCAATTGGATAATATCTTCTTTCTTGTTTGTCCCATTTTAGTAATTTGTATTTTCCATTTGTAATATCAGAAACTATTGAACATGCAACTCCAATTATTGCAGGATCACCTGTAAGTAATAAATAATCTTCTTGTGTATAATTTGTTAATAATTTTCTTAATTTAAAAACTAATGGACCAGCACTTAAAATAATTTGTGCGTTCTCTGGTAATAAAACTTTTAATTCGCCAAATTCAGATGCGCCTATAATATTTATTTTAGGACGACCTTCTCTACTACCAGGTACATCCTGGATTACATAAACTTTATTTTTCATAATTTCTTGACTTCTTATATATTATTTGATATGGGGTTTCAACAGAAAGAAGAAAATATTATGAACTACAAATTTAAAACTAAGCCGTTTGCGCATCAGTTAAAAGCATTAGAAATGTCATGGGATAAGTCTGTTTTTGCTTATTTTATGGAGATGGGTACTGGTAAATCAAAAGTATTAATTGATAACATATCCATGCTTTATGATAAAGGTAAAATAAATGGTGCATTAATTATTGCACCTAAAGGTGTTTATAAAAATTGGTATGATGGAGAAATACCTAATCATATGCCAGACCATATCGAAAAAGATGTTGTACTTTGGGAATCTAATGGCGGTAAGAAAAAAGAAAAAGAATTAGAAAGTTTATTTAAAACTACAGAAGATTTACAAATATTAATTATGAATGTAGAGGCTTTGTCTACAAAAAAAGGTAAGTTATTTGCTTGGAAATTTTTATCTTGTCATAGAACGTTAATGGCTATTGATGAGTCAACAACTATAAAAAATCCTAGTGCAATCAGAACAAAATCAATTGTAGAACTAGGTGCAAAAGTAAAATACAAAAGAATATTAACAGGATCTCCAGTAACTAAATCCCCATTAGATTTATTTGCACAATGTTATTTTTTAGATCCTTGGTTACTTGATCAACAATCTTATTATGCATTTAGAGTTCGTTATGCAAAAATGAGATCCATAAATGTATCCGGTCGTCAAATACAAATAGTAGTTGGGTATAGAAATTTAGGAGAACTTTCAGAAAAATTAAAACCTTTTTCTTATCGATGTTTAAAAGATGATTGTTTAGATCTTCCTAAAAAAACTTACATGAAAAGAATTATACAACTTACTGATGAACAGAAAAAATTATATACTCAAATGAAACAGCAAGCACTTGCACATTTAAATGGTAAAGTTACAACTACTGCAACAGTCATTACTCAAATGATGAGACTCCATCAAATTACTTGTGGTCATTTCAAAGCAGACGATGGTTCTGTTCAAGAAGTTAAATCAAATAGACTTGATCAGTTAATGCAAGTTCTTGATGAAATAGAAGGTAAAGCAGTTATCTGGGCTCATTATAGACATGACATTGCTTGTATTGTTGAAGCAATTAAAAAACAATACGGTGAAGAATCTGTTGTAACTTATTATGGTGATACTAGCATTGAAGATAGACAAAAAGCTATTAGAGAAATTCAAAACACAGAATCAGAAGTTAGATTTATTGTAGGTACACCACAAACGGGTGGTTATGGTATTACATTAACTGGTGCATCTACTATGGTTTATTATTCTAATGGATATGATTTAGAAAAAAGACAACAATCAGAAGCTCGTATTGATCGTATTGGTCAAGAAAAACCAATGACTTATGTAGATATTATTGCTGAAGATACTATTGATGAAAAAATTGTAAAAGCTTTACGTGATAAAGTTAATATTGCAACTGAAGTTATGGGAGAAGAACTTAAAGATTGGATCTAAAGTTTCTGCAATAAAGTAACTATAATACCTGCCATACCAGACATTAAGGCACCTGCTGATATTAATAATATTCTTTCTATTCTATTAATTTGACCTTGAAGGCCGTTAATGGATTCTTGAGTTTGTTTTTGCATTATACGACAAAGTTTTTCGTGAGATTCTATTTTTTGTAAAGCTATGTCTTTTGATCTAGGCATTATTTTATAATTGATTTAAACGCGTTACTACCTATAAGTGATGCAAGTCCTTGACTACCAGGTGCAATAACCACTTGATTTGAATAAGGTACATAATTAAAACCTTTAGGAGAGGGTGTAGGAGGATTGATAATATCATCTAATAATAAATTTTCTAAAATCCCTGAAGTACTATTTCCACCACCGTCTCTGTCTCTAGTAACAGGATTTCCATAAGCATCAACTTTATCTAAACCTCTGTCTTGCATATATTGTCTATAATCATCATAGCCATAACCATAAGCTTTTTTACCGGCTACATTTTCTTGAAAGAACTGTTTATTTTTTTCATAACCAAAACCACCAAAAATATTACCTAAAACATTCATAACACCCGAAAAAGGAATGTAAGGTGGAACCTTAACTGCTTCAAAAGGTCTATCTCTAAGAGCATTTGCTAAATTAGTATTTATGTCAAAAGTAGAACCTTTTTCAACAGCGCTTGTATCTGGTTCAAGCACTGTATCAGGTGTTATTATATTATCTAATCTATATTGTTCTCTAATATCATCAGGAGTAAGTAAATTTTCCATTATTGGAGATATGTAACCTATATCACCTGGAGAAGGTACAGAATCAATAAGTTCTTCTATTAAATTTTCCATTATTGGAGATATGTAACCTATATCACCTGGAGAAGGTGCACTTGGTGGTTTAAAATCTGGTTTTGAAGCATCTGCTCCACCTCCAACTGATGGTGGTGAGCTTGGTTTACCAAAATCTGGTTTTGAAGCATCTGCTCCACCTCCACCTCCACCTGATGGTGGTGAGCTTGGTTTACTTGGTTTACTTGGTTTACCAAAATCTGGTTTTGAAGCATCTGCGCCACCGCCACCGCCGCCACCGCCGCCGCCACCGCCGCCACCGCCGCCACCGCCGCCGCCACCGCCGCCACCGCCGCCACCACCGCCACCGCCGCCGCCGCCGCCGCCACCGCCGCCA
>Ga0307376_10006701_pt1 | contig 10152 bp, 12 predicted proteins | sample TR2MG_FD_202536 | JGI IMG/M metagenome (GOLD analysis project Ga0307376, IMG submission 202536) | Soil microbial communities from Risofladan, Vaasa, Finland - TR-2 | ecosystem: Environmental > Terrestrial > Soil > Coastal area > Acid sulfate soil | place: Finland: Risofladan, Vaasa | collected...
CCACTAGTCCAGTAGTTGCCTTCCTCAGTACATTCAGACTGTCCTTGAGCAAAGCTTAATCCTGCGGTTAAAATCAAAGCACTAATTAAATATACGATTGTTTTCATTGTTACCTCTAAGTTCCATACTTACTAACTTCTTCAACACTACCTGGTTGGTCCATTTGGAAGTGGATATCAAATTCATAAAGGATAGCGTCGGCTGCATAGTCATCACCCAAAGCAGCACAAGACCCACCATCAACATCACGCCAGACCCTTTGCTGCAGCTAAAATTCCAAACAAACCTAGGACTGCTACAAAAGAAATTAATTTCTTGTACATAGTTTTTACCTAGTTAGCAGTAATCCCCCACCAGTTTATTAAGATAGCTGAATCTACAGCGCCACCAGCTTGAAGATAACTAATAAAAGGAACCATGTTGATGCCAGCATCGATTGCAGTTGTTCTATTCGTTTCGACTACGAGTGTGCCATCTAGATAACTGTGCGGTAACCCTGCGCCGTCGATACAAGCCTTGAGAGTTTTTGTTTCACCGTCAGCCCAGTTAGTTGTCGAGTCATCAGTTTCAGCAGCACCAGAAGTGGAGTCAGACAATCCAAAGACTGAACCATCTACATTGTTGATACCTACCACACTATAGTCACTGTAGTTTGTGTAAACATTTGCTGCGTCGTAAGCTTCGTTCCCTCTCCAACCAATTACAAATTGGTCAGTCCCAGCGATTAAAGTAACTTTGACGTTCACTGAGAAACAAAGTTGGTCTGTTTGTGCTACAAGGTATCCTGAAGTTGTAGTTTGTGAGGAACCAAGCATAATTTCCACACCTTCATTATCAACAGTATCATCAGCTGAAATATCCAAAGCCCCTGCATTATTAAGGATGAATGACGAAGTTGTCTTTTCTAGTTCTTCACGGTACTCGAAGTTGACTCCGTTTGTGCCTAGGACAATGTTGACACTGCCGTCTGTGTCTGTAGCCGCACTGAAGTCAGAAGCGAGTTGCTTGCGGAAACCTTGTTTGAAGTTCTCACGTTCGAAGATATGTGTAGGAGCAGAAATACTTACATCCCAACCAGTGCCTATGTTGATTGCAGTTTCTCTAGCTTGTGCATCTCCTGTTATCCCATCAATATCCAGACCGTAGAGTAAGTTACTTACTCCAGTGTGATCTGCATTCGTTAGGTCAATGTTGATACCACGAATGGTGTCGCTCCCGTTCATGGCCCCAACGGTTACCCCTTGCCCAAGCCCATAAATATCGTAACTGGCTCCAGCGAAACCCTGTCCACTGAAACGATGATTGGCATAGCTGTTGCTACCAATTTGAAAGTAATAACCATTACCGTGAGTGAACTGAATAGATGAAATAGCCGCTGAGTTGTTGGTCAGTCTAAACGCAGAAGCGCCGTTCCACACCATGACGTTGTCCCATGAAGTGTGGTCTCCACCAATGTTGATTGCTGTTTCAGTGGCGTCGGCGTCACCAGTTATCGCACCAACATTAATCCCATTGACATTCCCACCTGTGTGGTTAGTATTAGTGAGAGAGAAGTCCATCACATTAGTTGTCTCAGCCGCTGCAGTAATAGGAATCGTCACAACAAAGTCATACAAAGTTGAGTCCGCTAAAGGCGCAGTCAACGTAAACGACATATCAGCTGCAGTAGTTGATACTCCAGCAACACTCGCAGACCCACCAGGTGCAGTGTTCTGCCCATGCGTTCCTGGCAGTAACATAACCCCCAACAACGCAAGTGTCCCAACGAATACCCCAAACTTTTTAAGGTATTTTTTCATTGTGCTACTCTCCTCCTAGCTAATTCCCATCCACTTGATCTGCATAGCAGTAGAAAAACTAGTAGAATTGGTGCTTTGTCTAGCCTGGAAGGCAAACATGTAACACCCCTTTGTGGTATTAAACGTGTGGCTTGAAGTTCTTTGAGTATACTCTGTAGACTGCAGACCATAATTAATATTAGATGTGCCAGCCTCTAACCTTGGCATACTCTGCATCAACCTAACGTCAATTGGTTCGGTCCCAGTTGATGGACTCATGTAAACTTCAAAAACTAAATTCCGTGCTGTCCCTGGTACTTCTACATATGTTGCATAACTAGAAGTAGGCGTAAAGGTACAAGACTGTCCATAGAAGTACGGAATCTTACATTGTCCTTTATATATATTACCCATTTTTAATTCTCATCCTCCACACCTTCGTCATCGTCATCGGACTCCACAGGAAGCGGTCTCTTCCTAACGAGTGCGCCAATTGAGAATCCGGTGTAGTCACCATCCTTTATTCCTTGCCAAATTGCCTCTGAGTGTACCTTTACTGCCATGACCCACGAACCAGGTTTCACTTCCTTGAGAACTTCTGGATTATAAATAAAACTTTCGACTGGATTAGCCTTTGCCTTCTTTGTGTGGCCGTCTCCAATCACCATAGGAGTTCGCATGTATTTGTGTGCGGCCTTCTCTACTTCTTCAAGTGAAACAGTGTCATAGTGGTAATCAACTGCATCAGGTACAAGTACTACTCCGTATACGATCCGTTTTTCTTCATTCATTCCCTCAGATGCGAACTTAACTTCGATCTCTACTTGTTCCATCTCGCTCTCTTCAGGGACCTCAGCATCTTTGAACCGGCTGATCTGTTTCAGTCTCTTCTCAGCTTCAGCCCTAGTTCTATAGCAACCAAAACTCCTGTCAGTCTGGTGAGAACGTACACAATACTTTCCATCCTCTTCTGCAATGTACTTCTCAGCAAGTACTTTGTCTCCACCTTCAGACTTGGAGGTTGTCTGTAGAATTACTTGTTGGTGTCTAAGCGCGAGTTCAGAAGCCATGTTAATGTACAATCTGCAGTAACACAGCATTCCACATTCTTCTTCTAATGCTTCACACTTACCACCAAAAAAGAAGGCGCAGGAACCACAGTAGCCCTCTCCATAATTCTCCATTGGTTCCACGTACCCCACGTCATCTTTGAAATACGGGCTATTCTCAAGAGTGGACCTGTATCCCATGCCGAAGTAATTAAGTGGATACTCCGCCTTGAGTTGTTGTTCCTTACCATCCTTTTTTGACATAACGATCATCTCCGATACTGTACATTGCGATAGGATTTGCTTTGTGGACAACCAAAGCTTTTTTAGTAGCTGCCTCACCACCTGCCTCCTTTGGAGGTTTTGCCTCGTTGTCTTTAGGGTTCTTGCTAGGCGGCTTCTGCCCAGCTTGATCCTGATCAGCAACTCCACCCTGCCCAGGTTCTGGCTTAAACTTCTGAAACATTTCCATGCGCTTTTCTTGTTCTACTAACTCATCTTCGAAGGACTTCACTGCCTTATCTCCAGCTTGTGGAGGAGGCATATGCCCTAGTGACCTTGCATACAATGCTATAGGTTCATCGATGTTAATCCCAACATCAAACATCGTTTTTAAATAGTCTGCAAATGACTTAAGGTCTGGTGTGTCAACCTGACCGAATTCCATATGAGGCCAGTACTCTTGTGGAATACCATTCAACCCCATTAATCTTGGGATAAGATCACGATTGAATACACCAGATATTCTTGCAGCATATGATTCAAGAGAAGCAGCAAAAAGGCGAGACTTAGCGTCGGCCAATGCATATGACCCTACAGCCTCATGCCCAATAAGCAGCATGTCTGCTAGGAGAGTGACAGCAATTCTCTGATCCCAACGTTGGATAACTGTGTCCGAGTTATGTGCCCGCTGCCCAGGAGTGTTAATAACTTCAAACTCCCAAGCGAATGGAAGTACCATTCCATGAAATTGATCTAACCTCTGAAGAGAAACCATATCTTGGGCACGTTCAAGTGTAGCTGCAGAGTTCGCATCGTTCGAGTTCCAGATGTCCACACCTTCTGGTACCTTAAGTATAGGAACACCAGTAAGGTCTCGTCCCAGACCAAGTGCTTCAGTCTCTTCTAGATCTTTCTTTATGTACCACGAACGCCACGCATTACGTAGAATGGAGACACCTTCTGGGTTGTCCTTTTCTGTCTTTGTCCGAAAGTGCGCAGCGTTACTTAGTGGAATAAGTGTTGGTTGGTACGTAGGCGGTCCTTGTTGGACCATTCCTCTTACACGACCCTTCCTTTCATCAGTGCTCCAGTTGAGTAGAGTGCTTTGACCACGCAAAGATATTCCCGCCCAACCAAATTTTCCATCATTTTGTACGCTCGACTTCCACTTATTACGTTTGTATCCTTCACGTTTCTTATGCCAAACAGCACAATAACTCCAACCAAACGGAAGCATAGTCAATATCTCAGACAACACATCCGTCCATGTCTCTCCCATGTCGTTAAGAGCAGTTAGGACAAGTTCAGCTGCCTCTAGAGATTTCTGGTCTCTTGGGTTCTTCTTATTTGGGTAAACATAGACTGAAGCATTGTGGATCAGTTGTTCAGCGGCAAGTAACATGGCCCCTACAATAGAGTCATTCTTCCGCATTTCCTCATAGACTTGAATACCACGCTTTCCAGAAAGAGTAGAAATGAATTCTTCTTTTACGTTACCTGCGTAGATATGCAAGCCTGGATACCCAGGTTCAGAAGTTTGTGCCCGCGCAGTGCGTGGACGACGACCAAACAGATCTCCAGGGACAAAATACTCATTTGATTTGGTTAGTAATTGTTTACTGCCTGGTTTCGGTGTTTGGACTTTTCTGACCTCTGGTACAGCATTACCAAGTAGAGTCTTCTCATCCTTATTAAACACGTTACCATTTTTCAATACCGACATAGTTACCTCATAGCAGCTTCAGTAGCCATAGCTTACACTATTACTAATACAGCAACAAGACTGGGAAAGCAGAAGTGGCTGAAATGTTCAGATAAGTTAGGATAATCTCAGTGACTAAAATCTTGTTAGGTTATTACGCATGATGTCACGTAGGTTTGAGATGCTCCCTCTACCCTTAGTTGCGATAGGGAAACCTATTGATTTCTTCATTGAGCGGGAAATGTATACTAGTGCTTGGGACATTGTAACAGCTTGGTCGTTAAATGCGGCCTTAGGAAATCGCGTGATCTCCTTAAAAAATTCAGGCATCCACTCAGAACAATATGGGTAGTCAATAACTCCAGACTCGTCGGTACGTGGTATACCAGGCACGTGTATGTTTCCAGCTTGCCACAACCAAGAGATAGACTCCATTCGTTCTTGCTTATCGTCGTTGCCGTCAAACGGAATCATACCAGGGATGCGGTTTTGTAACTGTTCAATTGCATCTGGGCCGGACGCCTTGTCTTCTACAAGCTTTGCACTAATCCCAGGACCTTGTGCGTTGTTCCACTTGTCGGTCAACATGGTAATTGCAGCAAGCTTCCCAGTGAAGCCTACTCTGTCTCTAAACTGATCTATGAGGTAAATATTTGGTTTACGCAGTGCCCAAATTTGTACGACAGTGTATGATGAGGACTCTTTACTTTTCATTGCAAGATCACAACTTAAAATGGCATAGGTACACTTTTTGTAGATTTCTTCTGGAGACTGTGAATACCAGCGGAACCATCTCTTCTTGATAGTACCACCCTCTGGTGGAACTGGGTCCTGCTGGTACATAGCAGAGTACTCTTCTTTTTGCAGTTCCGTAGAACCTTTTTGTTCTTCTAGATATTCTTTTGGGAACTTCTCTGGGAATAGGATCTCACCTTCTTCTGTTCGAGGGTCCTCCCAAAACTTTGTGTTGTCTCTGGTGAAGGTTACACAACGTTTCTTTGGGTCATACTCTGCAGGTAGCACTAACTCTTGGTACCCACCTATTGTACTTTGTAGGTATCCAATCAAATCCATATCGTGCAGTCTTTGTGCGATAACTAATTCTATTCTATCTATGTCACCACGAGAGCGCATACCGGCAGACCACCAGTGATGGCATGTAGCACGTTTTACTTCAGATTTCGCTCCTTCGATATTCATTGGGTCATCCGCACATATTAGGTCAGCACGAATACCTAAAGTTTGTCCACCTACTGACACACCTAGTCTAGCCCCACCAAGAGAAGTGGTTACTTTTCGTAAGTCAGTTTTTGTAAGATCAAACTTATGTCCCCAACGATTTTGCCAAAACTTGGACTTCATCAGCTTGATGCAGTAATCGGCATCACGCTTAGTATTGTCGTAGGTGTATGAACCAAACGCCATTTTCCAATAAGGTCTGTGAATCCACGCCCATGTTGGAAGGAAGACTGCAGCGTAGCTGGACTTTCCGTGACCAGGTGGGATTGATACAAGCAGCTTTGTTATCTGTCCTTCAACTAATGCTTGGAAGTGTTCTGCAAGGCAGTCGCTATGCCATGCGTTCTCAATGTATGGTTTACCTTTTGTACCGTTCATATGAGGCCAACAGATCTTTGCATACTCAGCAAGAGATCGCGTGCCTAATTCGCGGTCAATTAGTGCCTCATCATAAACTTGTTGAAGGTCTTCATCAGAGAAGTCAGACACACTTATAATATCTTTAGGTGGTGACCAAACCTTTTTTTGTTGTTTAGTACCAGGCTTTTGTCCAGGCTTTTTATGACCCTTACGTTTTCTCCTGGCTTCTTGAGTGTCTTTGTAGTGTTGCTTGGCAATCTGCTTTACAACACTCTCACTGTTCATCATCCTCGTCTATCTCTCCAGCTTCCAACATACGCGCCTTATCCTTAATGATGTTTGACCGCAAGGCCTTTAAGTCCTGTGTCGGGAGTCTTCGTGCAAGGTCTTGGCCTTCTGGAAGCTTATCACCACGTACATGGATATGACCATATGTCATCTGCCCAGTCATGTGGATTTGTTCTTTATGTCCATACTCAGCTGGATCTAGTTTCTCCAACCAACGCATAGCTAATTTAGGGTCATCAACACAAGCCTCATCTATAATTTTAATCAGTCTCAGCTTGCCGAATGACTTAGCTTTATTAAATTGTACAAAGAAGTCTGCGAAGTCATGTTCTACTGGAGCGATCTCCTCTACACATTCTTCATCGCCGGACTCCAATAGTTCTACGACTATTTGTCCACGTTCAAGCCATCCGTATACAGTTCTAGGTTGTACCCCTGCAGCTTCTGCCGCAGTGTCGATAGGTGCCCCTTTCATTACAGCAGCAAGTATAGATGTACGTACAGAGTCAGTGAATAGAGGAAAGTCCTTCTTACGAGTACCTACAGGTTTTTTCTTACTTGGTTCATCAAACTCCAAGTCAGGATTTAAGATTTCCTCTAGTACTTCAGCTTCGATAACTTCTACCTCTTCTTTTTTCGTAACCACTTAAACCACCGTTGAGGAGGAGTAAGGCCAAGATATTCCAGTGCCATTACCCCAAAGATTAATGCTAATAGTGCTTCATCAGCAAAGAACAGTACTATTACCCACCAATGTTCTTGGAAGATTGTTGTGATGTCCATTTAACGTTCCTCTATCCATTCAAACACAGCACCTACATCTGAATTTGTCCCAAGAGTTTCTGCGGTGATGGATACTTGGTCCGTAAGCTTATCTACTGTAGACGTTGGATGCGCCCCATCAGGGTCTAAATATAATACAACCCCCCTTGCTATAGCCTTTCTAGCACCTCCAGCAAAGTTGATTTTCTTGTCCTCAGACGCGGCAATATAGCCACCAGCAATGTTAATACCACCTGCTACTGTCCCACTAGGATGTATAGCGTACTCTATTGCAGAGTAACTTGAACTTACATCAGACCACACTACAGCAGACGTTCCTCCAATTACAGATCCACCAAAATTTAAGTGGTAATGTATATCAGCATCTTGTGAAAAAACTTCAATGTTTTCCAACGTAAGCGGTACACGGTTAGTTTGTCCCTTGAATGTAAGCTTAGGTCGAATAGAAAGGATTACTTTAGCCCCTGCAGACGTTAAAGAAGTCAGGCTGTCATCTGTACTAATATAACGCAATACTCCAGAAGGTTCTGAGTCACCGCCTTCAGACATTACGGAAGCACAAATCTGATCTAATTTCACAGAACTCGACAAAGCACTGCAAGATTGCATTTCGTATCTACAAGGGAGTGTAGCAGTCTTCATATATACCTTAGTGCCAACATTAGCTTGTAGAAATTCGTGTGCGTAAGCTATAGTCCCATCAACAACGAACCCACAACGTACTCTACCAACACCAAGCCACTCAAGATCAATTAGTGCTATCTGAACCTTCGAAAAGTCTAGTGTGTACCTACTAGGACCAGTACCATCGAACTTGTCAATATTCCACTCTGATTGTGCAATAGGAACATCAGCAGCTGCGCCGGATGTATTAGATCTCTTAACCCAATAATATCCGTTTCTATTAGACTTTAAAAATATGCCATTATCCGCGTCAAAATAGCCAATATGCTTATTTACTTCTTTAGAACTAATATCACCAAACGTAAGTAGGACAAGGTGAGACTTTCCAGGTTGGTATTGAATATAGCGTCTAGATTGTCTATACACTTGCTGGTCAGCCCCATTTAATTGCATACGTACAGAAGCTTCACTAGATAATACAGCAACTGCTGGTACAGTTGAGGATGACTTACGTTCAAACCACTGGCCTACATGCTTCCCATACTTCAACGAGGAGTCAAACAGAACTGTAGGCGTTGACACCCTCAATCTATTAAATGCATCTGCGATGTTACTGTATTTATTAAAAAAGATTTCCCTCTTGGGATTCATCTCAGATCTACTTCCAGGCATAACTTACCTCTTTGCTCCACGTGTAGTTCCACGCCGACCTTTTGCTTTACTAGGCTTTCTAGTAGTAGACCCAGCCCGTACACGTGTAGTACTCCTTGATGCACGGTTTCTAGTTCCACCTCCAGCACTTCTAGTTGCCATTAGCTTCCTCGAACCATTGGCTACGTATGTTCGCATCAAATAGTGTGTTTACGCAGCGGTCTAAACACTTGGTGATCCACACTGCATCAGTAAGTGTTATGTTAGTTGCAGCTACTACTTCATCTCTCTCATCGACAAGGGCAACCTTAAAATATTCTCCACCACCTGTGTCTTCGAGTAAGAAGCAAAGCGCACCAGCTTTTGTAATTAACTTTCCTTTACCTTTCATTCACACTCCACATCTACGATCATGTTTAGCAGTTCCGACATGTGCCCAATCTCTGGGAAGTCGTCTGCCTCTAGTTCGTACAATATCTTTGTTACTTCGACCCCACAGTTTTCACAATAATAAAAACCTGCAAAGGCGTCGAATAGCCAACTATGTTCCGGCACCGCCAACGGATTTCTGTCCTTCTCTTCCATGTTTCCGCTTCCTTAATTCTAATAAATACGGATCAGTTTCTTTCCAACTATCCTTTGGCTTACGTACCTCCTTCGCACTAGGCAGCATAATTATTTCGTCACATGCAAGTTCTCCTCGAATGTCATTAATTATCTCTCTGCCCTTTTCTGAAGCGTATACCAAGAGTTGTCCAGGCCGCACAATCTTTAAACCTGTAATTAAACTTTCCTTTATCCGGTCAACTACAAGGTCTCTGATCCATGTGTGCAGCTGTGTTGCTAACGTAGGAGTACCTATAGGGATACCAACCAAACTGAAGTCTCGAACTTCAGCTAGATAATACTCAAACCGTGGAACTACTTTTACGCCTGCTTCCTGCATGAACCTTCCAAGCCATTGGGCACGGTAGGCCTGCATGTAATGTAATACTTTTGGCTCGCCTTCCCAGAAGGAACAGTCAGGTACAAGGCAGCCAATAACGTTTGTCGTCAGCATCTTTCCGACTTCATACGCGGGCCTGTTCCAGAAGGTCTCAATGTAGGTATCCCCAGTGAAGTACCCTATGATTGATCGTTTATACGGCACTCCTTGACTAGAAGTACTTCCAAAATTGTACAGATAAAAGCTTTCACCGTCGTCTGGGGTATCGTTGGGGCCGCCCCAAGTTTTCATTGGTTGGGGAATTTCTGGGAGGATCATTTCAGGTAGGAGTTCAGGAATGCCTAAGGTATTTGCAGTATCAAAGATCTTGTTCTCATTTAAGTCGAATACCCCTTTGAGGTGTCCAGGAATGTCATCCCATGTCTTCGATTTGTCTAGAATTTTGTTAGACGCCTCTTCATCATGTTTTATACCAGCTGCAGAAATTGAGACAGGACTAACTCCTTGGTA
>Ga0307376_10006705_pt1 | contig 10150 bp, 5 predicted proteins | sample TR2MG_FD_202536 | JGI IMG/M metagenome (GOLD analysis project Ga0307376, IMG submission 202536) | Soil microbial communities from Risofladan, Vaasa, Finland - TR-2 | ecosystem: Environmental > Terrestrial > Soil > Coastal area > Acid sulfate soil | place: Finland: Risofladan, Vaasa | collected...
TACTATGTAAAGGAAATGCTTGGAGTACAGCTTCCAATACCTTCGAAAGAAGAGCAACGATAGTTTCAAAGAGGAATCACCTGATCAATTTTGGTAAGTCAATAACGCGGTCAACTTTTTCCATGATGAATGGGTCATGAGTAGCAATTATCAGAGCTTTATTCAAATCTTTGCATTTGGTGATGAGGATATCTATTACAGATTCTCGAGAGGCCAAGTCAAGATTGCCTGTGGGTTCATCAGCTAAGATAATGTCAGGATCATTTGCAAGAGCCACAGCGATTGCTACTCTTTGCTTTTCACCACCTGAAAGATAGTTGGGAAAGGTTTTCACATAGCGTTGAATATCCAATGCTTCCAAAAGATCATTCACACGTTCATCAATTTGTGATTTGTCTTTATTTGCAATCAACATAGGTAGTGCTATATTTTCATAAATCGAAAATTCATCAATAAGATTAAAATCCTGATAAATTAATCCCACCTGATCCCTGCGATAACTAACTAGCTCATCATCGGATAATTTGGTGATATCGTTGCCAGCAATGAGAATCCTGCCACTTGTCGGTTTTAATACTCCTCCAATACAAGACAGAAGACTGGTCTTCCCACTACCACTTGGCCCTGCAATGGTAACAGCTTCTCCTTTATCAAATTTCTCATTGAAATTTTCTAAAGCAACAGTTTCCACTGTTCCTTGATAGATTTTATACAATGATTCTATGATTATATGTTCCATTTTTATTTGCCTCTTTTCTCAATGACTAAATTTGTTAATTGTTTAATAGTTATAAAGTGAGTTATTACAAGAGCAGCTATATTTCCAGCTATAACTAATAACATAAATAATCCCAATTGCATGAACAACAGAAGATTTGTTGCTAATAACAAACTGGGAAACTCATATTTGATATAAATAAGACCTATTGATAAACCAGATAATAAACCAAATAGGATGTTTTTGCTATAATTAGTCAATAGAGTTTTACCTATATCATCTATAAATTTTTTAGCAGAATAACCTCTTGATATTATTCTCTTTATAGAAGGTGTAATATCTTTCAAAAATGAATGGCTAAGAACAATGATAAGAATGGGAAGTAATAGAACTATAAGAATTGCATCGTAAACAATGAAATATGTTTCTGCTTCAGAATCTTGTAAGAGATAATTACCTGTATTATCAATAAATAGTATATTGAGTTCATCTTCAATATCAAAAAACATTCCAACTTCATTAGCAAGTTCTTTGATTTTTTTCTCTCGCTCAATAAATTGAAGTGAAGGATCAAGATTCAAATCAAGGGTTAATTCAGTACAATTGAAATTACCACCTAGATTACTATAAATGTCTTCTAAGAAGGAGAAATCTGCAAAGGCATAATTCATACCAGGAGACTTGAATCCATTGCCAATAGGCAAAGTATCAACTATGCCAATAATTGTCACATTTTTAACAGGATAAGAGATAGAATCAATATCATCAAGCATAGGAAATATAAGATCAATTGAAATTTCGTCTCCTTCTCTTAATCCTGACTTTTCAGCTATATTTTGATTGATAATTATCGTTTTTGTTGATAAATCTGAAACATCTTCATTTGTATGGTTATTTCCAACGTGTCCAACGAAATAATTCCATGAAGTATCATAACTAGAGAGTAAAGAGGAATTAAACACAACCAATTCTGAAGTAAATAATGTATCCTTTGCTATAAATGAAATACCACTACTGGTGAATGGAAATGCTAAATTAATTTCAGGAATGCTATTGTGTAAATTGGTGACTTTACTGTAATTAAAACCACTTGTATAATCTCCAAGTTTAACATCCCAGCTTATTTCGGTACTTTCAAGATAAGAAGTTTCATAGTTATTATCTCCAACTTTAAAAAACATTAAATATGTCAATATTATACATAAACCAAAAGTAATAACACGCTGCTGCGTTATTTTTTTAGATAGCTTGTTTTTGAGTAGCTTTTGATACAAATTTTCAAAATTAAATATTTCATCTTTTTTCTTTTTACCATTAGATGATAAAAATGAATACCCTAGAAGAGTAATAGAGATGGCAATGATGCTAATTATATCCACCGCTAACTTAAACGATCCACTAAAAAATGGAAACCAGAATAAGGGTTCAAAGATAGCAAATAATTGCAAAGTTAAAACAATCATTAATATGGTCAAGGTGATTCCTATATTAAAGTTAATTTTTCTACTTTTTACTTGATGTTCCTTTTGTTCTTTATTAAAAATCTCATCTTTATCATCAGATAGGATTCTTTTATGTTTGCTTAGGAATCTAGTAAATTTACTTATTGATACAATAGCAAACATTAGCATGTTAGTCGCAAAAAGTGACAAAAGAAGTGAGTATGGTAAATTGCAAGCGAGAATTATAATACTAAATATTAATTGGGTCATAATAACCATAAAAAAGTCGGTTATAATTTCAGAGAAAATCAAGATAAATATTGTGCGTTTAAGCGATAACCCTCTTGTCCATAAAAACTTGCCTTTCTGCTTTAGTAAAGTATACATTCCTAAATCTAAGGAAAAAATGATAATTATTACAATAATAATATTTGGCAATGATAGAATCTGGATTGATTGAATTTCATAGCCTATCTTTGCTTTGAGTGAATCTATTGCTGCCTTTAAATATGATCTTCTACTAATGAATTCACTTGAAAATCCTCCCTCAAGACAGCTTTCGAAAATTGAGAATTCTTTTTCATTTATTATTACTTCAATCTCATTAATCGAAAATCGCTCAAGATATGCATCATCATATTGAACCATAATAAATGCACTAATAGCTAAAGAATCTCTTGGAAAGGTGTTAATGATGTTGTTTAATGTTGTAAAATTAACACATAGAAATTGATCAAAATCATTGTATAGTTGAGGGGTCATATATGAACTATATAGAATTTGTTCCAAATAACCATATTTTTCATCATATATGAAATTCTGAAAATCATTAACATATAAACTGTAATTTACTGAATTATCTTCTGGAAGTGATAAGCTAATTTTTCTATACTCAAAATCTTGAGAACATATTATTTTACTATTTGAATAACTGAGATAATCATATAACGAATCAGTTAGCCCAAAGATTGGTAATTGCATTGTTTGGTTATTTTTTGTTGCATTTAGACTTAGTAGTATGCCATACTCGATTCGAGCTTCATCAATCTCTATACTTGCTAAAGTTTGGTTTATTGATGTAAACTCAATGGAATTCATTGATTCGTAACCAATAGTGGTGTAACTATCAGTATCAATTCTTGCCAATTCTTCAGTAAGAGCTGAAGTATAGGGAATAGCTGTCGAAACTATTGTGATACCTAATAATCCCAAAACTGTTAGAAAAACTAATGCTGATGTTAAAACTGTTTTAAAATTACGTTTATAAAATAGTAAGAATAACTTGAATCCACTCATTAACCTTTCATTCCATTTATATTTACTAATATTGTTCTAAAAAAATATTAGGGTATAATAATATTTTACCCTAAATTTGTAACTGAAGCGTAGAACCAATCTCCATACTGATTTTCAGTTGCAGATTTGCTTACTGGTATTGTTGTGAAAAACGCTTGTAAATAGATACCGATATCCCAATCTCCATCATTAATACCTTTTCCAGTATTCAAGTAACCATCTTTGCAAACTTGATCATCCTTTGATAACCAATCAGCTTCCATCATTCTGATATAAATGTACTGGTTTACATCTATATAGCTTATAGTAAAAACTATAGCAGGATTATAGGTATCACCTGGTTCAATATTTTTACATTTATGAATATCAGAGTTTTTTGTATGCCAGCCATTGTTATCCTTGTATTTAACTTGTAAAAAGAAGTTTGAATTATCGTCACTGTCCCAAGTTTGAGTGAGATATATAAATGTCCAGCTTACACTGATAGAAGTACTTTCTGCTTTAGTTGGTAAAAGCAAAAAAGTAGTCGATATTACACTTAAAGTAACAAAAAATATTGCTACTAATCCTCTAATTTCTTTTTTCATTTTCATTTCTCCTAAGGAAATCCCCAATTCGCCAAAGGAAATCCCCAATGAAGTAAATTAAAATTCACTTAAAAGTTTTTTTTGATTATTATTGTCTGAGTAATATGCATTATTTATAAATGAAAAAACAAGAAGGAAATCAATTTATTTTTATTTGAATATAGCTACTATAGTTAAAGAATTTGTTACATAGAGAAATTTGAGAAGAAAATAAATTGCTTATAGTTAAAATTAAATTGTCCAAATAAATGTTTAAAAATTTAGAAATTGCATCTCTAAGAAGTATTATTTGAGAATAGAGATTTCCTTTGAGTAATAATAGTTAAACCATATAAAACTGGTATAATAGGTATAATCAATAAACTAATCCAAAAATTGATTTGGATAGGATAATATTGAGAGAGAGGATACACAGCAGTTGATAGTTGTAAAAACAAATAGAGAATTCCCAATGAAACTCCCAATATAACAAAGAGTAACAAGACTGGAGCTAGATTATTAAATTGCCTTTTCTTGATGAGCCAAATTGACATTCCTCTTTGATGAAATGTTTTCATAGAAGTTTTAATTGTAACAAGCAATTGCTTTATACAAAACCAAATAACAATTAATGTTATCAGCATAAAATAAGCTAGAAAAACGCTAGTGAAAACAATGTAATTCACATAAATAGGAGAATCTATTTCTTGAACAAAAGACTCCAATTCTTTTTCCAAATAATTTAATACCTCGATTTTGTTTACATCATTTTCAAAATTCAAATAGAGTTTTGATACTTTAGAGATGTTCTTATATTGTAAATAGTAAGATGAAACAATAAATGGTTTATCATCGATTTTCTTTACAAATGGAAAATAATCTATTACTTTAATCTCCCGATCAATAAAAACAGAGGAGCCATTTTCTCCCATTTTAGTTGGAAAATAATCCCCATCAACAAAGTTGAATTCTTTAGCAAAATCTTTTGACATATAAGTAATTCCTTCTGTTAATTCGGATAAACCATAGTATTTCTTTAAATCAGGCATGAACTCTTGGATTACTGTAAAGTTCATTAGATAAAGATCATAACTCAGAAAGAAGCTTTCTTGTGTATAAGATATTGGTATTACAGAAGAAAAGTTGTTATTATTTTGAATACTTGAAATATTGGATAAGTAAACATCAGTAGAAACCACTAAATCGGTTGGATAGTCCATCTCAAAGTTTAGATTATAATTTGTAGAGAAGGTTTGAAAACCTCCTATAACTACTGTAGAACCCCAAACTAAAAGCAATGTCGTATGAAGAACCTGTCGATAAACAAATTCTTTTTTAGTGAATAATTTGTTAATGAGATTTTGTATCCCAAATTTACTAAATAGTTTTGCAGCAAACATCTTAATGAATAGTTCTGCTATAAGCAAGGCAACAATGAAATATTGAGTTACTTGGGAGAAGAGTACAATGTATGATAAAACAGCTGTTGGGATGAGAGCATAGAGGAATTCTGTTAGTAAAAGAGGTGCTAGTGAAACAATCACTAATATTAGCACAAACAAAATTGTTGATTTAGAATTCAACATCATTTGATCTTTGTTGCTATATTTTTTATAATTTCTATAAAAAAGCAGGATTAAAAAAACTCCAATGATAATTATTGTGAGGAGTAAGTTCAAGCTTAATATTATGTTTGCAACAAACAGAACAATACCAACAAAAAGAAAAGCTGACAAATCAACAATTAATGGAATATACACTGAAATAATCCTTTCTCTTCTGTGTTCTAAACCTCTTACAAATAATTTATCCATTTTTCTCCTAATTTCAATTGTAAAATTATCACTGAAGAATTCACTCAACCAAATTGTAATAACCAATGTGACTAATGAAACTAACAATATTAATGAGTCAAATTGGCTTTTGTAAAAAATAATGCTTTCAATATGAGAAGGGGTTTCTCCATATGAGTCAGCAAGAGGGATATCATTACTCGATAAATAAATATCGAGTTTTTCAACTAATTCCTCGATAAATTTCAAATAAAATTCAGGTGATTTAATTTTCTTGGTATTAAAATCAATGCCATATCCAATGTATGATACTTCTGATACAATTTTAAGGTCTGAAAGATTTAGAGTTTGGAAAAAATCATAGCTAAAAACTAATGATACACCGAAAGGCATTTCAGAGTTTGCTAGAAAATTCTCTAAAGAAACGTTATTATTAAAATAATCTAATTGGTTCAATGGAAAATTGGCATCTTTTAAATTAACCGAATCTACAGAAAAGTCAATGCCAATTGTAAAGGTTAAATTATTGACTTTATAATCTGATAATAGTAGTAGAAAGTAATCCAAAAAATAATTATTCCATTGTTCGGAATGGTCTGATAACTCGAGAATAACTGCATCTAAATCTGAAATATTAGTTCCCGAATAATCTAATTCCAGAGCATTTGAAATTTCAAGGTCAACATCTTGGTTATTCAGAAAACTAGCAATAGCTATTTTATCGGAAATTGCTCTTCCTATTGTAGGTGCAGAAACTATCAATATACTAAGTAATATGTAAAGGAAATGCTTGGAGTACAGCTTCCAATACCTTCGAAAGAAGAGCAATGATAGTTTCATAGAGGAATCACCTAATTAATTTTGGCAAATCAACAACACGATCAACTTTTTCCATAATAAATGGGTCATGAGTAGCAATCAGAAGGGCTTTGTTCATATCTTTACATTTAGTGATGAGTATGTCTATTACATTCCCCCGCGAGGTTAAATCAAGATTGCCTGTAGGTTCATCAGCTAAGATAATGTCAGGATTGTTTGCAAGAGCCACAGCAATAGCTACTTTTTGCTTTTCACCTCCAGAAAGATAATTAGGAAAGGTTTTTACATAACGCTGAATATCCAATGCTTCCAATAACTCATTCACTCGCTCATCAATTTGTGGCTTGTTCTTTTTTGCAATCAACATAGGTAGTGCAATATTTTCATAGATCGAAAATTCATCAATGAGATTAAAATCTTGATAAATTAATCCTACCTGATCCCTACGATAATTAACCAGCTCCTCATCCGATAATTTGGTGATATCATTACCATCGATGAGAATCCTGCCACTTGTCGGTTTTAGTACCCCTCCAATACAAGACAGAAGACTTGTCTTCCCACTACCACTTGGTCCTGCAATAGCAACAGCTTCTCCTTTGTCAAATTTCTCATTGAAATTCTCTAAGGCAACTGTTTCAACCATTCCTTGATAAATTTTGTATAATGACTCAACGATTATGTGTGTCATTTCTCTTTTCCTCCATTTTTTAGCGTTTTTAGATTTTTGTTAAGATTTATTTGTAGCATTCCTAATGTTCCAAATACAACAACAATTGATAATAGAATTAAAATCGCTACTTCAATTAAAATACTATAATTTCCAATTAGAAATAGAATAGGTAAACCATAACTAAGTTTCAAGAAAGAGATGATTAGCCCAATGACAATTCCAAGAATATTCCCTGTGATAATTGAAGAGAATACATCTTTTCTGTAATCTTTCCTCAATAATTTGTCATCAAATCCTCGAGAACCCAATATATGAAACTTTGAATTCAGAGAACTAAGGATTTTATTATTAAAAACTAATGTAATCATTGACAAGAAAATAACTCCAAAAACAACTTCGAACCATACAAAGCTTGCGTAGGTGTCATTATAAAGAGAAAATTCTTCTGCTTCTGGAGCGACATAAGAAGAAACTGAATTAATTTCAAGAAGATAATTAACATCTAAATCCAATAGCTTTTCAAATGAATCTAAAGTCTCACTTTGTAAAATTTGAATTAGCGTTTCATTATCAGTTTCATAATGAAGATCGAATTTAATATTTTGAACACATCTTGATAAATTTAAACTTGTTCTCAAATCATCAAGTAGTGTAAAATCAACAACTGCACAAAGATCAAGATCGCTGAATTCTAGCAGCGAATCATAAATGCCTATAACTTCTAAGTTAGCGATGATAACATCAATATAATTAGTGTCGTTCCCTGCTGGAAAATCTTCAGCATTTAAGGTAATATTGTCACCAACTCGTGCACCTAGTTCTTTTGCTAGTTTTTGGTTTAGGATAATAGTCCTATTATTCATACTGCTAAGAATATCCTTATTTGAATTACCTCCTGCACCTATAAAATGATTCCAATAAAGATCTTTCTCTGAATAAATAGAGGTATTAATTGCATGAATACCAGCATCACTTTGTTTTAAATCAAAAACGACAGTGGAACCAAAAAAATCTTCAACGCTAACATTTTTTATTTCAGGTAAAGCTGTAGTCACATTCTGAATTTGAGAAAGTTCTATCCCTGTACCTGGTGATGCTATAATATGAAGTTCTACATCAAAGAGGTTTTCAGGCTTATCTGAATAGGCATTCATTGCTTGATAATCAACTATCATAAATGTCAACAATAAATAGAAAATGAAAATTGTTACTTGTTGAGCTACAATCCTCTTCTTTTCACTTGCAAACAATCGTTTGAAAAGAGTTCTTAATTCATTTTGCTTGGAAAAAATAGGCTTTCCTTCAAACCTAGGAGTAAATAAAATTACGATATTCAAAAGAAATATGATAGCAGTAAATACATCGAAAATTATCTCTGTTGTTCCATCAATAACTGGGAACCAAAAAAGAGGAGTAAATATTCTAGAAATCTGCATAAAAACAACTAGAAGTAATAAAGTGAAACTTGTAATTTTAACAATTTTGAGAGGTTTATTAGACGACTCATTCGAGGTTGATTCTCTAATTGTATCAGTTTTCTTCTTTGGTCTGTTTAGAAAGAAGAAATTAATAACTTTACAAAGAAAGATGATAACAAATGTTTGAATTAATGTTCTTACAAAAGTGAAATCAAGTAGATTTGTTATACCTAGGATTCGCCCTAGTATAAACATAAGAAGCAGAGACAATAAAAAGGCTGCTAGATCTGGAATAACCTCAATAACAAAGAATATTGTATTTATTTTTCTATCTGAGAAACCTTTTAACCAAAGCTTCTTCCGTAGGTTTTTCAGTATCCCCATAACACCTACATCCATCGTAAAAATCAGGAGAAATATTAGCACTATATTTGGAATTGACAACCATTGTATGTCATAAATATCGTTATAAACTGCAACCAAAGCATTGTGTATAACATTATTTATTGAAGTGTTGATATCTATACAATCAGGATTTGTTCCAATTCTAATGAATTCCAAATAAAGGTCTTTTACATAGAGATCTACTAAATCAATTACTTCTTCAGGAGAGGAAATCTCTAAAATACTTTCATCTATAAAACCATAGAAAATACTACCTACATTTGATGCGTTAAGTTCTAATTCCTTGGCAACCTGAATGCAACAACTATGATTTCCTATAAGATAATATTTTTCATAATTATAGCTATATGAGTCTAGTTGGAGATGATAAAAATGATTAGTGCTTTTAATTATTCTTGAAAATAACCAATCATCGACTATACTCTCATTCTTATTTATTGATATTTGGTGGTTCTTTGAGATATCCTCTACTGATGAAACATTAATCATGTTTTGATCCATTCCAGTTACAATTGAATTGCTATCTGAAATATTTAATCTAGTTAATAGATTATCATCAAGACCAAAAAAGGGAATAGGAATAGTATTATTGTTCTCTGTAACTATGTTAACAGCAATGATGATACCAAAATTGACAGTAAGGTTGGAATCTATTGATATATCACCTAATTTTAAAGGAATATCTTCTAAATCTAAATTCTCAAATGAATCAATATGACCATCCAGATCGTAATTAGAATTTAAAATTGCTTCTTTGAATACTGAACTTGATTGATATGCAACAGCTAGTGCTAGCCCACCAATCATACTGAATACTATGAAGCTTACAATAAAGGATGGAATAAGTTTTTTGTAATATCTTCTGAAGAAGATTGTAAAGAGATTTCCAGCCTTCATCCACTTAATCACCATTCATTTTCTAAAAAAAAAGGGGAACATTTTAATGTTCTCCCTTAATCCAAATATACTCTGATATAAACAAATTCGTTGGTATCATCGCTATAATATAAGAAAGCATGA
>Ga0307376_10006709_pt1 | contig 10146 bp, 2 predicted proteins | sample TR2MG_FD_202536 | JGI IMG/M metagenome (GOLD analysis project Ga0307376, IMG submission 202536) | Soil microbial communities from Risofladan, Vaasa, Finland - TR-2 | ecosystem: Environmental > Terrestrial > Soil > Coastal area > Acid sulfate soil | place: Finland: Risofladan, Vaasa | collected...
CGACATGGCGGAGCGGGAGCCCGGGCGGTACATACCATTCTATCGCGCCAACGTGGAGGACATCCCGGGGTCGTGCAAGGAGCTGCCGCACTACGTGAAGGAGCGGGGCGTCAAGGGCGTAAAGTTCCAGCCGCTGTCTCAGCGGATTGCAGCCAATGATCGCGCGCTCTATCCCTTCTACGAGTTGTGTCAGGACCTCGGGGTAGTCGTCCTCTTCCACGCCGGGGTGGTGGCCTTCCCCCAGCACTTCGTCCGCTACGGCAATCCGGTGGACGTAGACGAGGTGGCCTGGGATTTCCCGGACCTGAAGATCGTGATCGCGCACCTTGGGGGAAACTACTCGTTCGAGGCGGCCGTGATCTGCGAGAGCCATCCGAACGTTTACATGGATACGGCCTATCTGCACTTCTTCTGCGACCGGTCGCTGCCGAAGGTGACGCCGATCGACCTGGTGAAGCGGGCGGTCGAGTTCTGCGGCGCGGAGAAAGTCCTGTTCGCGAGCGAGGGGGTCGAGCCTTCGGTGATCGCCGACTCCGACCTCCCGCCGGAGGTGAAAGAGTTGATCCTCTCGGGCAACGCGCAGCGGCTCCTCGGGGAGAAATAGCAGGGCCGCGCGGCCGCGCCGAATGCGAAGCGACGAGTCTCCGGAGAGACTCGTCGCTTATCTCGAAGCAGCGAGAGAAAGCTGCCGCTAAAGAGTCTGTTGTGTCACCATCATGCAGTGGTCCGGCCCACGACGGCTTCCGATAGCGCTGCGGACCTGAGAATCTTGCATTACGGCTATCACAGTAGTGCAAGATTCTCTTCAGATGGCGGCATCCTCCTTCTGCTCCTCGCCTTCGTCACTGTCGGGGCGCGGGAGATCGACGTCCGCGAGATCCCGGATAAGCTCCTCCTCGGGGCCCAACATGTCGGGTTCACCGAAAGCAGAGCGTAGGAGTTCGGCCTCGGCTCGTCCCGCCCGGTAGAGTTCGGCCTCGCCCGGTGGGCCCTCAACCCGGAGGTTGCGGTAGTCGACTATTCCCGTGCCCGCGGGGATCAGGCGGCCGATGATGACGTTCTCCTTGAGGCCGATCAGATTGTCGACACGGCCCTGGATGGCGGCCTCGGTCAGCACGCGGGTCGTCTTCTGGAAGGAGGCGGCGGAGAGCCAACTCTCGGTGGCCAGGGAGGCCTCGGTGATTCCGAGGAGAACCCACTCGCCGGTGGCCTCCTGGCCGCCCCGCTCGCGGATCTCCCGATTGACGTCGTCGAAGTGGAAGCGATCGTAGATCTTGCCGGGAAGGAGGTCAGCGTCTCCGGGGTCGGCCACCTTGCGCTTGCGCAACATCTGGCGCACGATCACCTCGATATGCTTGTCGTTGATATCCACGCCGTGGGTGCGGTAGACGGCCTGGATTTCCCTTACTACGTACTCGTGCACGGCGCCCACGCCCTGCATCTGGAGCACCTTCTGCGGGTCGAGCGGGCCCTCCGTGAGCGCGTCGCCGGCGCGGACCACGTCGCCCTCGCGCACCGGCAGCACGCCCCGATAGGGCACCAGGTGGCGGCGCTCTGTCTTCACCTCCCGGACCTTTTCCTGGATGAGGCCGGCGAGCACCGCGGGAGTCAGCTCCTGACCTTTCTGGGCAAGCGGCTTGCCGCCCTTGGTGCGTCCGCGCACGTCCTCTGCCAGAATCTCGCCGTAGAGGCGCTCTGGATGGTCGGGATCGATTACTTGATCGGAGTGGATGATCACCCACTTGACCCCCGGGGTCTCAATGCGGGCTACGACCCCGTCGACCTCAGAGATGATCGCCTGGCCCTTGGGGCGACGGGATTCGAAGAGCTCGACCACTCGCAGCAGCCCTTTGACCTGCTCCTCCATCACCCGCACCAGCTGCTGGACAATCCGCTTCTGCTCGGGGTCCAGGCTGAGGCGGCCGCTCGTGCCGGACTCGTCGGTCTTGCGGCGGGATCGCGTCTTCTTCGGCTGCTTGGCCTCATCCCGCGGGCTGAGGCGAACGATGCCGTCGCGGACGTCCCCCCAGAACTGCTTCAGGGTGTCCTTCTTCTTCTCTTTGACCTGAGCGACACCGGTGAGGTACTGCTGCGCCACCCCTCCGGTATGGAAGGTGCGCATGGTCAGCTGCGTTCCCGGCTCGCCGATGGACTGGGCCGCGATGATTCCAACCGCCTCGCCCACCTCCACCAGCTGACCGGTGGCGGCGTCGCGGCCGTAGCACTTGGCACAGATGCCCTGGGCGAGTTCGCACGTCAGGGGCGACCGGACGAGCACCTCTCCCCGGGCGAGGTCGCCCTTGTCCCACAACTCGGCAGCTACACGGCGAAGCCGGGCCGCCGAGGTGGGGCGCACCAGGTTGCCCTCCTTCACCAGGACTTTTCCGGTGAAGGGGTCGGAGAGCGTGGTCGGGGCGCGCTGCCCCTCCTTCACTTGTCGCACCGCGCGCTGGAAGAGCTCGCACTCCTCCGCGACGCGGCGAATCTCGGCGAGAGCGGAGACCAGCTCCCGTGCCGGATAGCGCTCCTGGCAGTCCTCGCAGACTTTCAGCAAGTCCAGGTCGGAGCCGCACTTGGGGCAGGAGACCCCTTCGAGCAGGAGCGTGCTGGGCAGCAGTGCCCCGCTATACCCGAGGGCGACGTCGATCAGTTCGTCTTCCCCCTCGACCTCGGTCTCCTTCGCGGCCGGACTCTCCGACTCGTCGATGGTCGCGGCCGGCGCTGCCGACTCGGCGGGAGTGCCGCTGGGTGCGCCCGACTCCGGTTCGCCCCCCTGGCTGCCTGCCAGATATAGCTCCACCACCCGGGTTACCTCCAGGAGTTCGCCGCAGGTCTGGCACAGATAGATATCCGTGAGGTCGCCGCTGCAGGCGAGGCACGGCTGATCGGAGGCGTCGCCGATCTCTCTGCCGGCTTTGAGGATCACCCGGTCGGTGCGGGGGTCGACGACGTCCTGGAGAACGATCCTTCCGTCGATGCGCCGGTCGAGGGATTCGATCTCCTCAGATCCATCGCGAATCGCCTTCACGACAATCCCGTTGGCGGTGCCGCAGTCGACTTTCCGGATGATCACGTCCTGGGCGACATCCACCAAGCGCCGGGTAAGATATCCGGCGTCGGCTGTCCGCAGCGCCGTGTCCGCCAGTCCCTTGCGGGCGCCGTGGGTGGAGACGAAGTACTCCAGCACGCTCAGCCCCTCGTGGAAGTTGGACTTGATCGGGAGGTCTTCGATAAAGCGCCCGAACGGGTCGGACATGAGTCCCCGCATGCCGGCGATCTGGCTGATCTGGCGCGGGGTGCCGCGGGCGCCGGAGTTGGCCATCATGAAGATGGGGTTGAAAGGATCGATATTCTCGAGGATGGCGCGCGAGACTTCGTCTGCAGCCTGGTTCCAGTAGCGGCAGACGGCGTCGGATCGCTCGCCGGCGCTGATCAATCCCCGCGCGAAGTTCTCGTTGACGCGGCGCACCGCCTCTTCCGTGCGATCGATGATGTCCTGGCGGCGGGCATGCGGGACCTCCATGTCCGTCATGCTGATGGTGATGCCGGCCATGGTGGCGAAACGGAAACCAAGCTCCTTGAGATCGTCGACGAGCTGTACGGTGCGAGCGGTCCCATAGTGGCGGTAGCAGTCGCGGATGAGCCTCCCCAACTCCTTGTCGTCAACCACGTGGTCGATGTAGCGAAGCTTCGCCGGCAGCACCTCGTTGAAGATCAAGCGGCCCACGGTGGTGTCGATCAGGGCTCCGTCCAGCCGGACCCGGACGTCGGCGTGGAGGTCCACCTTACGCACCTCCCAGGCAAGGCGCGCATCTTGCGGATTGGAGAACTCCTTCCTGGTGCCTAAGGCGCCCACGCGCTTCTGCGTCAGGTAATAGCAGCCGAGGATGATGTCGCGGGTCGGCGTGACCATCGGCCGTCCGTCCGCGGGGGAGAACAGATTCTGCGTGGAGAGCATGAGAATCCGCGCCTCCGCCTGCGCCGCGGTGGAGAGAGGGACGTGGACCGCCATCTGGTCTCCGTCGAAGTCGGCCCCGAAGGGAAGACAGACCAGGGGGTGGATCTGAATCGCCTTGCCGTCCACCAGGAGGGGCTCGAAGGCCTGAATGCCAAGCCGGTGCAAGGTGGGGGCGCGGTTGAGCATGATGGGATGGTCCCGAATCACTTCCTCGAGGGCATCCCACACCTCCGGCCGCATGCGATCCACCATCTTCTTTGCGGTCTTCACATTGGTGGTGAAGCCCCGCTCGACCAGCCGCTTCATGACGAAGGGCTTGAAGAGCTCCAGCGCCATCTCCTTGGGCAAGCCGCACTGGTGCAGCTTGAGGTGCGGGTTGACGACGATCACAGAGCGTCCGGAGTAGTCGACCCGCTTGCCCAGCAGGTTCTTGCGGAACCGTCCCTCCTTGCCCTTGAGCATGTCCGAGAGGGACTTGAGGGGGCGGTTGTTGGAGCCCGTGACCGGGCGGCTGCGCCGGCCGTTGTCGATGAGAGCGTCCACCGCCTCCTGCAGCAAACGCTTCTCGTGGTTGATGATGGATGCCGGCGCGTGCAGCGCCTTGATCTTCTTCAGGCGGTTGTTGCGGTTGATGATGCGCCGGTAGAGATCGTTGAGATCGCTGGTGGCGAAGCGGCCGCCGTCCAGCTGCACCATCGGGCGCAGCTCCGGCGGGATCACGGGGACCACGTCCAGGACCATCCACTCCGGGCGGTTCTTCGACTTGCGGAAGCCCTCCGCCACCTCGAGACGCTTGACCGCCCGCGCCCAGCGCGGCCCGGTGGTCTCCTTGATAGCCTGGCGAAGCTCGCGGCAGAGTTCTTCGAGGTCGATCTCTTCCAGCAGGTCCCTCACCGCGGAGGCGCCGAGATCGGCTCGGAACAGGTCCTCATACTCGCGCCCGTGCTTGGCGACGAGCGCCTCCATCACGCGCTGGCTCGCCCGATACTCGCTCTCGGTGATGAGCTGCTTGCGGGTGAGGCCCGGGTCGGCGTCGAGCTTCGTCCCCAGCAGGAGGCGCATCCCGAGGTCCATCTCGTTCTTCCGCTCCTCCGCCCGGCGTTCTTCGTCGCGGGTGCGCGCGTCGGCGGCGTCGGCGATGTCGCCGGGCTCGGTCTCCTCCTCCAGCTCCCCGGCCTGGAGCTTGGCGAGGCGGTCGTCCCGCTCGGCCTTGATTTTCTCGACGCGGCTCGCCGCCTCCCCGTCCAGGGTGTGCTGCTGCTCCTCCACCACCGACTTGATGCGGTCCACGCTCTGGGAGAGCAGGTCGAAGTCCACATGGGTGACGATGTAGGAGGCGAAATACATCACCTTCTCGAGCGGCCTCGGGGGGATGTTGAGCAGCAGGCTCATCGGGCTGGGGACCCCCTTCAGGTACCAGATGTGGCTGACCGGGGCGGCCAGCTCGATATGCCCCATGCGCTCCCGGCGAACCTTCGCGCGGGTCACCTCCACCCCGCAGCGATCGCAGGTGATGCCCCGAAACTTTATCTTGCGGTACTTGCCGCAGTGACACTCCCAGTCCCGCGTCGGCCCGAAGATGCGCTCGCAGAAGAGCCCGTCGGGCTCGGGCTTGAAGGTCCGGTAGTTGATCGTCTCGGGCTTCTTCACCTCGCCCCGCGACCACCGCCGGATCTCCTCCGACGAGGCCAGCCCCAGACGAAGTCTGTCAAATCTGGTGGTGTCTACCATGAACTGCCCACTCCTTGAACTGTCTCCCGCGGCCGGCGCGGGGGCCGGCTACGCGAGGCCCTCTTCTCCCTCTTGCACGTCCAGGCTGACCGGCTCGGCTTCTTTGGATTCGACGGTGAGTTGGAGGCCGAGGCTCTGCAGCTCTTTGATCAGGATCTTGAAGGACTCGGGGATGCCCGGCTCCATGATCGGCTCGCCCTTGACGATCGCCTCGTAGGTCTTCACGCGCCCCATCACGTCGTCGGACTTGATGGTGAGGATTTCCTGGAGCGTGTGGGCGGCGCCGTAAGCCTCCAAGGCCCACACCTCCATCTCGCCGAAGCGCTGGCCGCCGAACTGGGCCTTCCCGCCCAGGGGCTGCTGGGTGACCAGCGAGTAGGGCCCGGTCGATCGGGCGTGGATCTTGTCGTCCACGAGGTGGATGAGCTTCATGGTGTAGATCTCGCCGACGGTGATCGGCTGGTTGAAGGGCTCTCCGGCGCGGCCGTCGTAGAGACGGTACTTCCCGGTGGCGGGGTCGAAGCCGACGCGCTCGGCGGTTCGCGCAACGAGCTGGTCCACGAGGTGCGAGGCGCGCGCCTCCGCCCCGCGGATATTCCCCCACTCCACCGGGTCCAGGGCGAGATACTCGGCGATCCGCTCCAGCTCTGCGGGGTCGGTCTGGGCGAGGCGAGCGGTCAGGGCCGCCACCACCACGTCGTAATCCGCCTCCTCATCGTACCAGCCATCGGATACGTCGAGCTCCTCGGTGACGCACTCGTGCAGCGCGCGCTTCCGGAAGCGCTTGGAGGCGACCGCGAAGTAGGACATGATCTCCGAATCCTTGGCGCCCTCGAAGATCGGGTTTTCGAAGCGAATGCCCAGCTCCTTGGCGACGAGCCCGAGGTGTGTCTCGAGGATCTGTCCTATGTTCATGCGGGAGGGAACGCCCAGGGGGTTGAGGATGACGTCGACGGGCGTGCCGTCGGGCAGGAAGGGCATGTCCCCCTCCGGCAGGATCTTGGCGACCACGCCTTTGTTGCCGTGGCGGCCGGCGAGCTTGTCGCCCTCCATGATCTTGCGCCGCTGGGCGACGTACACCCGGACCAGCTGGTTGACGCCGGGCAGCAATTCGTCGCCGGGCTGTCGCTTCAGCTCGCCTCCGCAGCGATCGCAGTAGTGTCGGTGCTGGTTCTTGCCGACCTGGTAGTCGGCCTCGCACTTCTGGCAGCGGTACTTGATGCGGGAGAAGCGCTTGATGTCGACCACCTTGCCCTTCTCGCCGTGGGGCACGCGCAGGGAGGTGTCCCGCATCTCGGCGGCCTTCTCCCCGAAGATGGCGCGGACGAGCTTCTCTTCGGAGGTGAGCTCCTCTTGTCCCTTGGGGGCGACCTTGCCGACGAGGATGTCCTCGGCCTGGACCTGGGCGCCAATGCGCACGACGCCGTCCTCGTCGAGGTCCTTCAGCGCCTCCTCCCCGACGTTGGGGATGTCCCGGGTGATCTCCTCGGGGCCGACTTTCGTGTCCCGGGCCTCGATCTCGTATTTCTCGATGTGGATGGAGGTGAGGACGTCTTCGCGCACCAGGCGTTCGCTCAGCACGATCGCGTCTTCGTAGTTGTAGCCCTCCCAGGGCATGAAGGCGACCAGCGTGTTGCGCCCGAGGGCGAGCTCGCCCCCGTCCGTGCAGGGGCCGTCGGCCAGCACCTGGCCCTTGGTGACGAAGTCCCGCGTCCGGACCACGGGCCGCTGATTGATGCACGTCGCCTGGTTGGACCGAACGAACTTCTCTAGTCGATAGTGGTCGACCTCGCCGTCGGATCGAGTCACCTCGATGCGGTCGGCTCGCACCGCCGTCACCATCCCTTCGGCGCGCGCCAGCACCACCGCTCCGGAGTCTCGCGCGGCGCGAGACTCCACCCCGGTCTTCACGTAGGGGGCCTCCGAGCGCACCAGCGGCACCGCCTGTCGCTGCATGTTGGAGCCCATCAGCGCGCGGTTGGCGTCATCGTTCTCCAGGAACGGGATGAGGGAGGTCGCCACCGAGACGATCTGCTTCGGGGATAGGTCGGCGAACTCGATCTCCTCCGGGGGAACCTGAGGGTACGCGTCTCGGTAGCGCACGCTCACCGCCTCCGCGGTGATGCGGCCTCGCTCGTCAACGGGGACGGTGGCGGGCGCGATCCGGTAGCCCTCTTCCTCATCCGCGGTGAGGTAGGCGATCTCGTCAGTTACGACCGCGTTCTTCACTCGCCGATACGGGGTCTGGATGAATCCGTACTCGTCCAGCCGGGCGTAGATGGCGAGCGAGCCGATCAATCCGATGTTCGGGCCTTCCGGAGTCTCGATGGGACAGATGCGGCCGTAGTGGGAGTGGTGTACGTCTCTCACCTCGAGCTTGGCGCTCTGCCGGCTCAACCCGCCGGGCCCCAGGGCGCTGAGGCGGCGCTTGTGGGTGAGTTCGGCAAGCGGGTTCGTTTCGTCCATGAACTGGCTGAGCTGGCTGGAGCCGAAGAAGCTCTTGATGGCGGCGGAGATCGGCTTGGTGCTTATCACCGACTGCGGAGTGACCTGCTCGGGATCCAGACTGGTCATCCGCTCCCGGCAAATCCGCTCCATCCGCAGGAAGCCGATTCGGAACTGGTTCTGCAGCAACTCGCCCACGCAGCGGACGCGCTTGTTCATGAGGTGATCGATCTCGTCGACCGTCGCCTCCTCGTCCCCGCCGCTCAACCTGATCAGGTAGTGGAGGATGGCGATCAGATCCTCCTTGGTCAGGGTGCGCACGGTCTCGGGAAGGTCCAGGCCGAGCTTCTTGTTGAGCTTGTAGCGGCCGACGCGCGCCAGATCGTAGCGGCGGTTGTCGGCGAACAGACCTCGAAGGCGATTGCGGGCGATCTCGGGCGTCACCGGGTCGCCGGGCCGCTCTCGGCGGTAGATGTCGAGCAGCGCCTCTTCCTCGTTGCTGGTGGGATCGCGCTCTATGGTCTGATCGACCAGCGCCGGGAGCACGGCGAGCTGGAGCTTCTTGGGCTTCAGCGCGGCGACTTGGGCAGCGGCGGCCTGGTCGAGGCGGTCGCCCGCTTCCGCGATCACCTCGCCCGTGTCCGTGTCCACCACCCGATCCCAGACGCGCCGGCCGACCAGCTCGGCGGTGGTGAGCTTGCCGGGCTTCTGGGGCTCGCCGAAGATACGCACGAGGTCACCGTTGGTGCTGCACTTGATCTGCTCGCTGCCCGGAGCCAGGTTGATGGAATTGAGCGCGCGCAGCAGGGTCGTCACCGGGAACTTCTGTGCCTGGCCGATCTTGACCGAGACCAGATCGTGTGCGTCGGAGTCAATATCGAGCCAGGCTCCCTCGCTGGGGATCACCTGGGCGCTGTAAAGCAGGCGGCCGCTCACGTCGATAGTCTCGCGCAGGTAGGCTCCGGGGGAGCGGGCGAGCTGACTCACCACGCAGCGCTCGGGGCCGTTGACGACGAAGGTGCCGTTCTCGGTCATGATCGGCAGTTCGCCGAGATACACCTCCGACTCTTTGATCTCGCCCGTGCGACGGTTGTGCAGCCAGACCCGCGCCTTCAGGGGCGCCTCGAAGGTCGCGTCGCGGTCTCGGCACTCGTGGAGGTCGTACTTGGGTTCGCCCAGGTAGTATTTGGGCTCGTCGTCCTGGGGGTCACAGAAAGAGAGGGCGAGATTGCCCGTGAAGTCCTCGACCGGCGAGAAGCTGATGAAGAGCTCTCGCAGGCCATGCTCGCGGAACCAGCGGTAGGAGTTCAGTTGGATCTCGATCAGGTTCGGAATATCCGCGTCCACGCGGGCATGGCGAGGCAGTCGCCCTTCGACTCTGATTACATCCATGCTCATAGCTCTCCCCGAGGTGTAGAATGTTGCCGCCGGCCCACCCGCGCGTGATAGCCGGCCCTGGCGAAGCAGTGGCGCAAACGGCCAAGAAACCGGCTCTCGATGGACAATCAGAAGAGAGGGTTAGATAGGTAATGGGGCGGTCTGTTCACCTGTGGGCGGCCCGAAGCCATCAACACCCCCAATTGGCGTCGAAGCAAAACTATAGTATAGGGGACCCCGCGCCCTCTGTCAAGAAGGAATTCTCAACCGCCGCCCGATTTCCTTGTCACAATACCCGCACAGGCCCCCCGGCAAACCCGGCCCCGGCAGGGCCTTGTCCCCGCCGTCGCCGATGTGGTAGACTGCATCGCCGGTGAGGCGTGAAGAGAGGCCGGCAGAAACGCCGCGGTGGCGAGTGAGCGCCTCAGGGAGCGAGGCCGGCCGCGGTGGGGTTCTCTGAGGCGCTGCAAGCGCGCGAAAGGCGATGAAGGGGAGAAGTAGGCGGATCCGGCGCCGACAGAGACGGGCCTGCCACGGCTGAGAGGGGCCCGCGGACGCTGCCCGCTGAAGTTCGCCCTGGAGCCGCGCCCCGAACGGCGCCCCGGAAGGGGCCTCAGTAGGCGGCGACGGCACTC
>Ga0307376_10006710_pt1 | contig 10146 bp, 8 predicted proteins | sample TR2MG_FD_202536 | JGI IMG/M metagenome (GOLD analysis project Ga0307376, IMG submission 202536) | Soil microbial communities from Risofladan, Vaasa, Finland - TR-2 | ecosystem: Environmental > Terrestrial > Soil > Coastal area > Acid sulfate soil | place: Finland: Risofladan, Vaasa | collected...
TTGGTCCGCAATATGGCCAATGACACTCTACCTATGAATACTCCGCCAATGATTGGAGATCCAGTAGATTATGGGCTTTCTTAGGAGGAGTCCACAATCACTACTCCGGAAGAGTTGAATCTACATAGTTAGTTTGTACCTGGTGGGAATGGGGCCACGATCATCGTCCTTGTGGCACGACGGTCGACCGGCACACTTCCCTTTATGAAGTCGAGTTTCTGAACCGGAATGCCTGCAATGTATTATTCGGCACTTATCATGCCCGTGATGAGAGTGATAGTGAATTAACGATCTTTTGTTCACATACGGTGAAAGACCTCGAAGCCTGGTACTAATAGCCAACGATGGCCAGGACAATTCCCGCGACAGAGGCCACTATTTGCAGATTATCCGCTATAACAAATATCTGGGTTGAGCCAATGGCGTAGCCGGCGGCGACGGAAACCTGGGCTAAGCCTATGATGTAGGACAGATGAGGTATCAGGGCAAAAATGAGGTCGACCACCCAACCCAGAAGCGTTGCCAGGAACGCATTACTCGACAATAGGCTGATCGCCAAAGCGCCAATCAAGGGACCAACGAATAAGCTTTAGACAGGGTTCAACAAGGAGAAAAACCGGTATCTGGTTAAAAGTAAGATCAGACCCAGCTGTGGAGCGAAGATAGTGGCACAAAGCTTTTAATCGCATCTTTCCCTCCGGGCTAAAATGGGTCGGAGTTATTCGTAGCGATATGTGGGCAATCGATCTCGTCTGTTGAAAAAATAAGCGGTCCAAGAAAATATTAGAATGCCATTTATAGACAGACAAATAGCCTGCTGTCGGCAGACAGAACAGGCTATTTGTCTATGCCACGCTAGATCAGCGAGGATCGTCCCGACAATCTAGAGTTTCGTGGTAAAGAGTTAGTGAGCGACAGGTTGAACAAGCAAACTAAACGATTCGGCCTCATCTGTATCTCGATTCAGCCAATCAACTGCCTAGAAGGTGATCTTTCGAGGCAATTCCTTGGCTTGAGCAATCCACCCTTCAATCTGGTGTAAACCGGCAACTTCTCGAACCAGTTTCTTTTCCTCGTTTATCTTGACCATTTTCTCGTGCAGATTCTTGGCATTACGCCCGGCCAATTCAGGCACGGTGTCCACACCTGACCTTTCCAAAAGATCTGCATATTCAGCACCGATTCCAGGGACGCGAAACAGATCCACTAGGTTGACCCACCTGGAAATTAGCTTCATGCTAAGTTCTGTCTTTTCGACGATTTCAAGCCTGCCCTGGCGGGAAGCGCCTTGTTCAAGTAGATCCCGAGGGTTCATAATCCCCGCAGCATTCAGCTTCTCGGCGTATGCCGGTCCAACCCCTTCAATATATGTGAGGGGTTGCTTGAACTTTGATTTTTCACCTACCGTGTCAGGGATCTCCGCCAAATCTGCCACCTCTTCGACTTCTACGGCGATGACTTCGGCTTCCGTGGCCCCTTCTTCGGATTGCTCAGAAACTTCATTAACCGCCTCAGTTGCCACTGCTGCTACTGCGCCAGCTCTTACCGTTTCGGCCACTTCCGTTTCGGCTAACACGGGTTCGTGCACTTCTACCTCAGCTGGCTTTGACGCGCTGCTACTTGCTTTCGCGGCCTTGGCCTCAGAGCGGGAGCGGAAGGCGCCGAAAATGATGACGATGCCTCCTATCACGGACAATACACCGAGAGTCCAGGGCAATGAGAAGGCAAACAACCAGTTATTGGCCAGCAAAACGAGGCCTAATAAGAAGCTGACGACACCGAGCAAGCCCGCTCCCCAACCGGCGCCGCGAAAAGCCTGGACAATATTCACGATACCAATAAAGATCCCGGCAAAGCCCAAGATAACAATGACGGTATTGCCGAGGATCGCGGTACTCCATAACGGGTATCGTAAGATCAACATCCCGGCCAGGATTCCCACTATCCCGCCAAACAACTTCCAGCCCCAATTCGAGTGATCGATGAACATCCTAACAATAGACAAGATACCAGAGAAGATCCAGTAAAGTCCTAATACTTGGATTACGATTACCGAAGTCTTCCCAGGGCTGCTCAAGAAGAGCAAGCCTACAATAAGCAATGCGATTCCATCAATCAGAGCCAACCACCAGGGCAATGGCTTCTGATCGGACGATCCAAATGCGCTTTCTGATGTCAAAATTACGCCTCCTTATATTGTCTAAAAATTATTTGTCGCCAATACGTGTTGAACTTAACGTGCAACAATTTACCATTTATAATGGCTTAAGCAGATTCCCCCGAAGTCTCTTCTACCGTGGCTTCATCAACTGCTTCTTCAGTAACTGCTTCTTCACTCTTGCCGGCCTGGGCTCGCTCAATATATGCCCTTAATTCGGCCTGTGTGTTCTCGACAGTTTGGTTCAATTGCTCCAAGATCTTTTTCCATTCGGCATCGACCTTTTTTATTTCGGCGTTGGCTTCATCCTGGATCTGTTGTCGGAGATCCTCGCCGCTCATTGGCGCCAGAAGTAAGGCCGCAACCCCTCCAACGATAACACCGGCTAAAAAGCTAAATAGTTGTTTCATATGATATTCACTCCCATTGGTAATAAAGTTGACAAAGTAAACAGATAGATGTTTTGAATTGTGCGGAATAATTATTTTATTAATACCAAACAGCCAGCCCTGACCGCGATTTCACCAGAATCCGACCTTTCCGGGTTGAGAAGAGGCAATCACTTAGTACCTAAATACTATTCTACCAGGATTCTGTACAATCGGAAGAGTATTTTCCAGGCTATTTTGTGAGATTTATCGGCAACAATTTAAGATATGGTCAACGACTTTGTCTTGTGCCAGTCGGTAAAGGTAGAATGGACAATATCAAGTCATTGGTAAGAATAGCATACTACAGGTTGTGGGGTTACAGATGATAAAAATATTCACGGTACGCGAGATGGTGGCAGCTGAAAAGGCGGCCGATGCAGCCGGAGTTTCCTATGAGGAGATGATGGAGAATGCCGGGCGGTCTGTTGCTGAGGCAATTATGGATCGAACACCGGTCACTGACCGGCAGATTACCGTCCTCGTCGGTCCGGGTAATAATGGTGGTGACGGTCTGGTCGCCGGGAGGTATTTGGCCGAAGCAGGAGCCCAGGTGACCTTCTACTTGTTTAAAGAACGATCGGCTGAAGCTGACCCGAATATGGCCAAAGTCCTGGAGATGGGGCTGCCGGTCATCATTTTTGATCATGACCAGCGCTACCGTGTGCTACGGACTCGGATACATGTGACTGACATTCTGATAGATGCTCTCCTGGGAACCGGCGTATCCAGGCCAATTAAAGGTGAACTGGCCAAAGTAATGGGCCAGGTACAGGCTAGTTTGGACGAGCGCGCGCGGCTTGTAGCCGGGAAGAACAGGCCCGACTTGATTGCCATTACATCCCTGGAGAACAACATACCAGGTGGGATGGACCAGGAGATAATCGCGGGAAAATCGGATAGAAACACACCGACTTCTAACCCGATTATCGTCGCCATCGACTGCCCGAGTGGGCTGAATTGTGATACCGGGGAATTGGATGTTTTGGCCTTGCCGGCCGCGCTAACTATAACTTTTGCCGGTCCAAAACGAGGACATTTTCTTTTCCCCGGGGCAACCGCCTGTGGTGAAATCGTCGTGGCCGATATTGGCATTGGATCGGATTTACCAGAAATCACCGAGGTGCCGGTCGAGTTGGCGACGGCCGAGATGGTGCGTACGTTCTTGCCGGAGCGGCGACGTGATGGTCATAAGGGTACCTTTGGCTGGGTGCTTATAGCGGCCGGGTCCGCCCGTTATTGGGGCGCCCCCGCGTTAGCCGGCCGGGCGGCCTATCGATCGGGTGCTGGACTCGTCGCGCTGGCCGTGCCCGCGCAGATCCGGCCGGCATTGGCTATCTTATTGCCGGAAGCAACCTTTCCAATAGTTGCCGGTGACGACCTGTTAACAGAGCAGTCCGCCCTGACTTTGTTTGAGGAGATGAAGTCCTATGAGGCGTTACTTATTGGACCGGGCTTACATACGGCGCTCACTTTCATGGAGACTCTATTCGATAGCCCGCAGGATGCATTGCCACCTATGGTCATTGATGCCGATGGCTTGAACCTTTTGGCTGGAATGCCAAATTGGGCTGATCGCCTGCCGTCGAATACCGTGTTGACGCCACATGCAGGTGAAATGGCCCGACTCATGGGCGTTAGCCTGGAGACGATGCGAACTCGCGACCGGATTGAGTTGGCCCGTGATAAAGCAGCCGAGTGGGGTTGCACCGTCTTGTTAAAAGGTGCCTTCACTGTAATTGCCGGTGCTGATGGTCGCTGTGTACTTTTGCCCTTTGCAAACCCGGCCCTGGCAACAGCCGGCAGCGGGGACGTTCTCTCGGGCGTTATTCTTGGCTTATTGGGCCAGGGTGTGCTGCCCTTTGAAGCAGCCGTGCTGGGTGGGTTCCTTCATGCCGCGGCAGCGGACCTGGCCGGCGTCGACGCTGGCCTTTTGGCTACCGAAATCGCTGATTGGGTAGTCGAAGCTCTTGATGCCTTAAGGGGATAGCTTCGCATTTCTTTACTCTGGACCTAATAAAGGCCAACAATTCGCCTGTGCTGGCGTTGGTGCCGCAACGTCATAAGGCTATAATTTTCCCTGATACATTAATGGAGGCGATTATGGATAAAAAGATACCGGTAGGCGTGCTGGCTGCTACGGGTTCAGTTGGCCAACGATTTGTTCAACTCCTGGCTGCCCATCCCTGGTTTGAGGTTGTTAGGGTTACCGGATCAGAAAGAACTGTCGGCCGGCCTTATGGTGAGAGTGTTAATTGGGTTATCCCCGGCGATCCCCCCGAGGCCATTCGAGATCTGGTGGTCCAGGAGACCAGGCCTGATTTGGATGTGCCGGTGGTTTTTTCTGCCTTGCCGACCAGCGAGGCGCAAGAGCTGGAATCAAAATTCGCTGAAGCCGGCTATGCTGTTATTACTAATGCATCTCCGAATCGAATGATAGAAGATGTGCCCCTGCTGATCCCAGAGATCAACCCCGATCACACAGCCCTCATTGCGACTCAGCAAGCGGAGCGTGGTTGGTCAGGTTTCATCGTTGCCAGCCCCAATTGCTCGACCACTAGCGTTGTATTACCAATGAAAGTGTTTCAGGATTCTTTTGGTCTTCAGGCCGCAATTATAACCACCATGCAGGCCATCTCTGGAGCAGGTTACCCGGGCGTTTCATCATTATCGATCCTCGACAATGTCGTCCCATACATTGGCGGGGAAGATGAAAAACTTGAAGCAGAGCCCAAGAAATTATTAGGTACAGTTCATCAAGGGAAAATGCACTTAGCGAGCCTTAAGTTAAGCGCGCAAGCGAACCGGGTGCCGGTTTTGGACGGCCACCTGGCCAGCGTATCGGTTAAGTTAGAGCGGCCGGCGAGCGTGAACGAGGCGGTGGAAGCACTAGAGGCTTGGCAGCCGCCGGCCATCTGTAGCCAACTGCCCAGTAGTCCGGGTCGGCCGCTTATCTACCGCCGAGAGGTGGACCGGCCCCAACCCCGACTAGACCGGGACGCTGAAGATGGTCTGGCCTGGACAGTCGGTAAAGTGCGCGAATGTGGTGTCCTGGACCTACGCTATATGGCAATTACCCACAATACTCTGCGCGGCGCGGCGAGCGGCTCCATTCTCAATGCTGAGCTATTAGTAATCCAAGGATTTATTAAGGCTTAACCGTTACCGGATTTTCGTACCAGATCGGAATCACCTGAAACCAGGTATTCCCGATTTGCAATGGTAGAGTCTGCCCATTGGTATCGGTAAATGTGAGCATATCATAGCGCCCCGCCCGATTCCAGGTGGCATCGTAACGCTGGCCATCGCGAAAAATTATGGCTGGTCCCGTACCCGAGAGAATCGGTTGGACTGAATAGGCAGTACATACTCCGTTGATGATCTGCTCACATATTGTGGGATCTTCAATATGGTTAGCCAGAATTACAATGACGTTGGCGGCAGTGACCTGCTCATTGGTGTTACCGTCCAGATGCGCCTCGCCATCAGTCCATCTCTGATAACGGCCGGTAACAGGATCGTAGCGCCAATTGATCAAGGTCCAATCGTAATCGACAATCGCCTCACCGGCCGGCTGCCCCCCAGGTGGGGGTTCACTACTATACGACATATAAGTCTGGAAGCTCGGACGTTGGTTTACCCCTTTGCTTTCCAATGCCTGCCAGAATAAGAGTGGATCGCCGTAAAGCGTATGCTCAATTGGCTTGTCAGCTCCGGTTCGATAATAACCGTCGCCCCCGAAAAGGATGCGCGGTCTGAAATCTGAGTACAACAACTTTTGCCTCACGCCATCACTAGAGCCGGAATAGATGAGAGCCGTATCGTACATGGCTGGCAACTCTAAATCGATGAGCCGGGCGCTGCGAATAGGACCTACATCCGGTGGAGATTGCCCGTAAACAATTATTGTAAAGCGTGTGATTCCAGCCTCGGTTATGTGCTCGAAAACGAGATCGGCATCATTTAACCCTGATTGGGGGCGCACCCATTTGGGCGGCGCATTGGAAATTTTTATTGCCAGTGGCCGGCGATTTAATAGAGCCGGGTCGGCTACCACTTCACCGGTTAATGGGTTGCGATTATCACCAAAATCGCCGGCCGATAGCAGGTTTATTGGAGTCGGCGTGGCCGTTGGGGCGACGATAGTGGCTGTAGGTTGTGGGGCGACAGTCCCCGGCGAGGTTTGCTCCTCGGTCATGGCGATGGCCAGGGCGCTAGTTGGAATGGGCTCATCGGGAGCGAAGGATTGGACCAGCGTCTTGGTGGGCGTCAACGAGGTCGGGGGAGGGGGTACCGGATCTGGCTTCTTACAACCGGTTAAATAAATAACGGGCAAAACAACAAATAATAAAAACATCCACCTGCGATGTCCCATGGTGTCTCCTAAATCAACGGCAGCGGGCAACGCTTTACCTCGGCTCCAGTTGCAAATTTCCTTCGATATGACTGGGGAGGGCCAAATGTTGCTACTTGTCATCCAGGGCGGCGATACCAGGTAATGATTTCCCTTCGAGATATTCTAAGCTGGCGCCGCCGCCAGTACTGACATGACTCATCTTATCAGAGAGCCCAGACCTGGCCACAGCCGCGGCCAAATCGCCGCCACCAATAATCACGGTGGCGCCCTGACCAACCATGGCGGCCAGTATTGTTGCCAGGGCATTGGTGCCGGCCGCAAAGCGTTCGACTTCAAAAACGCCCATCGGCCCATTCCAGACGATCAGTTTGGCCCCCATTAAGGAGCCGCTGAAATGTTGAATTGTCACTAACCCAATGTCTAATACCATCTGGTCGGCCGGGATGTTGGAGATAGCCAAATCTTGGGCTGTGGATGATTCTTCAAGCGATTCGGCTACGACCACGTCGACAGGCAACACCAAACGATCGCCGGCAAGTTCTAGCAATCGTTTGGCTTCAGGTACTGCCTGCTCTTCGAATAGCGACTTTCCTATTTCGTACCCCTGGGCCTTGAAGAAGGTATTGGCCATACCGCCGCCAATAAGAATTTTGTCGGCGATTTCTAGCAGATGTTCGATGAGTTGAATCTTGTCGGAAATCTTGGCGCCGCCCATGATAGCCACATAGGGACGGGGAGGATCATCGACGGTGACTCTTAAAGCAGTCAATTCCTTTTCCATCAGGAATCCGGCCACAGCCGGGCTTGATTTAGCCTGCATGGCGCGCGCCACGCCTTCGGTGCTGGCATGAGCCCGGTGGGCCGTGCCAAAAGCATCATTTACATAGACGTCGGCCAAATTGGCTAACTGGCTGGCGAGAACGGGATCGTTATTCTTTTCTCCGGCTAGAAAGCAGGTATTCTCCAGAAGCAACACCTCGCCAGGCTGTAAATCTGCCACTGCCCTCGAGACAGCATCACCGACCACCCCATCAACTTTGGAGACGGGCCGTCCCAGGAGCTCCCCCAGGCGTTCAGCCACCGGATCCATCGCAAATTGTATGTCTTTTGGCGATTTCGGCCGGCCGAGGTGTGAACACAAAATGAGCGCCGCGCCATGCTCAAGAAGATAATTAATCGTGGGTAAGGCGGCTTGAATCCGAGAATCGTCGGTAATGGAGATTTTTTCACCCGGGTCGTTACTGCTAAGCGGAACATTGAAATCAACCCGCATCAGCACTTTCTTGCCATTCACATCTATATCAACGATTGTTTTTTTATCCATGAGAGTTCCTTGTGGCATTTGTTTAATAGTGTGTATCACTGACTAAAATTGAAGCGAGCAATCCGCGGCCCTTTTCGGTGCACTGACCCCTTTAAATCAATATTCGTTCATACTAAATTTTACCCGAGAGCCCCTTGGACTGCGAATGTATTAACTCAGCTATTTTCCAGTCATTTGTCATTCTTGTTAGGAATATGGCGAATAATGGGGTTTGAGATGTTATCGGTTGGAACCTGGGGATAATCAAGTGGCTCTGGAAATTGATCAACGCAACTTTTTTACGGTATACAAATAACCTGCGTTGTCTTGATGCTGTAGTTCGCATCCAAATTGTTCACCGCGCCAATCGCCTCGGCCGTCGTTCCAAAGCGGCTGGCAATCGTGGAAACGGTTTCGTGGTCGCGAACCACATAGGGCAATAGACCAGGGCAAAAGGCAGGATTGGCCACCGGTAAGGAGAGCGTATTCCCCACTATCATATTGTCTGAACTGATACCGTAGAGGGCCATCAGAGCAATAGATGTATTTTGTATTTGAGTAATCCTAAAAAGACTATCTGCTGGCTGGACTACATAACCAATAAAAATAACCTGAGATGGTAATGGTATCGGCGTTGGTGGTAAAGGAGTTGGGGTGAGGGTTGGTTGCCCGTCTGTTGGGTTGCCCGGGATGTCGGATGCCGTTGCTTCCGATTCTGGGACCGTAAGATTATCCGCTTCACTGGCCATAACAACAATCTTGTTGGGGTCTGGGTAGAGCGCGATAGGCGTGTCGGCAACAATGATCATGAATGGCGAGCTAGTTGGGGATAATGCAGCCGTACTCGTCCGGTCCATAACCAGCACGATGGCTACGAAAGTAGCCAGGCCACACAGGACGGCGCTGACCAGCAAAACAAACACCATCCTCAAGTTCTGCTCTTGTTTTCTATCCATTTCTCACGCCCCTTAGATTATGTTACACTTGTCATAAGATTGAGGCAAGTTTCACCCGGAAGAGGTCAACCTATGAGTATTCAAAGGAAACGACCAGAGTTGGAACAGATAGAAAACCTGACCCTGGCTCCCTATGCTTTAAAGAGCGTCTCTTCTCGAGGCCGAGCTTATTTGGAAGAAGAATCAGACAGCCGAACGGCTTTCCAGCGCGATCGTGATCGCATCATCCATACCACGGCTTTCCGCCGCCTGGAATATAAAACCCAGGTATTTATTTTTTATGAAGGCGATCATTATCGTACCCGGTTAACCCATACCCTGGAGGTTGCCCAACTCGGCCGATCCATAGCTCGTCGATTAGGAGCAAACGAGGACCTGACCGAAGCGATTTGTCTGGCCCATGATCTGGGACACCCGCCATTTGGCCATTCTGGCGAGCAAGCCCTGAATGAACTGATGGGGGATCATGGAGGCTTCAACCATAATACCCAAAGTTACCGGGTCGTTACGAAGCTAGAAGATCGCTATCGGAACTTTATGGGCTTGAATCTTACCTATGAAACCCGTGACGGTATGATCAAGCACGAAACAGAGTATGATCAAAGCGATGCGGCTAACTACGAGCCCAATAAACGGGCATCACTAGAGGCGCAAATAGCCAATCTGGCCGACGAGATTGCTTACAATGCCCATGATCTGGAAGATGGCTTGCGGGCTGCTCTGTTTGAACCCTCTGATCTAGAAGAATTAGAGATTTGGCAGACGCTCACGGAGTTGGTGGGCTGGGATGGACAAGAGTTTGGACCGATTGTCCATAGGGAAATTATCCGTGAACTAATCGGCTTGATGGTTGGCGATGTCGCGAAAATGACCGCTTTAAATATTAGCTCGGCCGGAATTGTTGACCCTGAAAAATTGCAGCGACAGTCCGGGAACGTTGTTCA
>Ga0307376_10006711_pt1 | contig 10145 bp, 14 predicted proteins | sample TR2MG_FD_202536 | JGI IMG/M metagenome (GOLD analysis project Ga0307376, IMG submission 202536) | Soil microbial communities from Risofladan, Vaasa, Finland - TR-2 | ecosystem: Environmental > Terrestrial > Soil > Coastal area > Acid sulfate soil | place: Finland: Risofladan, Vaasa | collected...
GTGATAGAGTATAAGGATAATCTGTATGAAGATAACCACTTCCATCACTTTGTATAAAATTACCACTATATCCATATTCAGTGGGCATATCTATAAAAGTACCACTAACAGGAATAGTACTATCATAATAATAGAGAGGAAAACCCCCAGTATTATATGGAGAAGGACCAGTTCCTGATGCTAATATAGTTGGAAGTGCTGCAAATATCACTCCACTATTGTTCCAATTACCTATCATAATAACATCCTTAAATTATCTATATTTATTCAAATTTAAAAAATCCGAATATATGAAATTAATCAAATATAATATAGTATAGTAATTTTAGTATGTTATATGAATATTTTGAAAAATAATATTATGAATTTAAGAGCAATTGAGCATAGAAGAAGCAAATCAAAGCTAAAACCTGATTGCATAGTAGAAATACTTAGTGATGGAGGATATTATTCTGCTAAAGATAATTGGAAATACTTTGGCCTTGATTCTAAATATCAATATATGTCTAATGTTTGTATAAATAATAATATAGAATGTATTGTAATTGATCATTTTTATCATCCTAAAGATCCTTATACAACAATATTAGTAATTATGCAAAATAGATATAGTAATGATTACATGATAGTGCAGAATAATTCCTCGGTAAAGCTAATTAAAGGTAAATTTCCTTCTCCAAATGAATACATAACAAATGAATGTAAAGAAGTAATGTTATGAATCTAAGAGCAATTGAGCATAATATAACTCATTCTATGGGGTGCATCGTAGAAGTAATTAATACAGGTAAATCATATTCTTCAATAGAAAAATGTATTGAATATAAATTTCCTAAGTGGATGTATAAGAATACTAATTGTGTACCTATAAGTGAACATCATTATAAAGTAGTATTAACTTTTAGAGGTAAAAATACATCTTCTTCTATAATAACTGTATTACAAGATATAAATAGCAATAATAATAAATACTATATAATAGGTACAGAAGGAATAAAAGTTATAAAAGGGAAATTACCAAAACCAAAGGATTTATAATTTATGATTAATGTAGATATAATTAATAATAATAATATAATAACTATACATAGTGAAGGTAAAGTACCAATTAAGTCATCTATGGGATATATGTTCTACAGTCCAGATGATTTACTATGCTCTGCTGTAGGGGCCTGTATAGGCCACTACATCGTTAATATGTATAGAGGTATAGGAGTGACCACTGATATAATAAAAAGCCTTGAAGTGTACTTAAACAGCGACTCAAGCATAGGTATAAGTATAATCTTCTTTAAGGATGTCGATAAAGAGTTAATAGCCACTACTGTAGAAGGCATTAAAAATTGCCCAATAGCAGCAAAGTTAAGTAGTGATATAGAGGTCTATACTGATAAAATAAATGAAAGCGTAGTAAAAAAAAGTACAAAAGGATGCTGCGGATAATTAATCTAAGAGCTCCAATATAACTATAAAAGGATAGATTTATGAATCTAAGGTACGTTGAACATAGACAGCATAAGAAGCGGAAAGAACCTGTGCTGAGTGTCCTTGGTAACTGGGTAGAAGGTCAACAAGTATGTGTAACTGGTAGATTTAAGCATCCTCGTAGAGTTATACATAGCATGATAGGTGCTCTCAGTGGCACTGTAGTTAATATTATTAATGGCCAAACTGATATATTAATTACTAGTGATTCACTGGATTATAATAGCTCCAAACTAGTAAAAGCTCGTAAACAGGGCGTTACAATAATGAGAGAATATCAATTTATTAAAATATGGAATCAATATAGACCCGATACAACTAATGATTACGCAGATTTTTAAATATATTAGGAGGTATAAATGAACAAAAATTATGTAAAAGTTAGAAAGCACTTGTTATACAAACTATCTAAAGTCTGGAATCTTGGAGACCGAATAGACAGTGTAGCAGTAATTTCAGCTATTACAAAAGTATCCTATTACTATACCCGTAAGGCTATAGAATATATGATTGGTAAGGGATACTTAGAAAGCAGAGGATTAGATGGAATATGGGTGATTTCTAAACCTACAGAGCCACTAAGTAAGGTAATGTCAAAGATACAATTAATTGATACATATAAAAGGTATATAAAAGCAGCTAATATGTTATCAGAGGGAGCTTTATTTGATAGAAAATCTACTTCAATAATTATAAGAAAAAGTGATGTAGCTACATTCTACTTTCCTTATACAGGAAAAGAAAATGTAGTAAATATAAATGCTGTACAAAAATTACTAACTAATCCAATATATGCCTGTGATATAAATTGTGATGATAAAAATATGCTTCAAGAGTATGCTTTACAACAACAAGCAAGAGAAGTACTACCAATAGTATTAAGAAATAGGAAAAAATTAGGAGTTACTTTATGAGCAATAATGTAGTATATACAGATGCATGTTCTACAGATAATATAACAGCAATTGTAAATGCAGGTATTAATTTACTTCAACGACCAGATAAATGGTCTATAAGTGAGATAGCTTATATATTCACTAATCCAGCATTACGTTTAGTAATTATAAACTCATTAAATGAACTATCTATTATGGAAATTGGATTAGCGGCCTTTCTTTGTAAGGATATACTTATAACATCAGAAGCTTATATTGAGTTTAATGGCATATTAAATATAGTTACTCATATAGATACAACTTGTAATTTAACTAAACCTTGTAATTTTATATCATGGTATAACTACACATATGGAAAATAATATGATACAACTATCAAAAAGTATGCAGATAAAACTAAAGAAATTATCTTTAAAGTATGATAATATATTTACTCCAGGATTTACTACTACATTAGAAAAGTGTCGAACTAAGGTATGTAAGAAATCCAATGAGAGTAATTATAATAGGATGATTTCTCAACTTCCTATTGGAATATATAAGAGTATAAAAGAGATAATTAACGTAGTAGAGACACAAGGTAAGAATAATAAAGTAAATCCTTTAAAATTCTCACCAATAGCATTTAATAGGAAAGAATTTGGACCATGTAAAAATTTAGACTACTATAAAGGTAATATAATAACTGGAAGAGATGAGGAAGTAGCTAAGATAACTGATATACTATGCCGGAAAGATAAGAGAGGTATCATGCTTGTAGGTCTTCCTGGAATCGGGAAAACTGCCGTGGTAAACGTATTAGATGCAAAATTAAAAGAAGGTACAGTACCTCGATCATTAAAAGGTTGTTGTATACATAATATGGATATTCCTTATATATTCAGTAATTATAAAGAAGATCCATTAGGAGCAATTATACGAATCTTAGAAACAGCCAGTGCGGATCCTAATCACATACTATTTATAGATGAAGTCCATCAATTATTAACACAAAGAATGAATGATGTACTAAAACCATACTTAACTGGGAAATTAAGATTTATAGGAGCTACTACTACTGATGAGTATCATTCTATAGTTAATAATGATAAAGCCTTAGAAAGAAGATTTAATGTAATATATATAGATGAGCCATCTATAGAAAAGACTATTAAGATGGTGTTAGGAACTAAGAGTATATATGAGATATATCATAAGTGCTCTATTCCAAGAGATATATGTCGATACTTAGTAGTAAATGGAAGTAGATTCTTAGGACATCGAAAGAATCCTGATAAATCACTAGATCTATTAGATATGGCTGGGACTATACTGAACACTAGTGAAATTAAAAGAACCATAGAACATAAAGATACTAACGAATTTACTACACTTGAAGCTGATAGACTATCGATAATAGGTAGTAAAGCGTCTACAGGAGATCGAGAAATTACTAAAGAACATATAGATTCAGCAATATCAAAAGTTTCAGGAATAGATTATAATAAAATAAGACATAGTCTAAATTATGAGTATGTCTGTAATGAACTTAAACTTAACATATTTGGACAAGATCAACAATTAAATGACATATCTAATGTAGTTAATATACTTAAACATATAAATTACAATCGTCAGAAGCCTATATCAGTTATATTATTAGTAGGACCAAGTGGTTGTGGTAAAGCAGAATCTATTAAAAAACTATCAGAAATAATATATGGATCTTCTAAAAGTTATATAGACTATGATTTATCCGGACTAACCAGTAGTCATATGATATCTGAACTTAAAGGATCACCTCCTGGTTATGTTGGATATGGTAAATCTGGTAGATTAGTAAAAGATATAAAGAACAATCCACAAAGTGTAGTGTTTTTAAGAAATCCAGAATTATGCCATATTGATATATTAAATTATATACTTCTTGGAATAAAGAATGGAAAACTAATAGGAGGAGATGATCAAGAAGCTATACTTAATAATACAATAATAGTATTCTCTATGACATTATCAGATAAAGAGATGGAAAAAATTACAAAGACCACAGTATGTATGGGATTTGGACCAGTCAAAGATAATAATACTGAGAATAAATTATCCTCAGTTATAAATGAGGATATACTCAATGTAGTAAATTCATCAATAATATTTAATAAGTTAGATAAAGATTCTTTAGAAAAAATATATATAAATAATTTAGATAAAAATCTACAAATGTTTAGGGGTGTAGATATTAATTTAAACACTTTAAAACAAGAAGTACTTCAAGATTCAAAAAATGGGTATGATGTAATCAATAAACTTGAAACATTAATACCAAAAATGATTTTTAAAACTTTAAAGGAGAAAGGGGATAAAAATGCCTCTTAAAAAATATTCTAATGCTATTAAAAGATCCATTCGGGCTTGTAAGAAAAATAATATGAGACCTAAGGATGCAGCAGACCATATCAATACTCTTAAATGTGTAACGAAAACTCGTGACATAGTTACTCCTCAAGCTATTGCTTGGGCATATCGTCGTTACGATGTTATTGGTTAATTTATATTCTACACCCCTATAATATTTATAAAGAGAGATATATAATGAAAATAATAGAAGACAAATTAGTTAAACCGAAAGGCCCACACGGTAGAATATTATATGAACCAGCAGAGTGGTGGGGACGGTGTAAATGTGGGGCATCATTTAAATTTAGTTTTAATCCTTTTAAAAAGAAAAAATGTATACAATCAAATTGTGATAACTATTATAAAGGATTTCCATCAGCAGATATTAATTTAAATACATCAGTTACAATAAATGGTAAAACAATATATAGTTGGAGAATAGAATAAAGGATATATATGAAACAAGTAACTATAACTAATGCAACAGTTGTACCACAATTTAAAAAGAAGACAAGTGATCCTGATCAGATATTAAAGATATATCCTATACAAGGAGGAGTAAAGAATATAGTTAATTTTACTATATCTACCCCTCAGAAAGATGGAGCTGTTAAATCTGGTCGATTATACGAAAAATGTTCTATAGTATCTAATACTAAACAAGATATGGATACAATAGAAAAGGCAATAAAATATAATGCTCTACTTAATTTACAAGGATATGAAGAAAGTTTTAGAACAACTAAAGGTGTATATTTAAGAACAGTTAAAGTAACTAGAATAAAATTATTATCAGAAGGAATTAATGAAACAGAAGATATACCAATAATAGGAGAAGAGTAATGAATATTAATTTAAGAGTAGAAGGAGAAAATTCTCCTTGGAATCAATTACGAGAAGCTATAACTATAAGAAATAGGTATTTAACAGATAAAGATACTGCTGAACAAAATATAAGAAAGCAGAATAATCTTATAAAAACTGCTATTCATAGAGCATTAAAACCAATTGTAGAAAAATATAATACTCCAATGAGTATAGATATAAAAGAGAATACTATAGAAATATATGTACCGGTTAGTAATATGCCTTCTGGAATAGCATTAGCTAATTTAGTATTTAAATATGATATAGCAGTGACAAAAATGATTGATCAAAAGTTATTAACTACAATAATAAATGAAACAGATAGTAGAATAGAATACCATAAACAGATTGAAAAAGGTGATATATTACCTAATAGAGAAGATAAAGTATCAGCAGCTGAACCAGTAGTAACAGTAAATACAAGAACGGCGTATTTTAAGTAGTAATAAACAATTAAATAAAGGAGAATATAATGGGATTATTTGAAAAAGAAAATAAATATGTTAAACAAACTATAGCATTTGATAATAATGGAACTCCCTTCCTAAAGACCATAACTTTATTGAAAAATGATGGAACTAAAACTAATATTGATCAATTAATTACTGGAATAAAGGAAGCAATAAAAGATAAATCTAATGAAGATAGCATAGAAAAAGTTGATTATCTAGCATCAGCTATACTTGGTCCTTATGCATCAGTAGGATTTAAAGTGGCATGGATAATGAAGGCCATTATAAATAAGTATGAACATGATAATAAGACTAAGCTCACAATTAATGTTGAAAGTACAGAGCTCACTAAAGCAGATATGAAAAAGTATACTCTTGAATGGTTGAAAAATATACAAGATGCTATTGAAAAAGATGAAAATGAAGTAATTGGAAAATTAGTAGATCCAACAAATAACTTAGCAGAATAATGAATAAATTACTATCATTACACCCAAATAAATGTAATACTGCCTGTAATAATGCTCATATATGCTATATGTTGAGTCGAAATAAAAAAGTTCCATCTCGAGGATTTATAAATGAAGCAGTTATTAGTAATAAAATAATGAAATATATAAAAGCTAATAACAATGTAAAAGTTTATATAGCTGTTTGTAATTTCGAAGATGGAATTCAAACTATTCAAAATATGCATAGTATGTCTAATATAAATATGACTATAAATTATAGAATATATAAAGATATATGTACTTATATTGAAGGTATATCTAAAAATATAGAAGAAAGAATACAGGTAAGTACTTACAATACAGAGCAAATAAAAGATATAAGTGATAATACTTATGCTTTACCTCTGTACTTAATAAAAAATGAAGTCACATTAGAAGAAGCTATTAATCTTCTAATGGAAAGCAAATATAGGGCACATTTAAATATATATCAAGGATTTGTAGAAAAACAACTAAAAATGTTATTTAGGATAATTAATGAATGGACTATGAGTAATAGTACTGATATATCTATAGATACATGTTTAGAAAGTTATCTAATTCATAGAACGTGTTTATATAAAGATTATTACATAGATATAGACTCTTATAATCAAGTTAGAAGGTGTCCATTCGAAAAAGGAGGAGAAGACATTAGAGACCGAGAAATAAGAAAGCTATATAATATAAAATATCAACCTAACTGTATATATAAAAGAATATTTGGAGGTAACTAATGTCTACCCATTGGGAACAAGAAGCAATTTCAACAAATATACCTGTAATAGAAACAATTATGCCACTTGGCGATGCTACAGAAGCAGTGTTACAATTACGTGGAGATGAACATGCAGGATTACGCGGATTTGATAAAGAATTATATAAAGTTGTATGCTTAAGAGAACAAGAAAAGTATAAAAAACGATTAATAGTTCTTTTAGTAGGAGACGCAATAGAAAATTCATCTAAGAGATCTATAGGACATGGTTATGATTTATTAGAACCAGATCCTGCTAAACAAATTGGAACGATGCAAGAAGTCTATAAAGAACTTAGCAAGAATCTATATAATAGTAAATGGAAAAATATGAAGCGGGTCACCATGGATAATGGAGAGCACGCAAGAATATTTGGAGTTATAGGTAATCATGAATATCGTTCCAGAAAAGATTCTGGAATATGGTTAAACGATCAAATATATGAAGATAAAGGAATTGTTAATGCTGGAATTCGTTGTATAATAAGATTGATTTTAACCAAGAAAAAACCTAAGATGGAGAAGATATATAATATATATCTTTCCCATAGACTTACAAATTCAGCAGCTGGCGTATCACATGCCACGTTACTAAAGAATTTTAAAAAGACTAAAGGTGATATAGTAGGAGCTGATATATATGCATGTGGACATTATCATACACATTATATTGATTATGATGTAAAATTTACCTCAGATGGTAAACGTGAAAAAGTAATGTATATAGTAAATCCATCTCCTTTAAATTATGTAGAATATTCTGATTGGGCATTGTATAGTCCAAATTTTAGTGGAATAGGAACTAATATATATTTACCAATAGATCGAAATATGTATGGAATAATTTAAAAAAATACTAATAATAAAAATTTAAAAAACTTTTATAAGAAATGGAGAAAACTGGAAATTATGGCAAAAAATAAAGCGGTTAAATCTCAAAAGGAAACAATAACACTTAAAGAAGTTAATTCATCCCTTAAGGAGTTATTTAATAGAATAGAAGCTAGTACTGGAATGATATTTGTTAATACATTTGAAGAGAATAGACTTATAAGAGAGATAAAGAAAGAACTCCCTAATGCATGTGTACAGTTTTGGTCAATATCTCAAGGACTTCATGAAATTAAAGAAGATGAGCAAGGAGTTCTAAAGAAACCACAAGATTATCCAGAAGCAAGTGCTAGAAATTCTGCAACAATGGGGAAAAAGACTTCAGGAAATGTATTCGAAATGTTACTTACTATTGAAGATGATTGTAGAAAGAAGATTGATAATGATCTTCATAAAGTAGAACGTAATGTATATATATTACGAGATCTTGATAAAGAATTTAATAATCCTCGTACTATTAGAAAGCTTAGAGATATAGTATATACAGTAAGTACATCAACAAGTTCTATAATAATATGTGCACCAGGATTAACAGTTCCATCTGACTTAGAAAAGGATAGTGCATTTATTAATCTTGAAATGCCTACTCGTAGAGAGATAAAAGATTATATCCTTAAAAATAGAGTTCAAGATATAATAAAGGTTAATAATCAAGATATTAGAGATGGAGAAGGCGAACAGTCATTGTTAATGGAAGAAGAATTTGATTTTGATCATATAACAAGAGCTTGTATGGGACTTACTGAAGAAGAAATAGTTAATACTGCTGCATATAGTTTAACTGTTTATAATAAAGTAGAACCAAGGATGATACTAGAAGAAAAGAGACAGATTATATCTAAGAATGATATATTGACATACTTTAATTGTACAGAAACACTTAGTGATCTTGGAGGATTTAAACATTTAAAGGATTGGTTTACAGTACAACGGTCACTTATGGATCATCCAGAGGAAGCATTAGCTTATCATGCTGATCAACCAAAAGGAATATTACTATTAGGGACACAAGGAAGTGGTAAAACTTTAGCAGGTAAAGCTATGGCTACTGAGTGGGGTAAAGGATTAATAGTATTAGATATGGGTAAGGTATTCGCTGGACTTGTAGGAGAAAGCTTAGCTCCAGATGAAGAATTGATGTTAATAAATGATAAAGGACATGTATTAAGAGATAACATCGAAAATATATGTCGACTTCGACCAGAAGGATACTATGCACTATCTTATGATAATGAATTTAATCCTCAATACAAGAAAGTAGTAGACTTTATAACTCATAAAAGAACAAAAGAGTTAGTTAAAGTTACTACTGTTTCAGGTCGAGTAGTAAAAGTAACTGAAGATCATTCATTATTTACTATTAGTAATAATGGAGAACTCACCGAAGTTAAACCTTCCGAACTAAAAACAGGGAGTCCTTTAGTAGTACCTTGTAGATCAGATGAATCTATAAATCATATTGATACTATAAATTTAGTAGATCTTATAAAGAAGAATAATGATGAAGATAAGTGGTATGTATCTAATGCTTATGATACGTATGGAGAACATTATATAAGAAGTATAGTAACACAAAAAGATTTTTCTTCTTATAAGAATACTAATCGACCAATAGCTATAGATAAAGTTGATCATATTCCAATAGGTGCAACAATAGGAGCTGTATATTCTGAAGGTAAATTCTTAACTAGATTAGATTTAAACTGTAACCTAATGGAGTTATTTGGATGGTATAGTGCTGAAGGTACCTTATCTGGAGAAAGTCCAAGATTGCATGTTCATAGTAATGAAATAGAAGATATATTCGAGTTATTAGATCAATGTGATATAAAATATTCAGTATATCAAGATAAAGATTCTAATGGCTCTACGATATTCTTTGGTGGTGTTTCGCACGGACGAATATTAAAATACCTAGAATTAACAGATAAAA
>Ga0307376_10006712_pt1 | contig 10144 bp, 13 predicted proteins | sample TR2MG_FD_202536 | JGI IMG/M metagenome (GOLD analysis project Ga0307376, IMG submission 202536) | Soil microbial communities from Risofladan, Vaasa, Finland - TR-2 | ecosystem: Environmental > Terrestrial > Soil > Coastal area > Acid sulfate soil | place: Finland: Risofladan, Vaasa | collected...
CTCAACGGCCATCTCTCACCCTACCGGGCATCGGTTAAAAACGAACCCCGAAGGATGATAGCCTCACCTCCGGGGTTCTGGGTTTTCCGGCTCAGAGAGCCGGGGCTGGTGATCACGACAACGACAGGTTCCGGTTCTTAGATCTGCACGTTCGCGTCTTGACGTTGGACCAGGCCCCCATAAGTGATTGGCGGGGGCCCAAGGAATCTAACCTTGATCTCGAACTAGGTGATCCCGGACAGAGAGATGTCGAGAGCCAGCTTGCTGCTGAGTTTGGGAAATGCTGCTTGAGGTTCAACCGACCTTCACGTTGGACGCCGGATTAGATATCCGGTGCGTCTACCAGTTCCGCCACCGCGCCATGTGGTGTTGAGATGTAGTGGCGCGGGTTGGGATTCGAACCCACAGGTGTCCTGGAAGGATGCGGCTCAATGATTTTGAGCTTCAAGACGAGCTTGTTTCCCGAAGGAATTCTATGCGGCGTCCTCCTTGAAGATGTACCCGAGGACCTGCTTGCCGATCTTGGGCTGCTCGGCCTCGAGGGAGTTGGCCTGCTCTCGAGCGAACTTCACGGACTCGTGGAGTTCAACAATGCGCTCGAGCAGTTTGCGCTTCTTCGGTCGCGGGATGGCGCCCGAGAAGTGGGTGGTGGTCCAGTGTCCGATCACCACGTCTTCCGTGATGAGCTGGCACTGAGCCGGGTGTTCGGGGGTGGCATCGTACAGGACGATGGGCTTCTGGAGTTTCTTGGTCTTGTGCGTCGTAGTCGAAGTGCTCCGGTATTGCCCGGAGTTCGGGTCGAACGTCCAATCAAGGGCCGGGTCGAGCTCGACCATCTTGCTCACGAACGTCTGGAGATCCGTGAGTTCCTTCTCCAAGAACAAGCAGTACGTGACCGGCACTTCCTTGAGAAACACTTCGCCATTCACGACCACGTCGGCGCGAGCCTTGCAGTTGGACCAGTCCTTCGTCGCCGTCACGTCCATCAGCGCCGCTAGCCGGCTGCCCAACTCGTCGAGTGCATCCTGGTGGAGGAGCTGCACCTTGCGTTCTTCGGGAGGGAACGCTTCCCCGTCGTCCACCCGAGACTCAAAGGTCTTTTGGTGGCCGGTCATGAGGGTGGGCTGCTGCGTCTGACGATGCAGCTCGGTGATCTCCTTGTGGAGGGTGGTTCGCTTGTTCTTCTCGATGGCGAGAATCTGATTGATCTTTGGCATCTGTGTGTCTCCGTGTTGATGAGTTTTAGTTCCCTTGCTCCCAAGGGATGTTGTTGGCCGTGAGCAGCTCACGCAGTCGCCTGCGTTCCCGTCTCAAGGCTGAGTTCTTGTCACGCACCTTCTCGTTCCAGGTGCGGAGGTCTTTGGCTTCGCGCTCGAGTTGCTCAAGGCGCCAGTTCTGTTGCCAGGTGTGGCGCTTGAGTGACGCCTCGACTGCTTCGATGAGTTTGCTGTGTCCGAACATCAGTCTTCGTCCTCCTCGTCCTCTTTGCTGAGGTAGGCGAGGTGCTGTTCGATGCGCGTGATGACGGCCGCATTTATGTCAGCCTCGACATATTTGTCCTTCCAACCGTCGTACTCCCGGAACCCATCGCCGTAGGCGTAAGGCTCTCCCACCATCACGTTGCAGGGGTTGGAGTAGATCTCCGTGCCGTTGCTCAGTTTGAGGTAGGGACGTGCGTGCATGGGACTGTCACCACAGCAGCCGCAGTTGCGGTGGAACAGCACTTCGTTGACGCGTGGGTTGGCTGATTTCGCCATGTACCGAACGCGACCCCACCGGTCCTTGTCGGTCTCAAGGTCAGGGAACTCCTGTCGAAGCTCCGCGATGAAGTTGAGCTCCTTCTGAGCCTTGTCCTGTTCTTTGCGCAGGCTGTCCATGTGGGTCGAGATGGTCATGTTCAGTCCTTCACGTCGGTCACGACGCCGTAGATGGTTGTGGTCCAGCCGTTGGTGCCGCCTCGATTGTTGCCGATGAGGAACCGACGGCTCTCGCCGTGCCCCTGTACCGCCTTGACGAGGTGCACGTAGGTGTTGCCCTTCACGCGGCACAAGACGGCATCACCGATCTTGGGCGTTGTGTTGGGGTCGAGAGTGACGAGTTGCCCGCTCTCGATGCGGCCGCGCATGGAGCCGCCATGGGGACGGCACTGGCTCACGCTGCCTTCCTTGAGTTCTCTGATGGTTCTGTCTGCCCATGTCATGTGTTTGTTCTCCTTGGAGAGTCCGAGGGGACTCGAACCCCTGACCATCAGCGTGCTTACCGCTGCCGCTCTACCTCTGAGCTACGGACCCTTGTGTATGTTTGGTGCCGATCGCGGGAATTGAACCGCACGACCTCCTGGCGTTGAAACCAGGCGCTCTACCACTGAGCTAGATCGGCATGGGCCTAAGCGGCCTCGGTGAGTTGGTACTGCGCTCCTCTCCTCTCGGCGACCTCTTGGCAGCGTTCACGGTCTGGGAGGTGCAGTCGTCCACGCATCCACGCACGGAGGATGCAGAGTTCGGTGGCCTCCTTCTTGAGTCGAAGGTGCTCGGCCTGCACGGAGTCCATTGGCTTCGTCCAAGTCGAACGGAGCTCGGCCTTCACTTCACGTATTCGGTCCTCGAGGGACTTCCTGTCTTGTTTGAGTTGGTTGATGTTCATGTGTCTGTTCCTTTTCATCTGAGCAGCTTGAGGCTGCTGGTTATGGGTTTGAGGGCGCACCTGTCCGCCACCGGCTCGATGCCGATCGACATGAGTGCGTTGTTCCACGGTGCGTCCGGTTCTCGGACCGCCTTGTGGGGGATCTGTCGCTCGATCAGTTTCCGTTCGAGTTCCTCGATATGGGACTCGTCGCGGGCACCGAGAACGACTGCAATCGTGCCTTCAGGCAGGCTCCCTGGTGAAGACTCGCCGGCAGCGTGAACGAGCTGCGCACCGAGTACACCGAGCGGAAGATCCTGCCTGATGACGCAGTAGTGAGTAAGTTGGCGCGCTCGAGGGGGATCGAACCCCTGACCTTCCGGCTGCTTACACCGGCTGCTCTGCCACTGAGCGTACGAACGCTGATTGTGTGTCAGGAACCTTCGGAGGGTCTCTGTGACCGTCCTCCAGGCTCTCTGGCTGTGCCCCTTGCTCTGGGTGGGGCGTCCAAGGCTGTCAAGCTCGTGCTTGCATGGACAGGACGTTAATGGGCCTTCCCGGCCTTGTCAACCCCGCGCTCCAAACAAAAACGAGTGCGAACTCTGCGCAAGCAACCAGTCGGGAGGGGAGATCTCCAAGCCGGGACGCGGACTCGTCGTGACTCATCCTATCCGTCACCCGTGTTGTGGCAAGTACGGGCCAATACAGCAAAGGCCGGCGTCGGATTACCGAGCCAGTGTTGACCGTGCCCCCGAACGCGGTGGTCGCTCCAAGAATACCAGAAGAGATTCGAGAGGATGTCGAGCAGGTCACGAAGGAGACCGTCGAAAAACTCGACAAGAATCGGTTCGTTCTTCGCAAGACAACGGGCTGGCTCGTGGCCGCCTTGATCGTCACCATCCTTGGTGCGTCCGCCTACTTGGGATCGAAGTTCTTCACGCGAGAGCATCAAGTCGATCACTTGCAGAAACAACTCAAAACGATTCAACAAGAGTTGGAGGACGCACGACGCGAACGGCAACGACTTGAACGACGCATCGTGGAACTTGAGACTCAGTTTGAGCTGATGCAGGAGTCCCCATGAAGCTTGACTGGATTACCGACCCGCACTTAGACCACTTGAGAAGCGAAGAAGAGCTTCTCAAGTTCGTTCAGGAGCTCCACGACCGAGACTCGGATGCGCTCTTGGTCACGGGGGACATCGCCGAGTCGAAGACCATCTACGATTTCCTGGGCATCCTCAGCGGCGCCTACCAGCGTCCCATCTACTTCGTCCTCGGGAACCACGACTACTACGGCGCATGGATGAAGCAGACACAGCAGCGTGTGCAGAGCGTCTGCAAGGCCGTCCCCAAAGGCATCTTGAACTGGATGCCAGATGCCGGCGCCGTGCTCCTCGAGAGGGGCGTAGCCATCGTCGGTCACGACGGTATGTACGATGGGAGAGAAGGGACTCCAGGGATGGAGATGTCCATGACGGATTTCTTTCTCCCACACGGGATCTTCGATCTGGCCGACGCCCTGAATCACGGGGCTCGACATCTTTTCGATCGCCTAGAGGAGATTGCCGCAGAGTCGGCAACCCACATCACGAGTTGCGCCAAGAAGGCCGTGGCTCAAGGGGCGAAGAAGGTCATCATCCTCACCCATGTCCCCCCGTTTTTGAAGGCGAGCTACTTCCGAGGCCGACCGTCGGACATGAAGTCGCGGCCCTGGTACGTCAACAAGACACTTGGAGAAGCCCTGCTTGAGCTCGCGGAAGAGTATCGAAAGGTACGGTTCGTCGTACTCGCCGGACACACCCACGGAGAGCGCGCGGTGGGTATCCGGGAGAACCTGTTCGTCCAAGTAGGAGCAGCCCGGTACGGCAAGAGGCCCAAATTCGTGAGATTTGAGACAGCCGAGCTGTAGCCCCTTATTCGTGAAACTCTGAGGGGTACAAAGAGGGATGGTAGATCCCGACTATGGCCCACCACTGTTTGGCCTCATCGAAAACTTCGAGGAGCGGGAAGCGGCCCTCAAAAAGAAGGTCAAGGCAGCTCAGCGCGAGAAGTCCAGGTTCAAACGAAAGTGCGAACAGCAGGAGGAACGCTACGAAGCCAAGCTCAAACGCGAACGCTTTAGGAGCGACGCACTGCGCGAAGAACTCACCCACCCGCGCGATGAACTGAGACGCCTACAGAGCGCGGTGACGGGCTACCAGCGCGACTGCACCAACCTGCGCCAAGAGATCAAGAAGCGCGACCAAGACAACGTAACGGAGCGCGAGAAACTCGCTGCGTGGATCGATCGTCGTATCGCACAGCAGGAACCAGCCCTCACCGCGAAGTTCCTCTCAAGCGAAACTCAGAAGCTCATGGAGGTTGAGGTCGCCGTGCTCAAGCGCTATCGGGAATACGTCCTTGAAGGGGCACACAGCCAAGGGACCGACGACCCCTTCATGCCGAAGTTCGCCTAGCCTTCTTTGAGGAGAAACCGGGGCTCCACTGCTTGGGGCACTGCAACCATCCCGTAGCCTTGGACACCGGCCGGGGTGCAGACCTCCACGATGAACAGGTCCACGGGGGACTGAGCCACGCGTCTTAGGGTTGTGGCCGCGAGTTTCCGAGAGAGGGGCCCCATCGCATCGTAGAGGGGGATCACTACATTCGTGGGGGAAGTGACTCGGATTGCGGAGGTGGGGGTCGAGCCAAGCACCACGCATGCCCCTTCCCAGGTCTTTTCCACCCGGAGGATCGCTCTTGCGCATTGTGCGACTACACGACGCGTCTTGATGGGGCGGTCCGACATCTACTGAGAGGGCCCGATAGGACCGCTAGCGAGGGGTATAAGGAAGGCCATGGAGATACGCCCTTTTCCTGAACCCGATCTGCCGGAGTCTCTCAAGCAACTTGAGTCGAAGCATTGGGCAGCCCTGAGCACTCTCCACTGGAGGGCGGAGCCCATCAACGCCGAGATTTTGGCGTGCCTCGAGGACCACGATCTGGTCCAAGGTACGGAGCTCACGGAACTGGGCAAACTCGCACAGGAGCACCGACACCTGTTCGAGGAATGGGACTACGAAAACGACGGCCGGATCTGGAAGTCGTGTGCCGTCATCGCGACGGACGGCAACGGCAACGACATCCTTCTCCACGCGTACGGACCCGCCATCGACTGGCACATCGGTGCGTACTCCAGCGACGTGGGGGAACTCGGACTTGATGGCCACACAGAGCCTGGTGTGTGGGTGTGGGAAGGCACGATGGGATCGGTACGCCACGAGACGATGGATGGAACGGATTGGGACCACGAGGTCACCGGAGACTGGCGTGCTCCCACCGAAGAGGAGTGGGAGCTGATCCGAGGCGGCGAGTGTCCGTGGGACAGGGAGACGTTGCCACGCTGGCCCAAGCCGAAGAGACCACCGAGCTCCTTCCCAAGCTTCGACAGTCTCTTCAAGAAAGAGGCGACATGATCGAGCAAGCGCTCATCCAGGTGGACGCCAAGGGAGAGTTCCCCAACTCAGCCCTGTTCGCCGCGTACCTTGGGTTTCGACAGCGGGGCTGTGATGTCATCAAAGCGAACCCGGCACAGATCGCAGACACCGAAGCCCGACCTGAGTGTCTCGTTTTCGGTGGGACGGAAGTGGTACGGGAGTATCTTGGACGCCTCGACATCGATCCACCGAACCTCGACTACCCCGAGGCGCTCCGTCCTTTCATGGGGCGTGACTTCGAGATCACGACGCTCGGTGAAGTTCGCAAACGCTACAACGAGCCAGGACCCGTCGTCTTCATCAAACCTGTCGAGCACAAGTTGTTCACAGGACATGTTGTCGGTCAGTTCCGTGACCTGATCGAGACAGCCGGGGTCCCCTCCGACACCCCCGTCTACAAGGTCAAGTACGTCGCACTCGAAAGCGAATGGCGCCTCTACATCCGCGGAGGCAGCATCAACGGCATCAACCACTACAAGGGGGAGCCGCTCCAGTTCCCGGACGCGAAGGTCATTCAGAAGGCCGTCCGCGCGTTCCAGGGCAACGGTGCCCCGAGGGCCTACGCGCTCGATGTCGGCGTTACGGAGAATTGGGACACCGTCCTCGTGGAGGTGAACGACATGATCTCCCTTGGGTCGTATGGGCTCGACCCGTCCCACTACTCCTTCCTCATTGAAATGCGGTGGAAAGAGCTGACCGAACACTTGGTAGAGTAGGGCCATGGACACATCCACACAGACCACAGCACCACAAGACCGCCATGAGCGAGAGGCCCTCCTCGCCATCCCCACTTCTGCGTGGAGCAAGGCTCTCCAAGCCGTCCACAAGGGAAAGATTCTCGTGGTCACAGGAGCAGGAGTCTCGGCTGAAAGCGGCATCCCGACGTTCCGTTCTGTTGACGGCACGGGCATCTACGATGCGGATGACTGGAACCCTCTTGAGTTCCTGCGCAGCACGACCGTCGAACACCAGATCGACAAACTCTGGGAGTACTACCTCGACCGGTTCACCAGTGCGATGGAGGGCAAAGAGCCCAATCCGGCCCATCTCGCCATCGCTTACCTCGAGAGCTTCATGCGCGACACGGACGGCGAATTCTTGCTCGTTACACAGAACATCGACGGGCTGCATCTTGAAGCCGGAAGTTCCCCTGAGAAGTGCATCGAGGTCCACGGCGACAAGAGAATGCGATGCAGCGACGAGTGTTGGCTTCGGAACAACAACGAGGTCCCAAAGTTCGCGCCCATCCCGGACAAGGCTCAGTTTCCCGAAGACCTGACGTGCCCAGACTGCGGCTACATCATGCGGCCGCATGTCCTCTTGTTCGATGAGGTGTATTCGCAGGAGCTGTACCGCAGCGAAGAGGCCAATGACTTCGCCCTCGAGGCCGACGTGATCATCACGGTGGGATGCAGCGCCGTCGTCCCCATCGCTCACATCTTGGCGAACTTCGTGGTCCAGCGCGGCGGCATCGTGATCGACGTGAACCCCGCAGAGGATGGCCCCCTCGGGGAGCTCGCGGAACAGACCGGCGTTCGGCTACGAGGCCGAGCCGGCGTGATCATGCCCGAACTCGTTGATTTTCTCACGTCGTAACGGCGCACACGAAAATGCCTATGGGTACGGTGTGGTCATGGCGACCCACCCCATCAAAGCTGAGTACATTTGGATCGACGGGACGGAACCGACGCCCCGTCTACGTTCCAAGACAAAAATCATCCCGCCACAGGTTTTCGCTCCCGAATGGGGGTTCGATGGCTCGAGCACCGGGCAGGCTGAGGGGTCGAGTTCCGACTGCATCCTCCAGCGGGCCGTCCACTACCCGGACCCGCTGCGGGGAGGCGATCACGTCCTCGTAATGTGTGAGGTCATGAACCCCGATGGCACCCCGCACCCGACCAACACACGGGCGCTCCTGCGTCCCGTAGATCAGCGTCACCAAGAAGAAGAGGCATGGTTCGGATGGGAGCAGGAGTACACGATGTTTCGCGGGAACCGCCCCCTCGGTTGGCCCGAGCAAGGCTACCCGGCCCCACAAGGCCCCTTCTATTGTGGGGTCGGTGCCGACGAAGCGTTCGGTCGCGACATCGTGGAAGAGCATCTCGACGCCTGCCTTGCTGCGGGGCTTCACATCTCGGGCATCAACGCTGAGGTCATGCCTGGACAGTGGGAGTATCAGATCGGCCCGGTCCCTCCGCTTCAAGGTTCCGACGAACTTCACGTCTCTCGATACCTCCTGTACCGCATCGCGGAAAAACACGGGGTCACCATCTCGTTGAATCCGAAACCGATTCGCGGGGACTGGAACGGCGCCGGGTGTCACACCAACTTCTCAACGAAAGCGATGCGTGAACCCGGAGGGAAAGCCATCATCGAGAAGGCCATCGACAATCTCGCAGCTCGTCACCAACATCACATCGAGCACTACGGCGACGGCATCGAGCAACGCCTCACCGGCCATCACGAGACGTGCTCGCACAAGGAGTTCAAGCACGGGGACAGCGACCGTGGCGCTTCAATCCGCATCCCTGTCATCGTGCAGACCGAAGGGTGCGGCTACCTTGAGGATCGACGCCCCTGCGCCAACATCGACCCGTACGTCGTCGCCCGCTTGATGCTCGAGACGTGTTGCGGGTAGAGTCCTGTGGGCAGTTGACTTTCGCCGTTCAAACGGGCCCCTAACTCGTTAGCAATGGCGCGGAGCCGCCCTGCCGTGGGTCACCTGGACCTGAGAGTGGGCGTTCTTCAAATCGCAGAGGCGACCTGCCAGGGCCTCGTGAGCCGAAGTTATGCGAGCGACCCTGTAGAGGGCCTCGCAGGACAATCGACCTTGCGTGTTCTGTAAATTTTGTCCTGTCTCCGTACAAACAAAGTCGATTGACGCTATCGACCTTGAATTCGGCGCGTGGGATAATTGGTAATGCAGATGAACCCTCATCTGCCCCACCAGACAGACCAAAAGGACACACAACATGGCACACAACACATGGTTCACCGCTAGCAAGGATGGGCTTCGCAAGCTCGTCGAACACCTCCCCCGCAAGTTCGTGATCTTCGAGCTCGTCCAGAATGTTTGGGACGAGGAGGCCACCGTCTGTGAGATCTCCATGGAGCGGATCGCGGGGACTCCCTTCGTCCGTCTCATTTGTCGAGACGACAACCCCGAGGGGTTCGCCAACCTTGAGCACGCCTACACGATCTGGGCAGAGTCGAGCAAGAAGAAGGACCCGACGCAGGCCGGGCGCTTCAACGAAGGCGAGAAGAAGGTCTTGGCCCTGTGCCGTAGCGCCGAGATCTCCAGCACGAAGGGGACCATCCTTTTCAAAGAGGATGGCAAGCGCACGACGAGTTCCCGCAAGACCGACGCCGGCTCTGTCTTCACCGGGGAACTGAGGATGACCAAGGAGCAGGAGCGCGAAGTCATCGAGGCATTCGGGGCTCTACTGCCGAGGTCTGACTGCGAGACCACTTTGAACGGAGTGCGTCTCAGTGCTCCCGAGACCGTCTGCGATTTCGAGGTTGCGTTGCCCACCCTGTACGCAGACGAAGAGGGCAACCTTCGTCCCACGAAGCGCAAGACCACCGTCCAAGTGTTTGAACCCCGCGATGGAGAGGTGGCCATGCTGTACGAGCTGGGCATCCCCGTCGTCGAGACGGGCGACCGCTACCACGTCAACGTGATGCAGAAGGTGCCGCTCAACCGGGACCGTGACAACGTCACCCCGAAGTACCTCCGCACCCTCCGTGGGGCGGTCCTCATCGCAACGGTCGATGCGCTCGATGAGGATGGCGTGGATGGCAAGTGGGTGGATGACGCGCTCGCTGATGAGGCCGTCGAAGGCGACACCGTTCGCAAAACGATGGAGGCACGCCACGGGAAGAAGCGAGCCATGTACGATGGCAGCGATCTCGAGGCTAACTCCCACCTCACCGGTGAGGGGTACGAGGTCATTCCCCGCGGGGCCTACTCGTCCGAGGTTCGCAACAAGATCCTCGAAACTGGCGGGGCGTCGAAGTCGGGTGATCTACGGTCGACACCCAAGC
>Ga0307376_10006713_pt1 | contig 10144 bp, 8 predicted proteins | sample TR2MG_FD_202536 | JGI IMG/M metagenome (GOLD analysis project Ga0307376, IMG submission 202536) | Soil microbial communities from Risofladan, Vaasa, Finland - TR-2 | ecosystem: Environmental > Terrestrial > Soil > Coastal area > Acid sulfate soil | place: Finland: Risofladan, Vaasa | collected...
GTGAGGGCCTGCATTACCCACATTTTCGGCGCCTCGATCTTTTCCATCGACGAACTCTCGGCGCGGAAACGGGTCACGTACGTATCGTACTCGCCGTCGCCCGTGTAGGCGGGATCGACCCAACCGAACGCGCCTGCGCCCCGGGGCGTCGTGTCGAAGCCGCCCAAGGCCGAGCCGGGCGCGCTTTTATATATCGGCGACCAAGTCCCTTGGTGCCGATATATATAGAAGAAAGCCTTGGGTCAATCGGGGCCGCCGCTTCCGCCGAGCGGGGCTTCGTAACCCAAACAATAACCGGCGGGCCACGCTTTGCAATCCAGGCCCGACAGGCTTATCGCGCCCGATTCGTAGTAGACTTCCCAGCCCGCGCCCGCGGCCGAAACAAAAAACGCGGCGCCGAACAATGCGGCCCGCGATAATAGACATTTCCCCATCGCAAGATACCTCCTTTCGAAGCCATTTTACTCCTCGCCTACACCTTTGTCAAGCACAAAAAAATCCCCCGGCGGCCAAGGAGGGAGGGTTGGACAAGGGGCTTAAGCCCCTTGTTGCTGTAAGCGGATGAAAAATCCCCCGGTGCCAAGGAGGGAGGGGAGACGACTTTATTTTTATTTCAGGCCGCCGGGGGTAATTTTACCCGAAAGCAATGAAGGCGTGCGTCCCGCCCGTTCGCTCAAAAAGTATCGAACGCGGCGTACGTTATGCCTATGCCCGCGGTTACGTACGGCCCCGGCTTCCAGTCGTTAGAGAAGTTTTTTTTGGGCCCCTCGTACGAATATTCGGCGCCGAATAACATGTTGAATTTGACCGGGAAGGTTAAGGTTATCTTATCCGACAAGTATACCGCGCCCCCTGCGCCGGCGTACCAACCGAACGCGGGACCGCTCGAGCGGACTTCCACGCGATTGCCCTCGATGTCTTTTAACTCGTATTTACTTCTACCGAATATTATGCCGCCGGCGGCGAAGGGCCGAATATTTCCGCGCGAGCGTAAGCTAAAGCGGGGGCCGGCGTAGATATCCAGGAGAGACCACTTCACGTTATCCTCCGGTTCGATAAGGGATTGCTCTTCGCCGTATTTAATGGTCGCTTCCTTATTTTTATAACCGGTATGCAATTCGAAGCCGGCTTCGATACTCAGTAAAGGCGTAACCGCGGCGAGCGACGTCAGCGCGAAGTTAGCCGGGCCCATTTTAAGCGGCCAACCGTCGGTCATATTAACCGGCGTCGTTTCTCCGTCGACGTGTACCGCCGTGATTTTGGATTCGCCAACGGGGATTCCTACGAAGTAAGTACCGCCGAAAGCCAACCCCAGGGCGTAGGACGCCCCTGCGCCGAGTACTACCGCCGCCGTAGTTACGAACGTTACGCGTATCATTCGGCGCCCTCCTCTAATAACGCTTCCCTTCATATTAATAATAAGATCGGTTAGCGATTAAGTTAACAAAAAAATCCCCCGGCGGTCAAGGAGGGAGGGGTGGACAAGGGGCTTAAGCCCCTTGTTGCAGTAAGCCGATAAAAAAATCCCCCGGCGGTCAAGGAGGGAGGGGGATGTCATTATTTCTTATTTCAGACCGCCGGGGGAAACTTTATATGAAGGCGTGCGTCACGCGGCTCTGCGTTAATCGACCTTGGAGTGGGGCGCGTATGATGCCGGCTTCCGCCAACGTGCCCAACGCTGGTTTAGGCCGGCGCGCCCGGAAACTCCCTAGAAAGGAGGTGATCCAGCCACACCTTCCGGTACGGCTACCTTGTTACGACTTCACCCTCCTTACCAGACACACCTTCGGCGCCTTCTTCCCCGAGGGGTTAGAGCAGCGACTTCGGGTGCACCCGACTCGGATGGTGTGACGGGCGGTGTGTACAAGGCCCGGGAACGTATTCACCGCGGCCTGCTGATCCGCGATTACTAACGATTCCGACTTCACGGAGTCGAGTTGCAGACTCCGATCCGAACTGGGGCCGGCTTTAAGGATTGGCTCCACCTCGCGGTATTGCTGCCCTCTGTACCGGCCATTGTAGCACGTGTGTAGCCCTGGACATAAAGGCCATGAGGACTTGACGTCATCCCCGCCTTCCTCCGGCTTAACGCCGGCAGTCTCGCTAGAGTTCCCGGCCGAACCGCTGGCAACTAGCGACGAGGGTTGCGCTCGTTGCGGGACTTAACCCAACATCTCACGACACGAGCTGACGACAGCCATGCAGCACCTGTCCCGGGCGGGAGCAAGCTCCCAGTCCCACTTTCGTAGGGTTTTCCCGGAATGTCAAGCCCAGGTAAGGTTCTTCGCGTTGCATCGAATTGAACCACATGCTCCACCGTTTGTGCGGGCCCCCGTCAATTCCTTTGAGTTTCAACCTTGCGATCGTACTCCCCAGGCGGGGCACTTAATGCGTTAGCTTCGGCACGGAAAGGGTCGATGCTCCCCACACCTAGTGCCCATCGTTTACGGCCAGGACTACCGGGGTATCTAATCCCGTTCGCTACCCTGGCTTTCGTGTCTCAGCGTCAGTATCGGGCCAGAGAGCCGCCTACGCCACCGGTGTTCCTCACGATATCTACGCATTTTACCGCTACACCGTGAGTTCCACTCTCCTATCCCGTACTCAAGGTCGGCAGTATCGAGAGCAGTTCCACGGTTGAGCCGTGGGATTTCACGCCCGACTTACCGTCCCGCCTACACACTCTTTACGCCCAGTAATTCCGGACAACGCTTGCCTCCTACGTATTACCGCGGCTGCTGGCACGTAGTTAGCCGAGGCTTTCTTGGGAGATAACGTCAGCCCGGCCGGCTATTCACCGGCCGTCTTTCTTCTCTCCCGGCAGAGGTTTACAACCCGAAAGCCTTCATCCCTCACGCGGCGTCGCGTCATCAGGCTTGCGCCCATTGTGAACGATTCCCGCCTGCGCCTCCCGTAGGGGACAGGGCCTTGTCTCAGTCCCTGTGTGGCCGAACGCCCTCTCAGGCCGGCTAGCCATCATCGCCTTGGTAGGCCGTTACCCCACCAACAAGCTAATAGCCCGCGGGTCCATCCGTCGGCGCCGGCATGCAAGCAGAGGCCGGCTTTCTTCCCCAGCCGATGTCGTCTGGGGACCGTATACAGTATTAGCCCGCCTTTCGGCGGGTTATCCCAAACCGATGGGTAGGTTACCCACGTGTTACTCACCCGTTCGCCGCTTTATGCACTCCCCGAAGGGAGCTTTAATCGCACGACTTGCATAAGCTTAAGCGCGCCGCCAGCGTTCGTCCTGAGCCAGGATCAAACTCTCCATGGCAACTTTACTCCTCCCCCGAAGGGGAGGGGAATTAGCAAGATTGTGCCGGCCGCCGGAAATCGAAATACTGCCCCGACGACCGTTTAAGGGCATTGAGCGGAGCTTTGTAACTGCACGCCTTCAGTTTTCAAAGATCGAGTGCCCCTAAGGGCAACTATATATATAACATAGCGGGGTAGGGATGTCAAGGAAAAAATGCTTAACGGGAAGCCGACGGCCCGACGCTAAGCCCCCTCCGTAGGGGCCGACCTTTAGGTCGGCCCGCCGCCCCCGGTGGCAAGGAGGCCGCACCCGAAGGTACGCCCATCCTAGCCCCCGGCGTTAACGCCGGGGTACCTCGGCGGGCCCGCGGCCTACAACGCCGCGTTTACGCGGCGTGCCCGTGGTGTTCGTCCTGTCGCGATATGTATCCCCGCCTTAAGGCGCGGCCCGACGCCGTTGCCTACGCATAACAAAAGGGCGAGCTCCGCGCTCGCCCCGTCACGCCCGCAACTCCGGATAGCCAACTCGAGCGGCGCCTTCACGCGGCCTACGGCGTGACCTTTATTTACTTAAACCCGGTGAAGTGATAGATTATATTTTTATCAAACGACACGACCGCGGCCCATACGTCGTTTTCCCCGCACGCCCAGACTATGTTTGCGAACTGCTCTTCGTATTCGTAAGGCCAAGGGTAGGGGGTGAACTTTAGGCCGTCATAATACCAGGTCTTGTCGGCTCCCGCGAGCCACCCGTACGTGGCCGAGACGAAATCGGCGCTGTTAACGAGTTTTGCGCCCGGCGGGCATTTCACCTCGGTCCAGGTCGCGCCATCGTAATGGTATAATAAGGGGTTTCCTTCAGATTTGCCTAAGAGCCACCCGTCGTTGGGACCGTTGAATTTTATAGCTTCGTAATATTTTGCGGGCGGCCCGGGCAATTTTACTTTTTCCCAATTTTTACCGTCGAAATGAAAAAGCCCCAATTCGCGCGCATTATAGTCGAAACCGTACGCCCAGCCGTTATCGACGCCCAGGAAATAAAGTTCTTTAAATACGACATCGCCTTCCCATTGCTTTGTCCAGGTTCGCCCGTCGTAATATAATACCAAACCTTTTTCCTCACCCGCGTCTCCAGTTCTTACAGCGGCCCAACCTCGTGTCGGCGATATGAAAAATATATCGTTCGCGCGGCCTCCCTCCGGCGGTATCACTTCTTTCCAGACGGTACCGTCGTAGTGGGCGAAAATGAGACCGCGACTATGTAAGTCCACCGAGACCCATACGTCGTTAGGCGCCGGGGCGCATATACTGTATACGCCTGACACATCCAATTCTTTAAACAGGTCCGCGAATAAACACCACTTGGTGCCGTCGTAGTGAAATACCCATGGCCCCATGCAAGCCCAGCCGTCGTTCGGTCCCGAGAACCACATGTCTCCCATTCCGCCCCATCCGGAGGCTTCGAATTGGAACGCTACCTTCCACGGGCTTGCGGGGTTGGGCGTCGGCCCGCTCGGCGTTTCGTCGTCGCCGCAGGCGATGAACGTAAGCGCCAGTATCGCCGGAATACGGAAAACCTTTAGCGCTTTCATTTTCCTCCTCCTGGAATCCCAAGCTTTTTAAAGGGTCTTTATAATATAGCATAATTAGTCGGCGCGGGGTAGGGCGTTTAGGTAAGTAAAAGGGCGAGCTTTGCGGCTCGCCCCGTTACGCGCACGTACCTCGCGACGTTAGTTAAATAACGCTTTCACGCGACCCAGCGACGTCGGCTCGACGCCCGACTCGCCCGACCCGCCCGACTCCATTTTAATTTGTCCCGAACGTTTGAAGTATTGGATGCGGTGGTTATTCGTATCGGCGACGTAGACATTACCGTTAAGGGTTACGGCGACGCCGTACGGAACGAGGAACTGGCCGTTGCCCGAGCCGTGATAACCCCACTTCCCTAGATAGGAGCCCGTCGCGGTGAAGTATTGGATGCGGTCGTTCCAGGTATCGGCGACGTAGACTTTGCCGTTAGGGGTTACGGCGACGCCGTACGGAACGACGAACTGGCCGTTGCCCGGCCCCCGCGAGCCCCACTTGCCGAGGAAGGAACCGCTCGAGGTGAAGTATTGGATGCGGTCGTTATTCGTATCGGCGACGTAGACTTTGCCGTTAGGCGTTACGGCGATGCCGCGCGGGTAAAAGAATTGGCCGTTGCCCGACCCGTACGAGCCCCACTTGCCGAGGAAGGAACCGCTTGAGGTGAAGTATTGGATGCGGTGGTTACCGTGATCGGCGACGTAGACTTTGCCGTTAGGGGTTACGGCGATGCCGATGGGACCAATAAATTCGCCGTTGCCGGTTCCTAACTTGCCCCACTTCCCTAGATAGGAGCCCGTCGCCGTGAAGTATTGGATGCGGCGGTTAAGTATATCGGTGACGTAGACGTTGCCGTTACGGGTTACGGCGACGTACCACGGCGTTTTGAATTGGCCGTTGCCCGACCCTTCCGAGCCCCATTGGCCCAGGTAGGACCCCGTCGCCGTGAAGTATTGGATGCGGGAGTTGCCGAATTCGGCGACGTAAACTTTGCCGTTAGGCGTTACGGCGACGCCGTACGGCGAAGACGTGGGCCACTGGCCCGCGTATATGTACGCGGCGCCGGCGGCGCCGGCGAGGAAAAACGCCGCGATAAAGATAAATATAAACTTTTTCATCGTTAGACCTCCGTTGTCCTAAAGAACGGTTAAAAGATGCCCTTTGGGTTAAGTGTAAATAAAAAACCCCAGGTCGGCACGTAGCCGAACCTGGGTAGTATCTCGCAACGCGCGGCGCGCCGAGCAAGACGGGCCACAGACCTTAAATATAGTAATAACTCGCTCCCTTCGACTTAATTATAGCCGGTTACGGCGTCGCTGTCAAATTATAAAGAAAGGGCGAGCCTTTTGCTCGCCCCGTTACGCCTGCAACTCCGGATAGCCAACTCGAGCGGCGCCTTAGCGCGGGCGGGCGCCCCTAAGCTACGTTATTTTAATCCGTCGAACCTTTTTACGGTTATTCCGGCTTGGCTTAGGATATTGCGTAGCGTACCCGGTTTCAACTCTTTATGGTTAGGAACGGAGAGCGTAACCGGCGGCTCGCCGCCGCGCAGCATTAGGTGGCTGCCTATTTGGCGCACTAATACGAAACCCGCCTTCTCGAGCCGGCGGACGGTCTCTTTCCCCGATACGACTGGCAGCTTCGTCATACCTCTACCGTGACGAGCTCAACCGCCACGTCCCCCGGCGGTACGTCGTCGCCGTACTCGCGCGATACTTTTATCCAGGCCGCGATGGCTTCCTTGACGTTCGCCAGCGCTTCCTCGTACGTATCGCCTTCGGAGATACACCCCGGGAGCGACGGCACCGTTACGGTGAAGCCGCCGTCCTCCTGGGCCTCGAAGACGCATTTATAACTTACCTTCATATCTTTACCTTTCGCTCGAGTCTTTACTCCTAATAATATAGCATAATATTTTAAACGTTGGAAGGCGATATAACGAATGCAAAGCCGCGAGCGTCGCGCTCGCCCTGTTACGCCCGCGACTCGGGATACCTTACTCGATTACCGCCATCGCGCGGCCCGGCGGGCGCAGCGGAGCGTCCCTACGACGCGCCGCCGCGGGGCTAAAGCCCCCGGTTAACGCACCGGCTTATGAATAGGCCGGGTTACGGAGGGGCGCATCTTCGGCTTCGTCGCCCGCGGCTTCTTGTACTTATCCTTGACTTGGAATACCATTAGGCGCCCTTGGGCGTGGACGCCCTTGTAAAACCGCCAGAGTTTTTTGGCCACCGGGTTCTTGTCCGGTAGCTCCCAAGTTATGACGTAATCGACCGCCGGCGCGAACTTTCTGACGCGGTATTTTTCGCACGGCCACAAGTCCCACGGGAGCGGACGGAAGCCGTCGTAATCGAAATTCACCGGGAACGTGTATTGGTCGGCCTCGGAGTTGCCGAAGTTTAAGACGTCGCGGCCTATGGCGTAATAGCTGCTCGCGCCCGCGAAGACGGCGATGCGGTATTGCCATCCCGAGAAGTACAGATACGCCACTTTAGAGCCGTCTTCCACGTATTCGATGCCCGAGCAGAAATCGCGCAGCTCGCGGTTGAACTTCCGGTAACGGGACAGCGTGTCGACCCCAAAGGCGAGCGCGAACGCCGTCGCCGCCAGGAATACCACCCACCGGCCGGTTCGTATGAAATCGTCGCCCGCCCAAACCAGGAGGAGGACCCAGGGGATTATTAAAAGCCGCCCCGAGAGAACGCCGAAGCCGCTGGCGGCGTCCGGCGCCAGGAAGTATAGCGCCAGCGTCCCGAGCGCCAGGACGAGTAAACCGTTGCGGGGGGCGAGCCATGATTTTGCCTTCGGCGTACGCGCGATGACGCGGAACGCGACCGCGGCCAGAACGACGCCGAGCGACGCGAGCCCCAGGTACAGCTGCTCAGCGCTATAGAAACGGAACGACGAGCCCGTGATAAAGGATGTCGCGACGTCGCGCCAGGGCAGCCATCGGGGCCCCGACGGCGGCCACGCCGCGATGAAATACGCGGGTAGGACGAAAGCGGGCAATAGGGCCGCGAAAACGGCTAAGCGCTTTTTTACGCCCTTGCGTTCCCGTACCCTTTCGCCCACGGCCAGCCAGGCGTTTAACACGAAAAGGCCGGCTAAGAGTATGACGGCGGTGGCGGCGTGCGTGAGATAAGCTAGTACGCCGGCGGCGTTCAGTATTATAAAATCCCGCGCCCGCAGGCCGTCGCGGCGCCACAAAAAATACGCCCAGGCGGCGAAGGCGATGACCAACCCCGCGCAGTAATTGAAGAAACCCATGTGGAACGGGAAAGCGAGCGCGTAGGGGAGGGCGGCGATGGCCGGGACGGCGGTTTGGGCGCCGGTGCTCCGGGCGAGGGCGTACGCCGCCGCGGCGAAACCGATGACGTAAATGGAAAAGAAAAGCCGTTCGGCCGCAAGAGGCGGTATGACGGTCCCGAAAGCGCCGACGATTGTATGGTATAGCAGGTTGGAGTACGTAAGCCGGTTTAGCCGGTAATACTGCTCAACGCCGGTCCCGCCGGATAGGCATAAGTCGCGCAGATGGATGGCGTTCTCGAGATGGCAGGGGCCGTCCTGGGTCGGGACGTATCGGTTGAACCAAAATAGGCCGAGGTAAAAGCCGATTAAAAGGATGAACGTTACCCACGCCGTTTTCTTTATGTTCATAGCGAAGGTTACGCCGGTACCCCGTTCCGCCCCGGCGGTACGCTAAGGCCGCGCGCGGTCGACCTTGCCCCGGGCCTTGTGTCGCGGCAACCTCGGCGGCTTTATTATTGACGCCGGCGCGATTTCTCTTCCCGTCCTTCGAATTTTTAATTGAAACGTACGCCGCGTCCCTCGCGTCAGATTTCCCCGGACAGCTTAACCGTACGCGGCTTACGGCCTCGTTTTACGCTGCGCTAATCGCCGTTCTTTGACTACGGCGCACTTTTACGCGCGTTTCGTCCGACGTGCTCCCCCGGCGTTTTTCGTTTCCCCGTTTACTCCGTAAACCGCAATTTCCTAAAAAGGGGCGAACGTTGCGCTCGCCCCGTTACGTACGTACGTAACTACATCCGGATAGTTTTTACTCGAACAGCGCCTTCACGCGACCCAGCGACGTCGGCGAAATGGCGACGCTGTACTTCTTGGCGCCGATGTCCTTGCCGCCCTCGCCCTTGCCGCGGCAGGGCGAACTCTCCGACAGGTAGAAGTTATTTTTCTCGTAGTCGGCGAAGAGGGGGTCGGCGTGGATCTCGCCGATGCCGGGGGACGGTACGAAGCTGTACCATGTGCCGCCGCCTCAGCCCGGGCAGAAGTACATATAGTTTCCGCCCTTGTTGTTGTCCACGTCGTTGTATAGGATATCCAAAGTGCCGGTGTTCTGGTGCTTGGCGATGCCGTACGTGGCGTTGTCCCAGATGATGTTATTTTTAATCGTAGCGGTGGAGTATTCCCAAACCCGTACGCCGGCGATGCCGTTGCCCTTGCAGATGGTGTTGCCGTCCACCTGCGCTCTCGCGCCGTCGGTGACGTTTATGGCGCCGTAGTAGCCGGCGTTAATAAGGCAGCAACCCGAGACCGTAAGGTCCGTTCCGTTCCCGCCGGTTTGGACGCTCCCGCCGTCGAGGTCGACGAGGGCCCCGTTTCCGCGTATGCAGGACTTCTTTCCGATCCTGACGCCGCAGCTGCCGGTATAGGTCTCCTTCGGGTCGAGTACGAGAAGTTTGTCGTAGCCCTCGCCCGGGCCGGCCTTTTCGTACGCGTCCTGCAACTTTATCGCGTATGCGCCCGCGACCGCGATAACTAAACAAACCCCAACGATAAGCAGTTTCTTCAAGGTCTCACCTCCTTCTAAAAATCAGTATAGCAACTGGACCGGCTAAGTCAAGTATTTTTCTTTAATCCTGGTATAGGAACACAGGTTTACTTCGCGACGCGGGGGCGTTTTGGGCGCGGTGAGCCGGTTTGCTTTTCGGCCGTAATCCTTCGCGTCGGGGACGTTCGCGGCGCCGGCTTTCTCGCGTGAAATATCCGGCCTAAGTTTTTTACGTCCGGCCGGTATTTTCCTTATCCGTTATTAAGGGCGTTATACGGTCGGCATTTCCCGGCCTCGAGCGGTTTAGGTTGTTTGATAGGTCCCGGGCCGGCGGGCCGTCAATTTGTATAACCCAAAGACCTTAACGCCTCGGCCAGGTCTCCGTCGACCCGGCCGGAGACGGCGAACGCCGCTTTTTCGATCTGGCGGGTTAACTCGCCGCGGTAACTTTCGTACGCCGGGTCGTCGACGCGCCCGGAGAGGTTGCGGCTTTCGGCGGCGTCGGCCTTGAGGTCG
>Ga0307376_10006716_pt1 | contig 10140 bp, 7 predicted proteins | sample TR2MG_FD_202536 | JGI IMG/M metagenome (GOLD analysis project Ga0307376, IMG submission 202536) | Soil microbial communities from Risofladan, Vaasa, Finland - TR-2 | ecosystem: Environmental > Terrestrial > Soil > Coastal area > Acid sulfate soil | place: Finland: Risofladan, Vaasa | collected...
GGCAGGGATTCGAGACGGGCCCCGCGCACCGCCGCCGGCGTCTCCCCCGACGGCCGGACGCTCTACCTGCTCGTGGCCGACGGCAGGCAAAGGCTGAGCGTCGGCCTCACCGAGCGGGAGACCGGGGCCTGGCTGGCTTGGCTCGGCGCCTCGGAGGGCCTGGAGCTCGACGGGGGCGGCTCCTCGGCGATGGCGCTCCGCTCGGGAGGCAGGATAAAGCTAGCGAACGTCCCGATCAATTGCGGCGTGCCGGGCTGGGAGCGCGTCGTGGGGAATTGCCTGGGCTTCCGGGCGTTGGACTGACGGTAGTGTTCCGAAGCTTTGTGACGACCTCATCTATTGCGGCGGCTTCGACCGAAGAGGCACCCCAAGCTACAATATAGGACACTATCACAAAGATTCGTAACACTACTCACGAGCGCGGCCCGGCTAGACTCCCTGGAAGAGCAGCCAGCTCGACACGATATGCACCGTCGACCAGAGGCCCGCGGCGTCCCCCGCGGCGAGCACGACCATGGCGGCGGCGAGGACCACGCGCGGCGGCGAGAGTATCTTCCCGCGCCGAAGCAGGGGCAGGGCCAGGATCAGCGCGGCCAGGATGATCCACAGCAAGGCGCCCGCCGCGCGGGTTTGTCCGGGCGCCCTGATGGCGAACTCCTTGAGCGCCAGTCCTGCCTGGGGCGCGAGCGAGCTCACCCTGCCGAGCTGGCCGAGGGCCATGCCTGCGCCGAGCGCGATGAGCAGCGCTCCCGAGACGATCTTCACGCCGAGGGCGTGCCGCTTGAACCAGTCCATCGGCCGGCGCATCCGGTCGAAGAAGAGCCCGGCGGCGAGGAAGGGCAGGGCGAGCCCGGCCGAATAGGCGGCGAGGAGGAGGGCCGATCGCGCCGTGTTGCCCTCGCGCGCGGCGTACAAGAGGATCGAGGCGAGTATGGGACCTATGCAGGGCGACCAGCCCGCGGCGAAGGCCAGGCCCAGGGCGAAGGCGCCGAGGTAGCCGCGCGGAGCTTTCGCGGCGTGGACGCGCGCCTCCATATTGAGCACCTTGATGAAATCGAAGATCAGGTTGAGTCCGAGGACGACGATGAGGGCGCCCGCGACGAGCGTGATGGTCCGCGAGAGCCCGCCGAGCATGATCGAGGCCCCCGAGAAGATGATGCCCAGGACGGCGAACACGAGGGTGAAGCCGAGCACGAACACCAAGGTCCTCGCCAGGATGCGAAACCGCCCCGCTCCGGTGCGGATGTCGGCGAGGGCGTAGCCCGAGATGAAGGACAGGTAGCCGGGAATGAGCGGCAGGATGCAGGGCGAGAGGAAGCTGAGGAGCCCGGCCGCCGCCGCCGTGAGGAGGCCGACCTCCCTCATTTAGCGGCGAGCTCGGCGAAGATCGAGGCGGCCTCGGCTCCGTCGTAGGGCGCTCCGCCGATGATGCCGGCAATGGCCTGGCCGTTCTTGTCGAGCACGTAGGTGGTCGGAATGGACCTGGCTCCGAACTCGGTGCCGAGAGTGCCCTCCGGATCGACGAAGATCGGGTAGGTATAGCCCTTTCTCGCTATGAAATCCTTGACCGTGCCGGGCTGCTCGCCCACGGACACGCCCATCACGGTGAATTTGGCGGTCTTGGTCTTTTTCCACAAGGCCTCTATGGCCGGCATCTCATGCTGGCAGGGCGGGCACCAGGTGGCCCAGAAGTTGAGAAGGACGATCTTTCCCTTCTGCTGGCTCAAGTTGACCGAGCCGCCCGAGAGGGACTCGGCGGAGAAGTCGGGCACGGGCACCGGCTTCGGGAAGACCGTGAAGCCGAGACTTTCGAGTCTGGCTGCATACCAGGGCTTGGCTCCGGCCGACGCGGCCGTCTGGGCGAAGAGGCTCGAGCCCAGGGAAGCGAGCGCGAACGCCGCGAGCAAGGCGAAAATGGTTCTTCTCTGTCTGAGCATGTGGTACCTCGTCCCGGAAGATATATCTGGAAAATACTATATTCTTCAGCTCCCTTCAAGCCTGCGCCCCGCTGGCCCCGGTGGCGCCCGTCAGGGTATATTGAAACCACATTTTCATGGAGCGAGCGTTTCGCTCGGGTGATCGACGAAGGAGCCATAATGAGCATGAGAAGTCTTATCGCGCGGCCGGAGCGCCGGTTCGGCGAGGAAGAGGAAGAGGAGCAGAAGAAGGAAGGCCGCCGTCCCGAGGACGCCCTCGCCGAGCGCTTTCTCAAGACGCGCACCATCCTCCTCACGGGCGAGATCGACAAGGATCAGGGCGAGCGGCTCATCCGCCAGCTTCTCCTTCTCGAGAGCCTCTCCTCGGATCCCATCACGATCCTCATCGACAGCCCGGGCGGCGACGTGGACGCGGGCTTCGCCATCTTCGACATGATCCGCTTCGTCAAGGCGCCGGTGCGCATCGTGGGCATGGGGCTCGTCGCGAGCGCGGCCGCCCTGGTCCTCCTCGCCGTGCCTAAGGAGTCGCGCCTGGGCCTGCCCAACTCGCACTACCTCATCCACCAGCCCCTGTCGGGCATCCGGGGGGTCGCGACCGAGATTGAGATCCACGCCCGCGAGCTCGAGAAGACGCGGGAGCGCATCAACAAGATCATCGCCGAGGAGACCGGCCAGACGCTGGAGCGCATCCAGAAGGACACCGATCGCGACTACTGGATGAGCGCCGAGGAGGCCGCGGGCTACGGGCTCATCTCCCGGGTCGGCGCCACGCGGGACGCGCTCGGGCTATGATACTCCAGGCGATCGAGACCGCCCTGGGCGGCTGCTTCGAGCGCTTGAGCGACGAGGCCGCCGGAGGCAGGGAACTCTACCGCGGCAAGGTCCGCGATGTCGTCCGTGGCGAGGAGAACCTCCTCCTCGTCGCCAGCGATCGCATCTCCGCCTTCGACCGCGTCATCGCGGCGGTGCCCTTCAAGGGCGAGGTGCTCGCGCGCATTTCGGCCTGGTGGTTCGAGCGCTGCGCCGACATCGTGCCCAACCATCTCCTGGGCGGCGGCTCTCCCCGCGAGCTGGGCGGGACGGGCCGGGCCACCCTGGTGCGGCGGCTCGACATGATCCCCCTCGAGGTGGTGGTGCGCGGCTACCTCTCGGGCTCGGCCTGGCGCGACTACGCGGCGGGACGGCCCGTTTCGGGCATCGAGTTTCCCCGCGGCCTGGCCAGGAACGAGAAGTTTCCCGTGCCGCTGGTCACGCCGACCACGAAGGAAGAGGGCGGCCACGATCGGCCCGTCTCGCGGGACGAGATTCTCGAGCGGGGCATCGTGTCCGAGGAGCTCTGGGAAAAGATCGAGCGCTCCGCGGTGGCCCTGTTCCGGCGGGGGCAGGATCTGGCCGCCCGCTCCGGTCTCATCCTGGCGGACACGAAGTACGAGTTCGGCCTCTCGGAGGAGCGTCTTTTCCTGGGCGACGAGCTGCACAGCCCCGATTCCAGCCGCTACTGGTGGGCCGATTCCTACCAGACGCGGTTCTTCGCCGGCGAGGACCAGCGCGAGCTGGACAAGGAACCCTTCCGGCGCTGGCTCTCCGAGCGGGGCTTCTGCGGCGACGGGCCCGTGCCGGAAATCCCCGCCAAGGTCCTCGTCGAGACCGCGCTGCGCTACATCCAGGCCTACGAGGCCATCACCGGCGAGAGTTTCGAGCCGATCGGCGGCGACGCTCAATCGGAGACCGCCGCTCTGGCGCGTATCGTGAGGGAGCGGCTCCGCTAAAAGGAAGATCGAAGGACTTCCGGCCGGCGCCGCCCGGAGGAAGCCATGCGATCATCCCCCAGAACCCGCCGCGCCGCGGTTCTCGCGCCGCTCGGCTCGGCCTGCTGTGCGCTCCTTCTGTCCGTTTCGTGCGCGCTTGCCTGCTCCTCGCCCTTCGGCGCCGCCTCCGGGCGGCAAGCGCTCACGCTCATGTCCTACAATGTCCTGAGCCTCTTCGACGCCGTCGACGACGGCACGGAGTACGCGGAGTTCAGCGTGGCCCGGGGTTCCTGGGACGAGGTCCGCTACCGGCGCAGGCTCGACAACCTCGCCAAGGTCCTGCGGGAGGGGGGCGCTCTCTCCGGCTCGGCTCCGGACATCGTGTGCCTCCTCGAAGTGGAGAAGCCGCGCGTCCTCGAGGACCTGCTCGCCGGCCCCCTGAAGTCGGCGGGATACCGCTGCGCCGCCATGGCACCGGCACCCGGCGCCGCCATCAACGCGGGCCTCATCTCCCGGCTGCCCATCGTATCGCTCCGCGCCCATGCGGTCTCCGGCTCGAGCGCATCCCGCTCCGGGCGCTACGTCCTCGAGGCGGGCTTCGACGTCGAGGGTACGCCCCTCACGATGCTGCTCTGTCACTGGAAGTCCAAGCTCGAAGGGGCCGAGCCGACCGAGGACGAGCGGCGGCAGGAGGCGGCCCTGGTCGAAGGCCGGGTGAGCGCCCTGCTGGCCGCCGATCCGGAGGCGGCCGTGGTGGTCTGCGGCGACTTCAACGAGAACCCCGACGAGTACCTCCGCGTCGGCAAGCGTTATGCGACCGCGCTCATGCCCGCCGAAGAGGCGCGCTCGCCGAACGCGGGGCGGCTCCTCGTGGCTGCCGGGCTTCCCGGCTCGGCGGCCGGCGACCTCTCCGGCGCGGCCCGGCCCGCCGGCGCGGCATCGTCGGCCGACGCTTCGAACGCCGAGACGGCCGTCGCCGGCGTCGACACGGCCCGGGCGCCGGCCGAGCCGGTGCTGTACAGTCCCTGGGCCGGCGCGGAGGGTTTCAGCTACGCCTACAAGGGTGAGCGCGAGCGCATAGACGGCTTTCTCCTGTCCGTATCCCTGGCGCAGGGAGGGCGGCTCGCCTACCGCGGCTTTTCGGTGCTCGACGCGCCCTTCCTCCTCGACGCCTCGGGCCTGCCCCTGAAGTGGTCGAGCTTCTCGGGCTCGGGCTACTCCGACCACCTGCCGATTCTGCTCAGCATCGAAGTCGCGAAGAAGGCAAAGGAATGAAGGCGGTAGTCATAGAAGATGAAGAAATTCCACGCGAAGGCGCGGAGGCGCACAGGGGAGGGGAAAGGGGAAGAAGGGAATCGGAATAGGGGAATCGGAGTCGGGAAATGCGGAAGTTCCACCGCCATTCCCATGCCATTTCTTGACTTCGCGCCTCTGCGCCTCTGCGTGAAACGATTCTCCGGCCCCGGCGCGCGTCCGATATACCGGGACGTATGCGGCTTCGCCCGCTCTCAGTCATCGACCAGGCGGTACAGGTCGAGGCGCTCGGTCTTGCCGCGGATCTCGACGCCGCGGATCGCGTCGAAGCGGAGGCCGGCCGCCGCCTCGCCCAACAGTTCGTGGGTCGCCCCCGACATGAGGAGGTAGGAGCCATACTCCTTATTTAGGCCCTCGAGCCGGGAGGCGACGTTCACGGCGTCGCCGATGACGGTGTACTGCAGCTTCCGCCGCGAGCCCACGTTGCCCGCAATCACCTGCCCCGAGTGCATGCCGATGCCGATGCGCACGGCCTCCCGGCCGGATCGGGCGCGCTCCTCGTTGAGCTCGGCGAGCCGGGCGCGCATGTCGAGAGCCGCACCCACGGCGCTCGCCGCGTGGTCGGCGCTCGGCACCGGGAGGCCGAAGACGGCCAGGATTCCGTCGCCCAGGAACTTGTCGATGATGCCGCCCCGCGCGGCTATGACCTCGATCATGCGGCCGAGATAGTCGTTCAGGAAGGCGAAGACCTCCTCGGGCTCCAGCCGCTCCGACATGGCCGTGAAGCCGCGGATGTCGGTGAACATGACCGTCGCCTCGTAGCGGGCGCCGCTCAAGTTGACGCGGCCGTCGAGGATGGCCTCGGAGATCTCCTTGGTGAGGTACTGGCCGAAAAGCGCCTTGATGCGCTCGCGTTCGGCTATGCCGCGCAGCATGTCGTTGAAGCCCACGGTGAGGTCGCCGAGTTCGTTGGTGGTGAGGGCCGGCGTCAGGGCTTCGAGATCGCCCTCGCGGGCCCGATCCATATTCGCGCGCAGGGCCTCGACCGGAACGACGATATCGGCGGCCGTCCAGCGGGCGATGAAGAACACGTAGACCAGGATGATGGCGAGGCCGATGACGAGTCCCGAGACCACGCGCGCGAGGTCGAGGGGACCCATGAAGTAGACCGGGAGGCTGGAGGGGCCGATTCCGCCCGGGAAGACGCCGCCCAGCCTTTCGAGCGCTGATCTCGCCGCGGGCCCGAGTTCTCCGCCGAAAAGGAGCCTGATCTGGTCAGGCTTGAGGCTGGAGACGGTGCCCGCGAAGGAGAGCCCGGTGCCCACGAACAGGGCCACGACGACGAGTGGCAGGATCGTGGAGATCGAGACGAGCAGCAGGAAGTCTCCGCGCACCCTGCTGCGATGGCCGCCCGGTACCCTCGCGGCCAGCTCGTCTCGGGAGAAGAGCCGGGGCAGGTAGTGGGCCTGCACGCGGTGGCGCTGCCAGAGAAAGGTGAAGAGGCTCGATAAGGCGAGCACGGCGCCTTCGATGGGCAGCATCATGGACTCGCCGCCGAAGACCTGGCCGGCGGCGAAACGCGCGATCCCCAGCGGCACGATGAAGGCCGGGGCCGCGAGAGCCATGACGCCGGGAGAGCGGAAGATGCGCGACCGCGCCGCGGAGCGCAGCGTCTCGGGCACGCCTTCGCCCTCGCGGAGCAGGGCGAAGTACCTGACCAGGGGAGCATGGAAAAGCGCCGTCCCGGCCATGGCCAGGACGAGGGCCGCGGCCGCCAAGTCCAGGAAGGCGCGCTTTCCGGCCGAGGGCAGATCGTCCAGGGCGAAGAGCGGCAAGACCCGCGGGAGGCCGACGGGATGCATCCGCCCCTCGGCCAGGTCGAGGACAGCCTTTGCCCCGGCGCCGAAATCGCGCTTCACCTGGTCGGCGAAGACGAAATAGAAGCCGAAGAAGAGCGACAAGGCGATGTAGAGCATGAGGCCCGGGAGCATGACTCCCAGGACCTTGAACCTCGGGGGCCGGTCGGGGCCGGGGAAGCGATTCATGGCTGACGAAAGAGTACCGCCTCCGAGGGCTACGTGGGTAGTGTTCCGAAGCTTAGTGACGACTCTCGGTATTGCGGAGGCTTCCACCGAAGGGGCCTCTCCAACCCACCGTATATGGCACTATCACAAAGATTCGTAACACTACTCAGTCCTTGGCGTCGGTGGAGTCTTGGGAGTATGCTTGCTGGGATATGGCGGAAGGCAAACCCCTCATCGTCCAGAGCGATCTCTCCCTGCTCCTCGACGTGCACGATCCCTCGTTCGAGGAAGCCCGCTCGGCGGTGGGCGCCTTCGCGGCCTTGGAAAAGAGCCCCGAGCATCTGCATACCTATCGCATTTCGGCCCTGTCGCTCTGGAACGCCGCGAGCGCGGGAGTCGACTCAGGCGCCATAGAGTCCGCCCTCGAGCGCTACAGCCGCTACGAAGTGCCGCGGGACGTCATGTTCATCGTCAGGGACACCATGTCGCGTTTCGGGCGCCTCACCCTCAGGCAAGGCGCGGAGGGGCGGGACGAGCACGAGCTTCTTCTCGCCTGCGACGACCCCGACGTCGAGCGCGAGATCGGCAGCTCGAAGCGCCTGGCGAAGTGGCTCGAGAGCGTGCCCGGCGGCTTCGCCGTCCGCCTCGTCGACCGCGGCACCGTGAAGCGCGAGCTTTTGCGGCTCGGCTGGCCGGTCAAGGACGAGGCGCCCCTGGCCCCGGGCGATCCCCTCGAATTGAGGCTCCTTCCCGAGCGCCGCTCGGGCGGCCCCTTCGGGCTGCGGCCCTACCAGAGCGACGCCCTCGCGGCCTTCCTGGGCGGGGGCCTGCCGGGCTCGGGCTACGGCGTGGTCGTGCTGCCCTGCGGGGCGGGCAAGACCATCGTCGGCATGGCGGCCATGGAGGCCATCGGCCGCAAGACCCTCATCGTCACGACGAACGTCGCGGCCGTCCACCAGTGGATGGACGAGCTTCAGGACAAGACCGACCTCTCCGCCGAGGACATCGGCGAGTACACCGGAGCGGAGAAGAACGTGCGGTCCGTCACCGTGGTGACCTACCAGATCCTCACCTGGCGCCCCGACAAGGATTCGGACTTTCCGCACTTCGACCTCTTCCGGCGCGAGAAGTGGGGGCTCGTCATCTACGACGAGGTGCACCTCCTGCCCGCTCCGGTGTTCCGCGTCGTTGCCGAGATCCAGGCCGTGCGCCGGCTGGGGCTCACCGCCACCCTGGTGCGCGAGGACGGGCGCGAGGAGGACGTGTTCAGCCTCATCGGCCCCAAGCGCTACGACGTGCCCTGGAAGGACCTCGAGCGCAAGGGCTTCATAGCCGAGGCCTACTGCCGCGAGATCCGCATACCCCTGCCCGAGCACGAGCACCTGCGCTATGTCGTCTCGGAGCAGCGCGACAAGCATCGGCTTTCGGCCGAGAACGGCGCCAAGTACGAGGCGGTGCGCGAACTCGTCGAGAACCATCCCGACGATCCCGTGCTCGTGATAGGCCAGTTCCTCGACCAGCTCGGAAGGATAGCGAAGGATCTGGGCGCTCCGCTCATCACCGGGCGCACGCCCAACCCCGAGCGGGAGCGCATCTACGCCGACTTTAGGGCGGGCCGGGTCCGCGTCATCGTCGTCTCGAAGGTGGCCAACTTCGCCATAGACCTCCCCGACGCCTCGGTCGCCATCCAGGTGTCGGGCTCCTTCGGGTCGCGCCAGGAGGAGGCGCAGCGCCTGGGCCGCATCCTGAGGCCCAAGGCGCGCAACTCGTACTTCTATTCGCTCGTGTCGCGCTACACGGTCGAGGAGGACTTCGCGGCGAACCGGCGCAAGTTCCTGACCGAGCAGGGCTACCGCTACATGATCGAGGCCTGGGAATGAGCGCCCCTCCCCCGGCCCCGCCCGGGCCGGGGACCTGGAAAGACGCCCTGCTCACCTCGGGGTCCGAGGCCCTCCTGGGCGCGGTCCGGAACTACATCGGTCCCGTGCGCACGCCCTTCGACAAGCGCGACCTGGCCGGGAAGCTCGAGGCCTTCCTGCGGCGGGCGGAGACGCAGGAGTCGCTGATCGCGCTGCTCGACGGTCTCGACGTCCGCCTGGTCGGCACGGCCCTTCTCCTCGGACCGGCGCCCGAGCATCTGCTCAAGGGGCTCTTCGAGGGCGAGCTGCCCCTGTTCGACCTCGGCGTGCGCATCGCCAATCTCTACGATCGGCTCATCCTGTTCCGCTACCAGGAGGGCGGCAAGCGCCTCGTCGCGGTCAATCCGCTCCTGGCCGAAAGGCTGGCCCAGGTGGCGCTCGGCGCGGATGCGCTGTTCGGCCCGCCCAAGGAAGGGCGAGGCTCCGGCCGCGCCGAGGGGGGCGGCGGCAGTGAAGAGCCGGCGGACGTCGCGGCAGGGCCGCCCGCCCCGGGCCGGGGAGAGGCGTCCTCCGGGGCGGTCTGCGACGCCGAGTCGGCCCTCGGCTTTTTCCTGTTTCTCTTCCATGCGCAGGGGGCCGTGCGCAAGGGCGGCGGGCTCACCAAGAAGGCGGTCGAGCGCGCGGCCGCTCTCTTGCCCGATCTGGCCGCCGCGCCCGAGCGCCTGGATGCCCTGCTGGACGCCCTCACGGCCTGCGGCGTCCTGGCCTTCGACGGGGAGGAGCGCCGCCCGGACCGGAGGTCCTTCGAGGCCCTCCTCTCGCTCTGGGGCGAGGACCTGCCCTTCTTCCTCGCGGCCTGCCTCGCGGCGGCCCGACGCGGCCAGGCAGGCCGCGCGCCCGCCGGCGGCGGCTCTGCGCGGGAGGATTCCCAGGCCGAGGCGGAGTCCGTCCGGTTCGAGGAGTCCGCGGCCGACTCCCGGATCGAAGCCGAGGCCGCCCTCGCGGCCGCGGCTCTCCGCGAGCCCCCCGGCGGCCCGGGTTTCGTCTTTTCGCGCGGGGGCCTCGAGCGCTGGCTCGGCATCGCATCCCTCCGTTCGGGGCCGGGCCTGGACTCGGCCGGCTGGGTCCAGGCGCTCGGCGCCCTGGGCATCGCGGCGGCCGGAGGAGGCGGCCTCGTCCTTTCGCTGCGGCCCCGCGGGCCGGCCGCGGCCGCAAGCCCCGGGCGCCTGGTGGCCGAGGGCGCTCACGCGCTTCACCTCATGCCGGAGGCGAGCCTCGAAGAGCGGCTCTTCGTCGGCTGCGTCGCGCGTCCCGTCTC
>Ga0307376_10006717_pt1 | contig 10139 bp, 8 predicted proteins | sample TR2MG_FD_202536 | JGI IMG/M metagenome (GOLD analysis project Ga0307376, IMG submission 202536) | Soil microbial communities from Risofladan, Vaasa, Finland - TR-2 | ecosystem: Environmental > Terrestrial > Soil > Coastal area > Acid sulfate soil | place: Finland: Risofladan, Vaasa | collected...
CGTATGGCGATCTACGCGTCGCCGCAGCAAGCATCGGGTCGTATATACACCACTACAATAATGAACGTCCTCATGCCGCGCATGGGGGACGGTGGCCAATGGAAGTTTATCTCAAGATGGTGGCCTGACGGTCACACCATAAGATGGCCGTATGGCTGTCTTGACATTGGGGTCCACTATAGAGGGCCAGGGTAGACCATATTCGCGATCACATTGGTCTTAGGGTTGGTTGGAGAATTATCTCTTGGGTTGTCAGTTGATCGGGCTTTAGCATTCGGGCAAAGAGTCGTTGTGCCGCCGTATTGCCCATCTCGTAGGCCGGCTGTTTGACCGTGGTAATCGAGTCCATTCCAACCGTGGGCCACGGAACATCACCAAAACCGGCTACTCCGATCAATCTCATCTCGCGATCCCTTTCGTATAGCACCGAAAGCGCGCCGACTGTCATCAGGTTGTTCGCCACGTACAAGGCATCGATACGTGGGCGAATCTCGAGAATCTCACGCACGAGTTGTGCTCCGCTGTCCACTCGGAACTGCCCGCTCTTTTCGAGCGTATCGTCCAGGCTGAGTCCCGCGTCACGTATCGCCATTCGATAACCATCGCGTCTCTCTCTACCGGTCGTTGTCGTTAGTGGACCCGTCATGAGTGCTATCCTTTTGTAGCCTTGGTGAATGAGATGGGTCACTGCATCGTAGCTGCCTCGGAAGTTGTCGACAAGAATTGTGTCGACCTCCGGAGTTTCCAGGCGCCGATCAACCGCCACAAAGGGAATACCGATCGTCCGGAACATCCCAAATGAACGCGACTTTTCGGTGGCAGGAATTACTATTGCCCCTCCCACGCTTTCTGCACACAGAAGCTCCACATATTGCCGCTCTTTCTGCGGACTTTCGTCCGAATTGCAGAGAATCAGGCTGTAGCCATTCTGTTGCGTCACGTCCTCCACACCGCGAGCCAGGGCCGTGAAGAATGGATTTTGAATATCACTGACGAGCAACCCAATCGTACGCGATCGCCTTGCGCGGAGCGATCGGGCAACGTTCGAGGGACGATAGTTCAGTTCTATTGCCGCCGCCCGCACGCGCTCAGATGTCTCCGTGCTAATTGTTGTCACACCATTGAGCACCCGAGAGACCGTAGAGATCGAGACCCCGGCCGCTCGTGCCACATCACGAATTGTGCTCATCACCCGTCCTCCAAGTAGACACGCGACCAATGGAGGAAACGTTTCCTCCTGTATTTGCCGTGCATATTAGCCGATTCTCTCATATTAGCGAAGAGATTCTGTTCTGACAACATGAGAAAAGTGGATACAGTCATTACCATGGCGCGATTTGCCGAAATCCTAACGAATTTAGTCAAATTTCGTTGACATGCCCGGGAAATGGTCTTAACATTGACCGCATAACGGAGACGGAATCGTTTGCATAAACTTATGCTTTCAGTTCCGCAGGCCAAACCGGGGATTTTCAAAAGGCTTACTAAGCCAGGAAGACACAAGTATCGACAGAAGGAGTGGATGAATGAGGTTTCGACGAATGCTATTCGCTGTTATGGGTGCTGTGGCAGTTATCATAGTGGTCTGCGCATGCAGTGGGGCCAAGAAAGCGCAGGCAATATCAAACCCCAATGCGCCGATTACTGTCTGGGTGGATGCAGCGCGAGCGCCGCAGGCGCAGGCTTACGCAAAAGCTCACCCGCAGGAGCATATCACCGTTGACATCGTGAGCGCGGGGCAGGGCGCGAACACTTCCGCAATCGCACTTGCCGAGAAAGCAGGTAAGGGCATCCCCGATGTCATCTTTCTTGGGAGTCCGAACGAGGTTACAACGTTGCTTGCCAACCCGATCAACTATCCGTTGGCGCTCAACGGCAGAGTCTCGAAGAAAATCCTTTCTGGTTTCACATCTGGGACCATTTCCCGCTGCACCTTCAATAGCCAAGTCTACTGTCTTGGAAATGACGAAGGTCAAACGGTTCTCTGGTACAACAAAGTTCTCTTCGAGAAGTGGGGGTACCAAGTACCGGCGACATTTGCACAGTTCAAGGCGCTTGGAATGAAGCTCGCGCAGCAACACCCGGGTTATAATCTCGGGACGGTGAGCGGCAGGTATGGTGTGGAAGGGTGGTTTACTGCCAGCGGTTGTCCGATGCTCGATCCAACCACGAACACCACGGTCAAGATTAACACGATGTCGCCCAATTGCGTGCGCGTTGGCGACGTGATCGGACCCCTTATGGCAAATGGCACGCTTTCGACTCTCGATCTCTTCAACAAAACCTATGATACGGAGATTGCGGAAGGCAAAGTTGTCGCGTTCATCGGTGCGTCGTGGACTGCGGATTTCGCGTTCAAGCCAATGACGACGAACTCCGGAACCAAATTCGATGCCGCAGGGAAGTTCGCCGCTGCACCGATGCCACGTTGGAGTGGAGAGAAGAACAACTGGTCTGGTGAGGTAGGGGGCGGGATCTGGATTGTCTCGCGTCAAAGCAAGAATCCAAAGAATGCGGTTGCGTTCGCGGTCGCAATGACTACGAGCCCCTCGATCGGAAAATCCCAATCGACGTATCCGGCGTACGGACCAAACGCCGACATTTGGCTGAAGGCAAAGGCCAACGACAAGTGGTACGCGGCTGATCCAAGTACAGTTCTTCGGAACGCTGCACAGAATGTTAACCCTGCCAATGGCTACACTCGGTACCAGACGCAAGCGTACGACTCCTACAATGCCACGGTCATTAAGAATGGAGCGAAGAACATGTCCGCCGCACTTAAGGCCTGGGGAACTCAACTTACTCAAGCGGCAGAGTCAACCGGATACACAGTGACCCACTAATATGGAATCAAAAAATCCTTTGATGGTGCGACGGAGAGGCCGTCGCACCATACCGTGGCTGTTTCTCTCGCCCTATCTTGTCCTGCTATTGGCCTTTGGTGTCGCGCCCGCGATCTATGGATTGTATGAATCGTTCATCGTCTCGTCCGTCGTCGGGCCTTCCTCCTTTTCGTTGGTAAAGAACTTCGTAGCCGTCTTGTCGGACTACCGTCTGCCAGATGCCGCGAAGCACGTATTTCTGTATTTGCTCTTTTGGCTTCCGATCATGATTGTGGCCGTATTCGCAATAGCTTTGGCCATAGACGCGAAAAGGACCAGGTTTGGCGCGATTACCCGCTTTGTAAGTTACGTGCCTGGTGCAGTGACAGGCTCTGCCGCAGCCTTGCTTTGGCTATTCATGTTCTCCCCTCAGGTTAGCCCCATCGGCGGCTTCCTGAGGCTATTTGTCGGAAAGAGTGACACCTTCCTGAGCGACAATACACTGCCCATTGTCTTGGCGGTAATGGGAATTTCAGCAGGAGCCGGAGGTTGGATCGTTGTGCTTCACGGAGCGCTGACCGCAATTCCACGGGACATCGTCGAGTCCGCAAGTCTGGAAGGCGCAAATGCATGGCAGACTGTGTGGCACATCAAGCTTCCTCATATTCGCGGATACATCGCGTTCATTCTAATCGTTTCGACTGCTCAAGGATTCCAGGTTTTCGTCGAGCCAACTGTCATTGCCGCCGGGGCTCCCGCACAAATAAGTCAAACCTGGTCCATCAACGAGTTGGTCTTTTCGTATGCGACACTAAATTCGAATTATGGACGGGCGTCTGCTCTCGCCGTTCTGCTTCTCCTCGTTTGTCTGGTCCTGGCGATCGCCATTCTAAGGAAGACCCGTCTTTATTCCACCGGAGCGGAAGGATGAGAATACATATAGGCGGAGGAATCGGGCGAAATGCCCTCTTTGTGGTTACCATTGCTTTTTTCGGCTTGCCGATCGTCTGGCTCCTAATTGCTCCGACGAAGTCGATCAATCAGCTCACGTTCATGAACCCAATGGCATTTGGAAGCGTTGGGCATATTCGAATAGCGCTTCGCAATCTCCTTAGTTTTGATCACGCGATCTTCTGGCGTTGGATGCTCAATTCTGTTTGGTATACTATCGTCACGTTGGTTGGCGCACTATTATCGTCAGTTCCCGCCGGATACGCGCTGGCAAAGTTCAATTTCCGGGGACGATCGGAAATTCTCTTCGTCACGCTCATAACCATGCTTATACCGGGTGCTGCATTGATATTGCCTCTCTATCTCGAGATGTCAGCAGTGGGGCTGACAGACACGCCGTGGTCGGTGATTTTGCCCCTGATGTTCTACCCTTTCGGTGTGTATATGACCTATCTTTTTGCCAAGCACTCGATTCCTGATTCGGTCCTGGAAGCGGGACGCCTCGACGGCTGTTCGGAATTCGGACTCTTCACCCTGATCTTTGTTCCGTTGTCGCGGCCAACGATAGTCATGATAGGATTCTTCTCGGTCGTTGGATCGTGGAACTCCTTCTTCCTGCCGTACATAATGCTAACGTCCCAACATCTCGCGAACCTTCAAACCGGCCTCCAAATATTGGTTACAAGCACCGGGGCGATTGGCGGCGGCAACCTGACGAACATCCCCATTCGGGCACCGGAGGTCGCTCTGGCTGCCATCGTTTCGATATTCCCGATACTTCTTGTTTTTCTTTTCGCCCAAAGGTATCTCGCCGCCGGACAGGCGGCCGGAGCAGAGAAGGGCTAGTCCATGAACCAAGGGGCGAAGGATTTGCAGCGATGAAAATGACAGCAACAAAAGGAGCTCACGAGTGAGTGTCAGAGACTTGCCTCGATCAACTCCGGAATCCGAGGGAATTCCTTCGAGTGCGATCGAAGCATTGGTACATGCGGTGAACGAGGAAAATCTAGGATTTCATAGTCTGATGATTCTGCGCCACGGCAAGGTTGTCGCAGAAACTTGGTGGAAGCCATACGAATCGGAACGACCACATATGATGTTTTCGGTGTCCAAGAGCTTCACCGCAACGGCGATTGGCCTCGCGCAACATGAAGGGTGGCTTTCAGTTACAGACTCAGTGCTGTCTTTCTTTCCATCATACGCGTCTCGGTTCGTGAAACAGAATGTGAAGGACATGGAAGTGCGACATCTTCTGTCGATGGCCACCGGTCATGCTGTGGACACGATGGAAGTCATGCGATCTCTTCCCGAAGAGGATTGGGTGAAGCTGTTCCTGAATATACCGGTTGAATATCCGCCCGGCACTCACTTCTTGTACAATTCCGGGGCAAGCTTTGTGCTTTCAGCGATCATTCGATCACGAACAGGGATAGGATTGAGAGAGTATCTGGAGTCTCGCTTGCTTCTGCCAGTGGGAATGAAGGACGTTCCCTGGGAATGCAATCCGAGAGGGATCGAATTCGGAGCGTCAGGGCTCCGACTACGTACTGAGGAACTTGCGAAGTTCGGGCAATTGTACCTTCAGAAAGGGATGTGGGAAGGTAAGCAGCTTTTGCCGCAGTCCTGGACCGAAGCGGCGACGACCTCTCAGATAATGAACGGTACCGACAGTTCAAGTGACTGGTCTCAAGGCTATGGATATCAATTTTGGAGATCACGGCACAACTCTTATCGGGCCGATGGTCGGTATGGTCAGTTTAGCATGGTGCTACCGGAACAGGATGTCGTGGTGGCCATAACGGCGGGTACCGCGGAAAGTCGGCGGATTCCTCCTCTTATCTGGGGTCATTTGCTCCCACAGATTCACGCAACGGCCCTTGCGGAGAATAAGGCGGATCATCGGCGTCTGGTGTCCTTATTGAGCTGTCAAGAAATTCCCGTGCCGCAGTTCTTGCCTGCTGATCCACCGGGATCAAAAGCACTTCACTCGCGACAAATTGTGCTTCCATTCAATACTCTCCATGTCAAAACGATGACCGTGACCCTCGAGCACGATTCGATCCGGTTGACGACAGTCGATTCGGACGGACGAGAGAACGTGATGATGGCTGGGAGAAATGACTGGAGGGCCGGTAAGACGACACTCTGGCCTTTTGAAGAGATGAGTGAAGTGACTATTCAAAGTATTGCCGGGTGGGTTAGTTCGTCGGTGCTCCAAGTTCGTCAACAGTGTGTTGATACGCCGTTCATGCGCCTTTGGCAGATAGAATGCAATTCCGAAGATAAGGTTACCGTGAGCGTCGGTCTGGACAATGGCTTCTGGGCCGAGCGAACTGAAGTACTAAATGGCCAAGTTGAAAGAGCTCCCTCCGAATGAGTAGTTCTTGACCGGTCCGTGTTGTGGTTTCAGCGATGATAGCTTTGATATTGATTTCTCGCGCCGCAATGAGGTCCAGGAACATGGCCGCACCTCCACAGCGGGTTTGATGAGGATAGCAAGATGAGGCGAACGCAGTCCCTTTCCTGGCCGAGGCTCATTGCGATAATGTGACCTGCGTCGCCCCTACTGGGTTACACCTCGGGGTTACCGTAGGTGTAGGATACAAATGCCACGGCCTTTCCGTCCGGGCTCCAGGAGGGTACGTTCATCGTACCCTGCCCGCCGTACAGATGGGCGAGTACCCGCACCTTGCCTGTAGCGACGATCTGCTCCCGGATCATAACGCGCTTGTTGCGCGGATGGTCGGCAGCCGAAACTGATGCCGGATAAGACACATAGACCATCCGCGAGCCGTCCGGCGAAAGATGGGCAAACCAGTCGTTGCAATCCCCGAAGCTCACCTGTTCCTGATTACTGCCGTCGGGCCGCATCCGCCAGATTTTCATCTGTCCGGATCGTGTCGAGTTGAAGTAGATGTATTTCCCGTCCGGGCTGTATTCGGGGCCGTCATCAAGTCCCGGGTCGGTTGTAAGGCGACTCTCCGGGCCCCCTTTCACACTGATCGTCCAGACATCGTAGTTTCCGTTACGTTCCCCGCAAAACGCGAGTGTATTTCCGTCTGGGGACCAGCCATGCCAGTAAGAGGGGGCCTCGTCGGTAACCTTCACAGGAGTACCGCCTGCGACCGGAACAACATAGATTTGAGAGCCGCGCTTTCGTCCCGGTTGGTCGGTAAAACTCGAAAGTGCGAGCAGCGTTCCGTCAACGGAGAGACCGTGATCGTTATTGTTTGCGCGGACGTTGCCGGTGTCCACAAGCTTTGTCTTCATTCCATCGAAGTCGAGCCGGTAGATCCTGCCTTCCTGGTTGAAGAGAAGGAACTTGCCATCCCGTGACCAGTTCGGAGCTTCCACGTGATCGGTCGTCGGGTATATGATCCTGCGCAGGCCAGTGTCTACGTCAAGAATTTCGATTCGGCTGGGTGATGGGGGAGGGCTTTCCTTCCCAGCGTACCCTTCTGCGGTTATGTCGATGCGAACATTGCGGATTGTCGCGGTTTCAGCGATTCCTCTATCGTGCGAGCAGACGAATATGCCGGCGAGGATCCCTCCCGGAAGCCAGAGCGTTATTCTCCCTGTTTCCACGAGTGGCTCTCCGGCATTCGCGGCCCGCATGATAATTGTGTCGCCCAGACGTTCTATCTGCACCGTCTCAGGCGCGCTGAGTGCCGCCTTCACCTCCTTCGTGTCTGCACCACTTTCTTCCCGGTACTGTAGCGACGTAAGGCCGTCACCGTGCACCGCAGCGTCCGCGTATGCGGAGGCGCCGTCGAGGCTCGTGCGTAACATGACTCCCCATTTGCGATGCGCGTTCACACCTTCACCCAGGAACTCTCCCGAGGCGGTTATCATAAAATCTCCGGACATCGACAGTGCCGCGAAATGAAACTCGTCTGACCTGCCCCATATGTTTTCACCGCCTCCAGTGACGGTGTAGATTTGCGTCGATTCGTCGTATTTCGTTCTGCCGGTTATCCCCGTGGTCCCGACATCCGATATAACCGTGAATGCCCCCCTGGTTGATTTTGCCATTCTTTGCTCCTCTCACTACTGGTTGCCCGTGGTTTTCAACTCCAAACAAGGGGCTTGGGGCAAGCTGACAGCCACCCTCAGACCCCATCGAATATCGATCCATTGCGACGTTGTCGCCAAAACCGACAGAGACCTCGTCTCCGACTGGAACGTTCAACTTTCACCATACGTGATAGGGATCGGACACGGACTCGTTTGCCAGGATTTTGCGTGCACGACTGATGTTCCATTGCACGTGTTCGGTCAGGTCCTCATCACCTCGAAAAGAGAGGCCGAAGACTTTTTCCATCTTCCTGACGCTGTAATATGACGGTGATCGCGCGGGGTCAGTGTCGGAGATGATCACCTTGCTCGACGACTGGCTCAACTCCACGGTGAGCCGGGCGATATCGACCCAGCTTATAAACCTTGTGCCGAGTGCAAGGAATGTCTCCTTGTTGAGGTCGCTTTCGACGAGTTTCGCGTAAAGCTCGGCAATCTGACGCGCGGAAAGGAATTGGGTTCCGGCGAGCCTGTCGTATTTCAGTTCCTCGCCTTTCAACGCAGCCATTGCGATGTTCAAGAATTGCCTGTCTGATTGCGAGGCTCCGTCGTCGAACGCGGGATTCGAGAACGTGTAGCCTGGCCGAATGACATTCCGCGTAATGTGCGTCTTCTTGCCGTTCAACCCCTGGCCACTGTAGTACTGGTCGAAGCCCATCAGATACATTTCAGTTGATGCTTTCGTCGCGCCATAGAGGTTACCCGGAAGGAGCTGCGCCCTTTCGTCCATCCCGTCGCGAAGTGGCCCCATCGCCGCCGTTGAGCTCGTGTAAATGAACTTCTTCACTCCTTGTTTCTCTGCCGCGTCGACCAGGAAAAGCGAAACTCTCGTGTCGTGATCAAGCATTTCGACGGGGTTGTTTCCCCATCCAAGGGCGATGTGCACTACCGCGTCGCACCCGATGAGTGCCTTCTCCATGATGTCCAGATCCAGGATGTTACCCTCCACAAGCGTTACTCGCGGTAGGCTCTTGTATGCTGGGATACGATCCGGGGTACGGGTCAGAAGAACCAGATCATGGCCCGCAGCAAGCAGCGCCCTGGAAACCCATTGACCGATATTGCCGGTTCCGCCGGAGATGAAGATCCTCATGATGCCTCCTTCGCAGATATTCCTGACTACGCCACACTGTTTTTATTGACATGTGGCAAGGATGTGTTACCATTTAGTCAGAGAACACGTGTTCTTTCAAGAGCTGTTCGAAGGAATGATGAATTGGCAATGAAGCCGAAATCTGAAGGATCGATAAATAGCGCGCAAGTCGCAAAGCTGATTGGCGTTTCAAGGAGCACCGTCAGCAAAGTGCTCAACGGCTACCCCAATATCTCCGGAGAGACTCGGGCCAAAGTGCTCAAAGCCATCAAGGATCATTCATATTATCCGAAACTTTCCGGTCAGCTGCTAACCGGAAAGCGGAGCGAGACCATCGGACTGTTTTTTCTGACGAGCAGCAATTTCTCGAACGACGTTCTGGTAAACTACATGCTTGCGCGCGTAATAGAAAGCGCTGCAACTTACGGCTACCACATTCTTACCTACATACTTCAGTCCGAGACGGATCCTCGCACTCTTTCCACCATCAAGAGCGTCTTTCACCAGGGACGCATAGACGGGGGCGTTTTTATCGGGGCAAAGAATCGTGCGCACATCATCGAAGAGTTGGTCGCGGAAGGATTTCCGGTAGGGGTGTTCGATCAAGAGCCAACCAATGCTGTCGAAAACGGACGGCGGATCGTTGTGAGCTCGAATGACGCTCGGATTGCACATGAAGCAATCGATTATCTGACCGGCCAGGGACACCGAAAAATCGCAGTAACGATAGGAGATATCGAGCGTTACGCTGGCGTGCAGAAGCGTGATGGCTTCCTGTCCGGGCTTGCTGACAACGGAATCACTATTCCTCCAGAGTGGCTGATCCCTTGTGACTTCAACACTGAGGCGGGCTGGCTGTCGATCCGGAAGTTCCTGCAGGAGACGAAGGAGCTTCCGACGGCGATCGCCGCAATCAACGATCACGTTGCGTTCGGAGCACTGCGAGCAATCTCCGAAGCGGGCCTGCGAGTTCCGGATGATATTTCCCTGATCGGGATGGACGGACATCCCCTTGGGGAGTACAGCCATCCGCCGCTTACGACATTCCGCATCGACTTCGAGGCAATGATGCTCTCGCTCGTTTCAGGCGTCATAAATCTCGTCGAATCCCGGGAAACCGCAACGGACTTCGTATTTGACGGCAAATTGATGGAGCGTGATTCTTGCAGGAGACTGGCCTAAGTCGTACGTACAAGGAA
>Ga0307376_10006718_pt1 | contig 10139 bp, 7 predicted proteins | sample TR2MG_FD_202536 | JGI IMG/M metagenome (GOLD analysis project Ga0307376, IMG submission 202536) | Soil microbial communities from Risofladan, Vaasa, Finland - TR-2 | ecosystem: Environmental > Terrestrial > Soil > Coastal area > Acid sulfate soil | place: Finland: Risofladan, Vaasa | collected...
TCTGCACCTGCGGCTGCGCACACCCGGACACGAGTGCCGCCGATCCCACAAGCACTATCAATGTTATCCACCGTCGATTCATGCTTCCCCCTTTCCGCTGCCGAACTGAGTGCGACTTCCCGTCCCGAAGACCCGGTGCGGGACGCGTCGTCATCAACCGGTGTTGAAGAGATGCCAGAGCAACATGCCCGTGAACGCCACCGCCGCGAACGCCAGGAGGATGGCCGCCGTGATCGCGGCCGTGCTGGGTGCGGCGCGTTCCTCGGTGAGTGCCCGGATGCGACTGACCCCTTCCACGGGCTCGACCGCCTCGACGGGGTGTGCCTCCTCCACCGGCGCCTGCTCACCCACTTCCTCGAACAGAGATTCGTCCGTCGTCGGAAGGGCCTCTTCGGCCGCCGCCTCTTCCTGCTGAAACACGGAGAGGTCGAAGTCCTCCTCCGCCGCGGCCGCGGGGGCCGCCGCAAACGCCTCGTCGGGAGAGGCGGGTACCGTCTCCTCCTCGAAGAGTTCCGCCACTTCCTCTTCGAGGGTCTTGGCGGTGCCGGGCTCCACGGCGGGCGTCTCTTCCTCGAGGACCACCAGGTCCTCTTCGGCGTGGGCGGCGCCGGGGGTGACGTCCTCGAGATCCGTCACCTCGATCTCCTCGAGCGGGACGGGCTCCCCGGGCTCGGCCAGGTCGAACGTGTCGGCCGGTTCCGGCTCCACCGGGACGGGTTCCTCAGCGGCCGGCGTCTCCCCGGTCTCCTCCTCAAGCGGGATCAATTCCTCTTCGGGCTCGAAAGCCTCTTCCTCTTCTCTCGGTTCCTCGCTCACCTGTTCAACCTCCTCCGGAATTTCGTCGGCCTCGACTTGTGGGGGTCTCTCCAAATCCGATGCCGTGTCCCCTCTATCGCTCTCGGCCGTGACCGGCGCCGCCTCTTCGTGGGGGGCGCCTTCTTCAGCCGATAATTCCTCCTGGAGTTCCTCCCAGACGTCGGCGGCGGCAGCCGGTTCGACAACCGTCTCGGGTTCGACAGCCGCTTCCTCGACCGGAGCAGGCTCGGGGGGGACTTCCTCGGCCACCGGCTCCTCGAACACGGGTTCCGGCTCGGACGGCTCCTCAGCCGCAGACACCGGCTCCGGGACGACCTCCTCCGCCAGTTCGGGGGCCGATTCCTCCACCGGCTCAGGCTGGGGAACGGCCTGCTCGACGGGCTCGGGTTCGACGACCGCTTCCTCGACCCGCTCTGGCTCGAGGTCGGCCAGTTCCTCGTCCACCGCCAGCTCGAGCTCCTCGGTCACCACCGTTTCCGGCTCGGGCGTCGTCACGTCGAACGTCTCTGCCGCTTCCTCGGCCGCCGAGGGGACCTCGACCTCTTCGGGGGCCTCTTCCTCGAACTGCAGTCCCTCGACTTCCGATCCCGCGGTGACCTCCTCGGCCTCCGCCTCGGCCGGCTCCTCGACAGGCTCGGCCTCCGTCTCCTCAAAGGTCAACCCGGACGCCGCCGGTGCAAGCGGCTCGACGACCGTCGGCTCAGCAGGCGCTTCCGTCGGGACTTCCGCGTCCTCCGAAACCGGACACACCATCGGTCCGGTCTCTTCCTCGAGGAACGTCCACCCCTCCTCGGTCACCCCGGCACGCTCGGGCTGCACCTCGGCTGTCAGGTCGAATGCGACGGACTCGGCTTCCTCCGGCGCCGTCGGTGCTTCGGGTGCGGCGGCCTGTGTCACGAGCGGTTCGAGCGGTGCCTCCTCCTCGACGGGGACGACGCCTTCGGCTGCTTCGGCTTCTTCGGGTGCGGCGGCCGCCGCTTCGGGCTCGACCTCTTCGGGCGCGGGTGCCGCTTCGGCGGGCTCCTCCCGCCGTGCTTCGGGCACGGCCGCCGCGAGGGGTCCGAACTCCGGCTCGGGCAGCTCGACCTCCGTCGGCTCGATGATCTCCTCGTCCTCTGCGAGCTGCGGCGTGCCGAACTCCTCTTCGCGCGTGCGCTCCGAAACCTCCCGGCCGAACGCAACCGCCTCGTCCGTGCCCAGAAGCTCCGCGTTCCGAAGCTGGTCTTCCGAAAGCTCCACCGGCTCCATGAGTTCTTCACCCGGCGCCGGGGCGATCGCCTCCTTCCGTGTCAGCAGCTCCTCACCGTCGTAGGCCTTGCCCTCGATCTCCTGCTCTTCCTCTTCGTCCACGAGGAAGACCAGTCCCATGTCCTCATCACCCGAGACGGGGGCTTCCCCCCGCGTGCCGCGCAGACGCATCACCTGCGCCTCGGGAAACTGGATCACACCATCGATGATCTCGCCGTGAAGTGCCTTGGACTCCATCAGCTCCCGGACGCCGTCCGGGGAGAGTCCGAGGATCTCCTGCACTTCAGCAAACGTAAGGTGCCGCTCCGCCATCGGTTCGGTTATCTCTCCCGGGTCGGACAGACGTCCGACCACCGGTCGCCGACCTCCACGCAGACCGGAACTGAAGACCCCTTTGAACACAGCGCCGCATTATCCCCTATAGAATATAGGGATTTCCAGTGGAATTCAAGTTTTTTTGGCCCCGCAGGGGCATGGGGCCGCGAAGGCCGCCTTCGGCTTGACACGGGCCTCTCACCGGCATAATCTCCGGGAGAAACCGCACCCCTTCCGGAGGGACCAGGATGGGCCGCGAACGCATCGTCATCAAGCAGGGCGACATCACGGAGGAGTCGACCGACGCGATCGTCAATGCCGCCAACACGGAACTCATGCTGGGGGCGGGGGTGGCGGGGGCCATCCGACGGGCCGGGGGACCGGTAATCCAGGAGGAATGCGACCGCATCGGTCCCGTCCCGCTGGGGGAAGCCGCCGTCACCACGGGGGGAAACCTGAAGGCCCGCCACGTCATCCACGCGGCGAGCATGGGACTGGGCGGGCCGCTGACCACGGAGACGTCGCTCAGGGACTCGGTGCGGAACAGTCTCCTGCGGGCGCACGAGAAGGGACTCAGGTCGATTGCGTTTCCCGCCATCGGCACCGGCGTCGCGGGCTTTCCCGTCGGCCGCTGCGCCGAGATCATGCTCGGCGAGATCGACCGGTTCCTCCGCGAGCAGACGACGTCGGTCGAGAAGGTGCACCTGGTGCTGTTCGACGAGACGACGATGGAGACGTTCAGGAAGACTTGGGAAGCACTTCGGACGGATCGGCCAACTCGTGAAAAGGAAGAAACGCCATGAAGGTGATCAAAGAGGGAGCACACCGCACGCTCGGCGGGGACCCGGAAACGGCGGCCGCGGTCTCCGAGATGCTGAGCGACCTCGAGAAGAACGGGATGGACGCGGTCCGCAGGTACAGCAAGCGCTTCGACGACTGGAGCCCGGAGCGCTTCGAGCTGTCGGAAGCGGAAATCGATGCGGCGGTCGGCAAGCTGGATCGACAGGTGATCGAGGACACGGACTTCTGCCAGGCCAATGTCCGCCGGTTCGCTCAGGCACAACTGGCGACACTTGGGCCTCTCGAGGTGGAGACCGCCCCGGGCATCACCCTCGGTCACAAGCACATCCCGGTCAACACCGTCGGGAGCTACATTCCGGGGGGACGATATCCGATGTTCGGCTCGGCACAGATGAGTATCATCCCCGCGAAGGTGGCCGGCGTGAGAACCGTCGTCGCGTGCACGCCCCCCGTCAGGGGCGAGGGGTATTACCCGGCGACGGTGAACGCGATTCACAAGGCGGGTGCCGACCGCATCTTCATCCTCGGGGGGGTGCAGGCCCTGGCGATGATGGCCTTCGGGATGGGGGAGGTCCCGTCGGCGGACATCCTCTGCGGCGCCGGGAACAAGTACGTCGCCGAGGCCAAGCGACAGCTGTTCGGTCGATGCGGCATCGATCTCCTGGCCGGACCCACCGAGATTCTCGTCATCGCCGACGGCTCGGCCGACGCGGCCCTGGTCGCGTGCGACCTGTTGGGTCAGGCCGAGCACGACCCCAACAGCGGCGTCTGTCTCGTCTGTCTGAGCGAGGATCTCGCACGCGAGATCGTTGCGGAGGTCGAAAAGCAGCTGCAATCGCTGCCCACCCGGGAGATCGCGTCGGTGTCGTGGGGCAATCACGGCATCGTCTGCGTCGCCGAGGACGCCGACGAGGCCATTCGACTGAGTGACGACTATGCACCCGAGCACCTCGAGCTGATGGTCCGTGACGAGGGGTACTACTTCGACCGGCTCACGAACTACGGGTCGCTCTTCATCGGTGAGGAGACGACCGTCGCCTACGGCGACAAGTCGATCGGGACGAACCACATCCTGCCAACGGGTCGGGCGGCCCGCTACACGGGCGGGGTGTGGGTGGGCAAGTTTCTCAAGACGTGCACGTTTCAGCGGATGACGCCCGAGGCAAGCGCGCGACTGGCCCCGGTCACCGCGCGGCAGTGCCGCGCTGAACGGATGCTGGCGCACGCCATCACGGCGGACGTTCGCGCCAGACGATTTGCCCCCGGCGAACACTGAAAGGATGAACCCCATGTTCGAATTGAACGCGAAGGTTGCATTGGTCACCGGTGCCGCCACCGGACTGGGTCAGGCCGTCGCAGCCGCCCTGGCGGAAAACGGCGCCGACGTGGCGATCTCAGACAAGCCCGGCGTGAGTCTGGACGAGACGAAGGGCGGGTGCGCCGCGTTCGCACACCGCGTGTTCCCGTTCGAGATGGACGTGCGCGAGGCCGACCAGATCCGGGAGGGTGTGGCTGCGGTAGAGGACGCGCTCGGTCACGTGGACATCCTGGTCAACAACGCGGGAATCAACCGACCGGTGCCCGGGCTCGAGGCAACCGAGGACAACTGGGACGACCACTACAATACGAACGTCAAGGGCGGGTTCTTTGTCGCGCAGGCGGTGGTCCCGAGGATGATCGAACGGGGGTGGGGACGGGTGATATGGATTTCGAGTCAATCCGGTCTCATCGGGATTCCCGGACAGCCGGTGTACTGCTCAACCAAGGGAGCGGTCGTTCAGCTCGTCCGCACGCTCGGGGTCGAATGGGCAAAGCACGGCGTCACCGTAAACTCCGTCGCACCGACCTTCGTCGAAACGAACCTGACCCGGAAGCGCCTCCAGGACCCGGAGTTTCTCCGTTTCGTCCTGGGCAAGATCCCCTGCGGAAAACTCGCCGCACCGCGGGACGTCGCCGCCGCCGTGGTCTTCCTGGCAAGCGACGAAGCCGGGATGGTCAATTGTGTCAACCTCCCGGTCGACGGCGGTTGGACCGCCTGGTGAGGACAGCCCGGCCCTGTCGCCCGACTATGTCACGTCTTCGAGCAGTCTGGCGATGCGGTCGAAGCCCTTGTGGATGGTGTCCTCGGAGCAGGCGTAGCTGAAGCGGACCCAGTCGGGGGCGCCGAAGGGCTCGCCGGGAATCGCCGCCACCTTGATCTTGTCCAGCATCAAGAGGCACAAATCGGTCGCACTCGTGAGCTTCTTCCCGGCGACCGTCTTGCCGATGAGTTTTTCGACGTTGACCATCAGGTAGAAGGCGCCTTCGGGCTCGGTGCAGTCAAGAAGCGGGATGGCCTTCACCCGGCCGATGATGACCCCGCGGCGTTTCTCGAAGGCGGTGCGCATCTTCTCGACGTCCGACTGGTCGCCGGCGAGCGCGGCCGCCCCGGCGGGTTGAACGAACGTCGTGATCCCCGAGGTGCTCTGGCTCTGCAGCCGCTTCATCGCGTCCGTCCACGCCTTCGGGGCCGCCGTGTAGCCGATCCGCCACCCCGTCATCGCGTAGGCCTTGCTCATCCCGTTGACGAGAACCCCGCGCTCCTTCATCCCGGCGACGCCGAAGATCGAGACGTGCTTCCTGCCGCCGTAGATGAGATGCTCGTAGATCTCGTCGGAGATCACGTACACGTCGTTCGCGATGAGGATGTCCGCAACGGCCTTGAGCGTCGCTTCGTCGTACACGGCCCCGGTCGGATTGCACGGCGAATTCAGGATCAGGAGCTTCGTCCTGCCCTTCCTGACGGCGTTCTCCACGGCCTCGGGCCTGAGACGGAATCCCTCCCCGGGCTTCGTCTCGACGGGCACCGGCACGCCGCCCGCAAACCGCACCTGCTCGGGATAGGTCACCCAGTAGGGTGCCGGGATGAGCACCTCGTCTCCCTCCGAGACTAGTGTCAGGACGGCATTGAAAAGGGAATGCTTTGCCCCGCACGAGACGACGATTTCCGAGGGGGTGTATTCGAGTCCGTTCTCTCTCTCGAGCTTGTCACAGATGGCCTGTCGGAGTTCGGGCGTTCCGGGGACGGGGGCGTACTTGGTCTTGCCGGCCCTCAGGGCTTCGACGGCAACGTCCTTGATGAACGTCGGGGTGTCGAAATCCGGCTCCCCGGCGGCGAAGGCGATGACGTCCTCGCCGGCGGCCTTCATCGCCTTGGCCTTGGCGGTGACGGCAAGGGTTGCGCTCTCGGGGATCGCCGCAACACGCGACGAGATGGCGGACTCGGAAGCTGTCATGGTTGATTCTCCTTCGGAAGGGAAGAGGACGTGCGAGATGGTAGCGACGCGGGACGTTCGTGACAAGCGGAAAATGGAGCAGCGACGGCGATTGCACTTGCACGGGAACGGGGAACCGTCCTATAATCCGTTGTCGGCTCTATCCATAAGGGCTTCAACCGAACGGGGATGCGCTTGTCCAACACGGTGCGACCATCATCGGATCCAGATCCGTCCGGTGTGCAGACACGGGGGGTTTGGCTGACGTTCAGCACACTGGCACGCTTGCGGTCCGCCGGAGCCCGTGAGATGCTTCTAGCGGGGCTCGAGGAGCCGGACCCGGAGGTCCAGCGCGCCGCGACACGTGCCATCCTTCAGCAGGGCCACCGGGCCGGCATCGCCGCACTCATCGGTTCCTTCCACACCCTTGCACCCGAGGTCGCCGACGAACTGTTCCGTCACCCCGACGATTTCTTCATCAGCTTTCACCTCCGCGAGACGTTGAGCGCCGAGGACCCACAGGCCCGTCGCAACGCCGTGGACCTCATCCGACGCGCCAATCGCATGAAGCTTGCCTACCTCCTGGTGCAGGCGCTTTCCGACGCTGAGGAGGACATCCGTGCCAAGGCACTGGACGGTCTGAAGAAGCTGGCCGAGAGCTACCACGACATGGCGGAGCGCGTCCGCAGCGGGGAGGTCCAGCTCAGCCGCATCGAGCTGGAGACCCGGAAGTTCGCACTCCTGGACCCCGTCATGGGACTCCTGGGCAACCTGTCCCTGTCGCAGCCGGACGAACTGCTGCTGCTGGCGATGGGTCTGGACGTCCGGGCGAACGACATGCTGTTCGCGATGCTGGTCTCGAACCAGGACCCCCGGGCCGAGACACTGGACCGGTTCCTGTGGAATTCGGCCACACCCCAGGTCATCTCGTTCCTTCTGGACTGTCTGCGGGACGTGCGCGTCGCCAACCGGGCGCTCACCGTCATCCAGGAGCGTCGCGACCTCCCGTTCGTCAAGGCCCTGCTTTCGAACCACCGGTTTTTCAGCGACTACCGTGTGCGCGAGCGGCTGGAGCAGGTGCAGAGCATCGACTCCCTGAAGGCGACGGGCGAGACGGAAGGGCCGGGCGTCGCGGCCGGGCCGCGCAAGGATATCTTCGCCAACGCACTGCTGGCGCTGCGGGGGATCCATTTCGCACTGCTGTCGGGGGTGCCGGTGGACCAGAAGGAGGCCTTCCTCCGTGAGGTGGCCGCTGCGGAGTTGCCGATGTTCGTCACGGGCATCGCCGAGAGTCTGCTGAAGGCGATGAACGAGGGGCGCGGCGTCGGGCAGATATCACTGGCACTGGTGTACCTGGAACGTCAGATGGGGCTGCCGGCGGGGTCGACCGCCAAGGGAGCCCCCGTGAAGAAGGGCGCACCGCTGGAGGTGCCCGAACTCGAGCTGCCCTGGGCACACCCCCAGACCGAGTCCATCCCGGGAGACGCCTTCACCCAGTTCTTCAACACCTTCGACCGACTGGACGACGCGACGAAGCTCTTGGCCATCCAGACGCTCAAACGTCTCGACCCCGGACACCTGGAGCACATCCAGAGGGAGCTTTCCAGCCTGGAGCCCGGCCGCCGGCTCAAGGCCGTCAGGATCGTCGTGATGTTTCACCGGGAGCAGGAGGTGGAGCAGACCCTGCTGAGACTGGCGAGCGACCGTGACCGTCACGTGCGTGCCACGGTGGTGAAGACCCTGGGCATCCTCGAAGACGAGGCGGCCATCCGTGCCCTGCTCGAGGCCGTCACCGACGTCGACCGCCGGGTGGTCGCCAATTCCGTCGAGGCCATCGAGACCGTCGGACGCGAGGAACTTCTGGGACTGGTCAACATCTTCGCGGGACATCCCAACAACCGCATCCGGGCCAACGCCATCAAGGCCCTGTGGACGATGGGGGACGGCAGCGCCACGAAACGTCTCGAGGAAATGCTCCAGAACGACGATGAAATGATGAGACTCAGTGCGACGTGGCTGCTGGGAGAGATCGACCACACCGGCCGCATCGACATGCTGATGAAACTGGCGAAAACCGACCCGAGCGAACTCGTGCGTGCCAAGGCACGCAGCATCCTCGGCGAAGGCGACTGAACCTGGAGGGGCGAAACGACGTGCCTGGACTGCTGGCCATCCTGACCGCCGAGGTGACGCCGGTGCTGGGGCAGTTGAGCCGGGCCCACGAGATCTACCGTCGGCCGAAAGGGGACTCCCGCATCGGCACGGCGGCACTGCTTTTCATCCTGGTCATCCTGCTGCTGGTGCTGGCGTATCGGGTGGGGAAGCGTTTCTTCGTGCTGGTGAAGGAGCCCGGACCGACGGAGGCGCTTTTTGCCGAGCTTGCGAGGGCACACGGACTGAGCGCGGGCGAATGCAAGGTGCTGAGACGTCTCGCCCGACGGGAGAAACTCGCCAACCCCGTGACGGTGTTCGTGGTGAGACGTCACCTCCAGACGTACGCCGAATCCAACACCAACGCGGCCTACCGGAAGCTCTACGAGAAGCTGTTCGTCGCGTGAGCGGTACACAGAAAAGCGGGGCCCCGTCGGGACCCCGCTTGTTCATTTCCTTCCGACGCTCAGGGTGCGGTCTCCATCCCCTTGCGGTTCAGGTACTTGAAGAACTTCTCGACGGTCAGCACGGTCACGTTCCAGTGCAGGGCATCCTCGTAGGCCTTGGCCCCCTCGGCCACGGTCGTCTTCGCCACCTCGCTCGGGTTGGCCAGGTCCTTCTCGTCGACGATCCCCACGACGAGGTAATCGGTCTCAAGGGTGAGTTCGTCCTCGACGATGCCGCCGTCCCTGTCGATGAGGCCCGCAAGGGCGGCCTTCGAGTAATCACCGCCACGGGGGAACCATCCCTTCAGCACGAACACCTTCCGGTGACTCTTGTCGTAGATCTGCGAGCAAACGTAATTGCCGGCCATGATGGGTCGTTCCTCGGAATCCCACGTGCTGGGGACCGCCACAAAGACACTCGTCGTGGGATAGACGTTGAGGACCTGGAGGCGTCCGTTGTAGAGACGCTTGTCGGCACGATCGGGACCGGGACGGGTGGCGTAGACGTCGAGTGTGTAGCCGGGCTTCATGTTGTCACGGGCACCCAGGTTGATGGTGCCGCGACGGGTCCGCCAATCGTAGGAAACGATCATGCCGTCAACGGGCGTGGCCATGTCGGCCTGAAGCTTCAACTTGTGGTCGAGCTTCAGGTTGATGGCCTGTTCGAGTGTCAGTTTGCTCTCGAGGACCTTCCCCTCGGCGGTCCACTTGACGGGGTCGTTGCGGAGCTTGTTGTGCTCGACGACCCGCTCACTCCAGGCCTGGGCCCCTTTGTCATCCATCTCGGTGAACTTCCGCTTCGTCTCGGCGTGCTTTTCGGCGATCTTGCCATCCACGTCGGCGACGGCGGCCTCACCGTCCGTGACAAACTGCTCCCGTGCGGCCACCGCCTTGTCCCGACGGATCAGGTGGTCACTCAGGGTGCCGACCTTGGTTCCCTTCAGGCTGTCGGGAACCACCCCACTCTGACGTGCCCGGGTGATGACCTGTTCGAGGAACTCCGACTGACCCGACTCGTCCACCTGTTTCGGGTCGACGCCGATCTGCTTGATCTGGTCGGCCCGCTTCGCGAACTTGGCCTCGATGAGCTTCTCAAGGGTCTCGGGCT
>Ga0307376_10006723_pt1 | contig 10135 bp, 16 predicted proteins | sample TR2MG_FD_202536 | JGI IMG/M metagenome (GOLD analysis project Ga0307376, IMG submission 202536) | Soil microbial communities from Risofladan, Vaasa, Finland - TR-2 | ecosystem: Environmental > Terrestrial > Soil > Coastal area > Acid sulfate soil | place: Finland: Risofladan, Vaasa | collected...
AATGGGAAGAAGTAAATCCAACAATTATAACTGGTTGGAATATTGATGCATTTGATGTTCCATATACGTATCATAGAATGATAAACATTCTTGGAGAAGATCAAGCAAACCATTTGAGTCCAATAAGAAAAGTTCAGTATAATAAAACTCGTAACTGTTATTTTATTGCTGGTGTCTCAAGTCTTGATTATTATAGTCTCTATAGAAAATTTACATTTTCTAGCAGATCATCATATACATTAGATTTTATTTCAAAGTATGAACTTGGTGAAGGTAAACTTGAAAACCCCTTTAAAAATCTTAATGAATTTAGAGAAAAAGATATTAATGGCTTTATTGAATATAACCTTACTGATACTAAACTTGTATATAAAATAGATAAAAAATTAAATTTCATAGAACTTGTTCGTGGTATTTGTCATAAAGGGCATGTGCCGTATGAATCAATATATTATTCAAGCCGTTGGATTGAAGGTGCTATGTTGATTTATTTAAAAAAGTTAAATCTTATCGCACCAAATAAAAACCCAAAAAATAAAGATTTAATGCATGGTGTTGATTCATATTCTGGTGGTTATGTAAAAGAACCAATATTAGGAAAACATGAATGGTTATTTGATTTAGATTTTACGTCTCTTTATCCGTCAATTGTTAGGACGTTAAATATATCACCTGAAACTAAAGTTGGTAAAATTGAAAATTGGGATGCTGAAGAATTTCTGAAGAATAAAGAAATTGATTATAACGGTTGGATAGAGGATGACAAAGGATTAATCAAAGGAAACCAACTTGCTAAAATATTAAAAAATCGCGACTATGCTATTTCTGCTAATGGTGTTATGTATAGAAAAGACAAGAAAGGAATTATTCCTCAAATATTAGAAGAATGGATAAAGGACAAGGATAATTATGATAAATTGATGAAACAGTATGGAAATAAGGGCGACAAAGAAAAATCAAACCATTATAAACAACGTAGAACCATTGTTAAAACAATGTTAAATTCTGTTTATGGTGTATTGGGTTTGCCGATTTTTAGATTTTATGATATTGATAATGCTGCTGCTGTAACAACGACTGGAGTAAAACTTATTCAATATACTGAAAAAATGGGGAACCATTATTATAATCAAATAACAAATGAAAATAAAGATTATTGTATATATATTGATACTGATTCAGTATTTTTTCCAGCTAAACCATTAGTTGAACAACAATTTCCTGATGTTGATACTAACAACGTAGACCAAATGGCTTCTGCTATATTACAAATTACTTCCCAAGTTCAAGATTTTCTCAACAATTCATTTGATATGTTCTGTGATAAATTTTTAAATATAACTGAAGGTCATAACTTTGATGTTAAACAAGAAATAATTGGTCGTAGTGGTTTATGGATAGCCAAAAAACATTATGTCATTTGGGTTATAAATGATAGTGGTGTTAAAAAAGATGAGATGTTATTTAAAGGCATGGATGTAGTTAGGTCATCTGTTCCAGAAGCGTTCAAGGGATTTTTAAAGAAGTTATTAACAAGCATATTAAAAAGTGAACCAAGAGATGATATTGACCAATATGTTGTTGATTTTAAAAATAAAATAAGAACATTGACACTTGAAGAAATTGCTAAACCAACTTCTGTAAAAAATGTTACAAAATTTAGAACAAAACGCAATGACCACAGTAAAGCATTTGGTAATTGGATTAAGGGGACTCCCGCTCACGTCAAGGCGGCTATAAGTTATAACGAATTTATAGATTATTATAATCTTGAAAAAAAGGTTGTTAAATTATCTAACGGTGAAAAACTTAAATGGGTTTATTTAAAAGACAATCCATTTGGAATTGACGGACTTGCTATACGAGGATACGATGACCCATCTCAAGTTTATGATTTTATAAACAAATATATTGATAAAAACAAGATGTTTGAACATTTACTTGAAAAGAAGATTAAAGATTTTTATGGTGCATTAAATTGGGATGTTCCATCAGCAGAAGCGAAAATAATAAATAAATTTTTTGAATTTTAATAAAGGAACAAATATGAATGATTTGGAAAAAATGGAAATTTTATTTAACGAATTTAATATTAAATTCAAACTCCTTACTGAAGATATTGATGGAAAAGGAAAGAAACATTTACTTGTGACGACATCACATCTGGGATATACAACATATTTTCAGTTTTCATTGAATGAACATAAGTTTATAAGTTGGGACACTGAAGAATAAAATATAAATTAACAAAGGGAGAACTACATTATGAAAAAAGAACAAATTACTGATTTTATTAAACGTTATCATTTAGGTGGTATTATTGAATCAGCTGCGTGGACGTTTGAGAATAAGGGAGTAACGACTAAATTTCGTTCAGCCGACAAGTCATTTATGGGTATGGTAACAAAAGAAAATTTTGGTGTTGATGAAACCTGCCAGATTGGAATTTTAACCACGACTAAATTAGTTAGATTATTAAGTATTTTAGAAGATGAGTTTACTTTTGCTTTAAATAAACAAATTGCTCACGACGAAGAAAAAATAATCTCTATTAAATTATCTGATACCTACTATGATGAAGAAAATTTTATGTTAGCTGATTTAACAGTAATTCCTAAAACCAAAGGACTTAAAGCTGAACCTGACTATGATTTGTCTATAAAAATCAACGACAAATTTATTGATAGTTTTACTAAAGCCAAAGGTGCTTTACCTGATACTAAATCGTTTGCTGTAGTTAAAAATAATAAATCTAATAAATATCAAGTTGTTATCGGCTATTCTTCAACTAATTCTGACAGCATTTATATTCCAATTGAATACGAAGAACTTGAAACAAATAATCTTAACAGACCAATTTCATTTTCGGCTGATTATTTTAAAGAAATTTTAGCAGCAAACAAAGGTGCCGAAACATTTAAATTTGTTGTTTCTGAACAAGGAATTTCTCATATTGTTGTAAAAGATAATGAGTATTCAATTGATTATTATCTTGCTGAAGTTCAAACTGATGTATAAGGAGTTGACAAATGATTAAAGATAATACGATTTGGAGTGAACATTATAGACCAACTATTCTGGATGAATATGTCGGAAATAATCATATAAAGAAAAAATTTAAACAATATATAGAACAAAACGACCCACCTCATATTCTTTTATATGGTAAAGCCGGTACTGGAAAAACTACGCTTGCTCGAATACTCACAAAAAACATTAATTGTGATGAATTATATATTAATGCAAGCGACGAAACTGGAGTTGATGTTGTACGAGTAAAAATAAAACCATTTGCTCTTAGTGTATCTATGAATGATATAAAAGTAGTAATTCTCGATGAATGTTTAGATGAAAATACAATTATTTGGGCATTAAGAAACGGAAAAGAAATTGGCATTTTTATTAAAGATGTTAATGAAAAATCTGATTTAATTAAATCATATAATATAAAAACAAATCAGATTGAATGGAGACCATTCCACTTATGGGATATTGGAGAAAAAGATGTATATGAAATAAAATTAGAAAATGGAGAGGTTGTAATATGTACTGAAAATCATAAATGGTATGTTGAAGATGAATATGGCGATATAAAGGTTGTCAAAACATCACAATTAAAAAAGTATAATTATATTTTTTCACCATTATAGTATTATTTGACTATAAAAAATCAATCTGGTTTATATTTATATATAAACAAGGAGATTTAAAATGAGTATTAAAGAATCAACTCGTAAAAAATTGCATGATGCTGCTAAACGTAATAATTTTGGAGGTAAAGTTGAAAAGGAATGTATTTGCGAGAGCTGTTGTAAAATTTTTATTGGAACACCTGCGAGTAAACGATGTAGTGAATGTAGAGAAAGTGGTTATAAATTAATTTGTATTGGTTGTGGAAATTTTTTTAAAAGTAAGTATAAAACAACTAAATACTGTAATTTTTGTTGTAAAATAGGTATATGGAATAAAAAATATGATTATTCTGAAAGAACAAAAAAGGCTATGACAACAAAAAGAAAATGGATAAACAGTGAAATTGGAAAAAATTTTTATGAATGGATAGGAAAACATAATTCAAAAAAAATGAAAGAATTTAATAAAACTAAAAAAGGAAAGGAAAACATAAAAAATAGAGCTAAAAAACAATCAAAAATTATGAAAAATAAAATTAAAAATGGAGAATTTACACCAAATATAACAAACTCTTGGACACATTGGGATGCAAATTTACTAATAAATAATGAAATTAAAAAATTTAGAAGTAGTTGGGAAGCATCCTTTTATATGAGTAACCAAAACTTGTTATATGAAACAATACGAATACCATATTTGAATATAGATAATGAAGAAAAAACATATATTGGAGATTTTTATGATGACAATAAAAAAATACTTTATGAAATAAAACCCAAGAGTGTTTACAAAAAACAAGCTAATAAAATAAGTAATGCAATAAATTGGTGTATTAAAAATGGAATTAAATTTGTTTGGATAAATGAAGATAATATATTGGAATATATAAACAAACAAGATTTTAATAAATATAATATAAAACAATATAATAAAATGTTAGTGGGAGTTATAAATGAAAATAAAAATTAAGAGTATTAGAAAATTAGAAAAAAAAAGAAAAGTATATGATTTATCTGTTCAAGGAAATCATAATTTTTTTATAACCAACAAAAAGATACTAACTCATAATTGTGATTATATGACTCCGAATTCACAAGCTGCTCTTCGCAATCTTATGCAAGGGCAGTATTCTAAACTTACTCGATTTGTTTTAACTTGTAATTATCATGAAAGAATAATTGAACCTATAGTGAGTCGATGTCAAGTTTTCGAAGTTATTCCTCCGTCACGAAAGGATGTTGCTATTCACGCAGCTAAAATTTTACAAAAGGAAAATGTTGAGTTTAATCCACAAGACATAAAAGTTTTAGTTGATTCAACGTATCCTGATATTCGACAACTTATCAACAGTTGTCAACGGAATTCTACTGAAGGAAGGCTTATCGTAGATCGAGCCGAAATAATTGATTCTGATTTTAAACTTAAATTATTAGAAACTTTAACACAAAAAGAAAAAAAAGGTATATTTAAAAGTATACGACAATTAGTTGCTGATAATCACATTTCTGATTTTACAGAGATTTATCGATTTTTATATGACAAGGTAGACGAATATGCTCCAACTAAAGTTCCGCATATTATAACTATACTTGCTGATGGTCTTAAATATGACACGTTTATAGTTGATAAAGAAATAAATTTTATGGATAGTATAATTAAATTAATTACTGAATTATAAGGAGAATTATATGAAAAAAGAATTAAATTTTACACCAGGTGGTGCACAACCTCAAGCTCAACCCGCAATGAATATTGATCTTACTTCATTGCCAAATCTTCGTTGCCCACATTGTAATAATCAAGTGTTCCAACAATTATTTATTGCTAAACGAGTGAGCGCTTTACAATCACCTCAAGGTAAAGAGGGTGTAGCACCAATGCAAATTTTTGCTTGTACAGAATGTGGTGCTGTTCCTGTTGAGTTTGGTGGTTCTTTAGTAGAACAAGATGACAAAAAAGAGAAAGAAAGTAAGAAGGATGGAAAATAAATTTTTTGATTTCGATGATAATATAGATGTTGAAATAGAAGAAGATAAACCATTAAGAAAAGATAAAACTGAAAAAATTAAAACAAAAGATTTATTTAGTCATTTAAAAGCAATTACGGAACTTGAATATGACCCCAATTATTTTGATGAATTAAATGAAAGTGATAAAAAAACATTTTCAGTTTATATGATTAATCGTTTTTTGTCTATGTATATAGATACAAAAACTAATAAACCTGAATGGTTATCAACAGTAAATTATTTTCAACAATATACACAAGTTATTTCTCCTAAAGAAGCATACAAGTTTTATGCTAACATTATTCCAAAAAGCAGAGTTTTTCTTAAATATATTAAAGGTAAAACAGAAACTAAATATAATAGCGAATTAATTGATATAGTGTGTCAATATTATCAAGTTTCATTAAAGGAAGCCGTTGAATATCTTGGTATATTTTATATTATTTCCGGGGGGATTGAACAGGTTAAGGAGTTATGTAGGATGTATGGTCGAGACGAAAAAGAAATTAAAAAATTAATTAACGTATAGGGAGAAAGTTATGGAGACAACAAATCAACCATTTATGCTTAAATTAGAAATTAATAGTAATAAAAAAGAAAGAGAAATTATAGATAAACTTACTGAAAAATATCCTGAAACTATTAATGGATTTAAAAATTATATGATTGAAGAATTTGTTAAATTTTGTAAAAAGCAATATGATTATGGCCATAGTAATATTGCTGTTGGAACACAATTAAAAACTGATAAAGAAATAATGATTAGTCTTAAAGGAATTTGGTTTCGGATGAATGATAAAATTCAACGACTTTTTAATATTATTTTGATTAGAGATTCTTTAGAAACAACTAACGAATCTGTTGAAGATGCATGGCTAGATTTATCAGTTTACAGTAAAATATGTAGGTTAGTAAAAGATAAAAAGTGGGGAAAATAATATTATGGTAAGAGTATCATATTCACAATATTCTATGTGGAATCAATGCCCATACAAATGGAAATTATCATATATTGATAAAATAAAAGATATATCATCAAATATATACATGATATTTGGAAATGCAATGCATTATGTAATACAGATTTATCTTACTGCTCTTTATTCAAATGGAGCATCTTTTGCTGATCAATTAGAATTAAAAGAATTATTAAAAGAAGAATTGGGCAAGGAGTATCGAAAAGAAAAAGAAAAATACAGAACGGATTTTTTGTCAAAACTTAATGAGGGTGAAGAATGTGCAACGAAAACGATAGACAGAGCATTTGATAAAATTATTTCTAAACAAGAAATGATTGAATTTTATTATGATGGTGAAAAGATAATTGATTGGTTTTCAAAAAATCGTCGTGAACTTTTTAATTCAGTTGAAGAAGAACTTGTTGGAATTGAATTTCCTCTTGAAAAGGAACTTAAAAATGGTATTAAATTTATTGCTTTTATAGATGTATTATTACGAAATAAAAAAACCAGAAAACTTCGTATAATTGATTTGAAAGCAACAACAAAAGGTTGGGGCTCGTATAAAAAGAATGACTCTAACACAACTGATCAAGTGGTTCTTTATAAAGGTTTTTATGCTAAACGATATAAATTAGATGTAAAAAATATTGAGGCTGAATTTATGATTATGAAAAGAAAATTATATGAAGATATTCCATACAAACAAAAAAGAATTATTAAATTTGTACCAGCATCTGGGAAACCAACAGTTAATAAAGTATTAACAAGGTTTGATGCTTTTGTAGACTCATGTTTTGATAATAATGGAAAACATAAAACTGATAATATATTTCCAAAAATTGCGACTGAAAGTAATTGTAGATTTTGTCCATTTGATGAACGCCCTGAACTGTGCGACAAGAAAAATTAGGTAATACATTAAAATGAAAAAATGAAAATAAAAAGAATAAAATGTCGGGAGAAATAAAATGAATGAGATTAGATTTGACCTTGAAGATATAGTCAGTGCTAATTTAGTTGATGATATTTTATGTTCAATTAATATGATGAGCGAAAAAATATCGTTAAAAAAAGTGAAGTTTTGGTATAACGGTAAATTTACTGATAAACAAATTGGTGGTTTTAGAGTTTTATTTAAGAAATCAATAAAAAGTGATATTCCATTTAATATTACGAAAAAAAATCCTCAAAGTGAATTTGTTTGGTTTGATGTTATTAGCGACATAAAATCAAAGGGTTCTCAATGTAGATTTTCATATGTATATCCATCAAACAAAAAATCTGAAATGTTAAACGGTATACATAATTATTTTAATATTGCTTCTTATATTGAAAAGGCTAATCAAGGAGCGCGGGTATATTATAAACCAAAGGAAAACCAAAAATGAAAATTGGAATAGTCGGTTCTCGAAAATTTCAAAGTTATAGTAGTGTTCGTAAAGTTGTTTATGAATTAATTAAACGTTTCGGAAAAGAAAATCTTGAAATAGTTAGCGGAGAACAACCAAAAGGAGCCGATGGGTTTGCTAAACGAGCAGCTTTGGAGTTTGGTGTTGAATATGTTTCATTCCCTCCTGCTCATTATTCCTATAATCAATACTGTATTAAAGACGTTCATCATTATGGAAAACCATATCGTCCATATTATTTTTTTCAACGAAATACAGAAATAGCCGAATACAGTGATTATATAATTGCTTTTGTTCCTCTTGGAATTAAATTAGAGGACAGTCATGGAACAAATGATACCTGCGAAAAGGCTAAAAAATTAGGTAAAAAAGTTCTAGTATTTCATTAAAATCAGAAAGGAATAATTATGAAACGAAGAAATGTTTTTAAATTATTGGGAGTATTGGGAATTGCTCCATTATCTGTATTTTCATCTCAACATAAAAGAATATATATTGAAAAAATAAGAGACATGTCATCCAGTACAGAATTACTTATGAATTATTTTCAAATAAGAGTCAATGAAATATATGCTGAAGTTGGAGCCCAAAAAACAAATTTCATAAGAATTGATAGAAAATGGTTATTATAGGAGGAAAGTATGCGTTTAAAAAAAGGATTGAAATTGCCAAATGGCTATACAATAGACCATGTTAATGCTGGTGCTGTATATTATAAAGAGGGTGGGAAGGGATATGAAATAAACGTTAAGAAATTAGTTAAACAAGAAAAGGATATATTGAAAATTGCACTGAAAATTGGAGCAGAGGAATTATTTAATGTATTGAATGCAGCTCGCCAATCTTCTGGTGAAAAAATAACAGCAGTAAAATATATGTCAGACAGCAAATTTGATAATCCGGGAGAATGGATTACAAAAAAAGTAAATGATTGGATGAAAAATGCAATTGATTTCATAGAAGAAAAAAAAATTGTAGAGGAGAACAATGAGAGGTTAAAGGAACGCATGAAAAAATATGAAATGTGAGAGGAATAAAAAATATGATTAAAGAAATACAGGGTGATGTATTAAAAGAATTGGTGGAGGTTTTAGATGATTGAAGAAATACAAGGTGATGTATTTAAGGCGAAAGAACAAGTTTTAATTCATGGCTGCAATTGTTATTGCACTTGGGGTGCTGGGGTTGCTAAAACTATGTTAAGATTATATCCATATGCATTTGAGCAAGATTTTTTAACTCGTCGCGGAAGTAAAGATAAGTTAGGAACATATACCTCTTGGACTGGAAAACATTATTATTATGACCAAGATATAACTGTCGTAAATTTATATTCACAATGGGATTTGTGGTCGCGACATAATCCAAAAGATGTATATGCTGACTATGATGCCATTAGAGAAGGACTTGAGGCTGTTGAATTTGTGTTTCGAGGAGCAACTTTTGCTATGCCAAGAATCGGTGCTGGTCTTGCTGGTGGAGATTGGGCGACAATAAAAGAAATAATTGAAGATGTTTTTACTGGTCATAGAAAAGGCGAAACAGTAAAGATTTATTATTTATAACTAAAATAAATTTATAGGAGCAGAACATGAAACTTTTTTATTTTAATCCAAATACCTACGGTGGAGAATTTTTTGTAATGTCAAAATCAAAAGAAAGTGCATTAGAAAATTTAAAGAAATATCTAAAGGAAGAAAGTGTGAAAGAAGGCGAAAATGAAGATTGGTATAAAGAGGAATATGGTTATTGGAAAGATGCAACTATGGATTCACTACCTTTTAAATATACCATTGAAGAATACGAAGAAGGTAAAATAATAGAAAGTGAAATTGCATAATAAAAAGAATAATTTTTATGAAAAAACAATTATCAAATGAGTTTATTAGTGAAACAAAAAATTGGTTGGGCGACAATGGAATTAAACATTTTACGGAGATAAAAGATAAACATGGCGAAATAGCCGCTGTTTGGAATTCTAATGGTATTTCGTATATAGTTCATTTTCATGAAGGAATGAGAGTACGAAATTTTATGAGAAATTCTGGATTTTGCGTCGACTGGAATGACCACGATTTTGATAATAATTGGGTAAATTTAATTGAAGAATGCATAAAATGAT
>Ga0307376_10006727_pt1 | contig 10132 bp, 10 predicted proteins | sample TR2MG_FD_202536 | JGI IMG/M metagenome (GOLD analysis project Ga0307376, IMG submission 202536) | Soil microbial communities from Risofladan, Vaasa, Finland - TR-2 | ecosystem: Environmental > Terrestrial > Soil > Coastal area > Acid sulfate soil | place: Finland: Risofladan, Vaasa | collected...
TATAAGATTAAATTTCAATGATATTTAAACATTGGCAACGCAGCACACTGAACATGGAGCTTAGAAACATGGAACGGGGAACACTTAACATCTGAAAGTCAATATTAAAATTATTAATACTATCTTTAATTCTTGATCCTATACTACTATCAATATGTAATACACAATTAATAATCAATACATTACTATCATTCGCATGATCCTTTTTTTTGAAAGCACCTCCAAAAATATAATCGCTGTCGGCACCTCCTTGTTACTCCTTTCAGAAGAAACTGAAAAATTATCATGGCTCTTTAGCGAAGCAAAACTATTGAAAAATGACAAGATTGAAGGTTTATTCATTGGGCCACGCAAAGAGATGATAACGCCATGGAGTACAAATGCTGTTGAGATAACCCAGAATATGGGAATTAATGGAATAACAAGGATTGAAGAGTTCCATTCAGTAACAGCTGAAAAACCAGTCTTTGACCCAATGCTGCAGTCTCTTTACAAGGAACTAACTCAAAGCATCTTTGCGATTGACAAACTCCCGGATCCTGTCTATTATATAGATGATATCAAACAATACAACCAGCAAGAGGGACTTGCTCTTAACAATGAAGAGATTAAATATCTTAATCAACTTAGCAATTCAATCAATAGAAAATTAACAGACAGTGAAGTTTTCGGATTTTCACAGGTTAATTCTGAACATTGCCGCCATAAAATATTTAACGGTACATTCATTCTCTCCGGCATGGAAAAAGAGGAAACACTTTTTCAAATGATTAAAAGGACAACCAAAATCAATCCAAACAAGGTTGTTTCCGCTTATAAAGACAATTGTGCATTTATACAGGGCCCGATAGTGGAACAGTTTGCTCCGGAAACACAAGATAAACCCGATTTTTTCCAAATAAGAGATTATGAATCTGTACTTTCTCTTAAAGCCGAAACACATAATTTCCCAACCACTGTTGAACCATTTAATGGAGCTTCAACCGGAACAGGTGGTGAGATAAGGGATCGTATTGCTGGAGGTAAAGGAGCTGCCCCAATTGCCGGTACTGCGGTTTATATGACTTCCTATCCCCGCCCTGATGGTGACCGTCCATGGGAAAAGGCAACAAAGGCAAGACCATGGTTGTATCAGACACCTGAAGATATTCTTATTAAAGCATCAAACGGAGCAAGTGACTTTGGTAATAAGTTTGGGCAACCTCTTATTTGCGGATCTGTGTTTACCTTCGAACATTTTGAGAATTTAATTAAGCTCGGATATGATAAGGTGATAATGCTTGCCGGAGGTATTGGCATTGGCAAAAAGAAGGATAGTGAGAAAGACATCCCTGAGAAAGGCGATCTTATTGTATTGCTTGGTGGTGATAATTACAGAATAGGAATGGGAGGAAGCGCTGTTTCGTCAGTTGATACAGGAAAGTATGACAGTTCAATTGAACTAAATGCCGTTCAGAGAGCAAATCCGGAGATGCAGAAAAGAGTTTTTAATGCAATAAGGGCTCTTAGTGAGTTGGAAAAAAATCCGGTAGTGTCTATTCATGATCATGGTGCAGGCGGCCATCTCAATTGTCTTTCGGAACTCGTTGAAAGGACAGGAGGTAAAATAGATATAAGCAAATTACCTGTGGGTGATCCAACCTTGTCGGCCAGAGAGATCATAGGGAATGAGTCCCAGGAAAGGATTGGACTGGTATTGAAAAAAACAGATGTTGATACCCTAAGAAAAATTGCCGAAAGGGAAAGAGCTCCAATATATATCATTGGTGAAGTAACAGGCGATCAACAGTTTACTCTTGCTAATCCTCTAACCGGAGAGAAACCTATCGACTTAGCTCTCTCCTCGCTTTTCGGTGATCCACCGAAAACAATAATGAATGATACTATTAGCACAAAAGGATACAAAAATCTTGAATACACATCAGAAAAGATTTACGAATATGTTGAGCAGGTTCTGCAAATTGAGGAAGTAGCCTGTAAAGACTGGCTAACCAATAAAGTTGACAGATCCGTTACAGGACGGCTTGCCAAACAACAATGCGCAGGTCCATTGCAATTACCGCTAAATAATCTTGGAGCTATTGCCCTTGATTACAGGGGGGTAAAGGGCATGGCAACATCTATCGGACATGCCCCTGCAGCAGCCCTTATCGATCCTGCTTCAGGTTCTGTACTCGCTATTGCAGAATCTCTTACAAATATTATTTGGGCTCCCCTACCCGATATGTTAAAAAGTGTCTCCCTTTCTGCCAACTGGATGTGGCCATGTAAAAATCCAGGTGAAGATTCCAGACTTTACTCTGCTGTGGAGGCTGCCAGTAAATTTGCTATTGACCTTGGTATAAACATTCCTACAGGGAAAGACAGTCTTTCAATGACTCAAAAATACAGCGATCAAGTTGTTTTCTCACCAGGTACAGTAATCATTTCTGCTTCTGCCGAAATAAATGATATCAGAAAAATTATTGAACCGGTAATAGTCAACGACCCTTATACAAGTCTGTTTTACATTGATATGAGTCGTGATAACTTAATACCAGGAGGAAGCAGTTTTGCTCAAATACTAAACAAGATTGGCAATGAAACACCAACAGTAAAGGATCCAGCCTATTTTGTTGAAGTATTCAATACCATTCAATATCTGATACTTAAAGATAAAATACTTTCAGGACATGATATCTCTGCCGGAGGAATGATAACCACCCTTTTAGAGATGTGCTTCTCTAACAGATCAGGAGGTCTGACAATTAATTTTTCTGCAATGGATGAGAGTGATACGATTAAGATACTCTTCAGCCAAAATCCCGGTATAATAATCCAGGTAAAGGAGGAGGAGGAGGTAGCTGAAATACTTCTGGAACATGGAATCTCTTATTATTCCATTGGCCACCCGGTAAATGAGAGATCACTTTTAATCTCAAATGGCAGTAATAACTATTCATTCAATATTGATCAACTTCGTGATAAATGGTTTTACACATCATATCTTCTTGATCGCAAACAATGTGGCCCGGATCTTGCTCTTGAACGTTTTAATAATTATAAGAAACATCAACTAAAAATCAATATAGCAAATTTCGCAGGGAGCTTCAAATCTCTGGGTATTTCACCAAAGAGAAGAAAAAAATCAGGTTTCAGGGCAGCAATTATCAGAGAAAAAGGAGTTAACGGTGACAGGGAAATGGCTTATGCTCTTTACCTGGCTGGTTTTGATGTTAAAGATGTTCATATGACTGACCTTATTGCCGGGAGGGAAACCCTTGAAGAAATCAGTATGATTGTTTTTGTAGGGGGATTTTCAAATTCTGATGTTCTAGGTTCAGCTAAAGGATGGGCAGGTGCCTTCAGATATAATGAAAAAGCAAGGATCACCCTCGAAAATTTCTATAAAAGGTCCGATACCCTTTCCCTTGGTGTATGCAATGGATGCCAGTTGATGGCTGAACTGGGACTGGTATATCCTGATCATCAAAAAATGCCTAAACTACTTCATAACCAATCATATAAATTCGAGTCTGGATTCATTGGAGTAAAGATCCAAAAGAACAATTCTGTTATGTTGGGTGATATGGAGGGTATGGAGTTAGGTATCTGGGTGGCTCATGGTGAAGGAAGATTCAGTCTTCCATATCCGGAGGACAATTATCATATTCCATTGAAATTCAGTTCGCACACCTATCCTGCAAATCCAAACGGTTCTGATTATGATGTTGCCGGTTTGTGCTCAGATGATGGCCGGCACCTGGTAATGATGCCACACCTTGAAAGAGCATATTTCCCATGGCAGTGTGGTTATTATCCTGAAAGCAGGAAAAATGATGATGTCACACCATGGATAAAAGCTTTTGTTAACGCAAAAGAATGGATAAGTCTTAATTTGTTGTCGGAGTAAGAAAAACTGATATTAGTTTTGTACTCTCAACAAGTGTTGACTCAGAGTGTTTAAAACCCTTTGGAACTATTTTATCACTGATTATCTGTATGTTATATATGCCAGTGTCCTGAATATAAAGTGAACCCATAAAAGAATCAGCCTGGAAATAAGGATAGCTAACATCTTTGGAGTTATGCACTACTTTGTCACATGCAGGATGTGCCACAAGCCTGTCATCATGAATATTGAACATCACTGAATTTTCATAATGAAGGTCATTTGTATCTTTGGTAGCACTCGATAACCAAACATTAAAACGTCCTGACTTGAAGACAACAACATTCCATTCAGCAGTATTACTGCCAGGATTAACCATGTCACTATAACAATCTGCATTTTCCATATTTAATGAAATAGTACCATCTTCTTTCTGCATAATGTTTTTCTCAACACCTATTTCTACATTTTCAGCTTGTCTGGTCAAATTGTCACATGAATAATTTAAGGAAACAAAAGCCACTATTATGCACCCTACAATTCTTCTTCTCATTTTCTTTTTATTGTTTTAATATATTTGTAGCTATATAACGTTACGGTAACTATTTAAGTATATTATATTATTTAAAATTGCAAATTAAGTTCAAAATATTTAATTAATAAAAGGAATTCCAGATATGATAGTTCCATACATGCATATATACAACTATTCCCGGTTAATTTTTCATTATTCTATTTAAGAATTTCCAAATACTCTTCTTTAAATAGCTTTTTTTGAGATTCTTTCTGGTATATATGCTATTCTTCAATCAATGACTTTTTGATCTTTCTTCAGGAAGGTTTTTTTGCTGTAAGTATATAACTTATAAGCTGATATACAATTTTAGCAGCAACAAAGTCAGGAGTTTTATTTGACTCTGTAGGACATAATTCAACTACATCAAAACCAACTACATTTTTTTCCCAAATAACATCTTTCAGAAAATGCATTAATTCAAAATATTCAGGACCTCCCGGTTCAGGAGTACCGGTAGATGGCATTAAGGATGGGTCAAAGACATCAAGGTCGATGGTTATATATACATTTTCTGAAAGTTTATCTATTGCTTTTCTATACAAATTCTTATCATAATATAAATCATGTGAATAAAATATTCTGTCATGATCCACATAGGGCAACTCACTGGATGACATACTCCTGATACCAACCTGAACAATGGGTGCATATTCACGTATTCTGGCCATTACACAAGCATGATTAAATACTGAACCTTCATATTCCTGTCTTAGATCAGCATGAGCGTCAAGCTGGAGAACCGAAAAATTATCGAAGCATTCAGAGAATGCTTTAATGGATCCAATTGATATAGTGTGATTTCCTCCTAAAAATACAGGAAACTTTTTCTCATTTAAAATGGTCGCTGCCTTATTGTATACTGCGTCTACAAGTTTTCCTGGGGTCCCTTTTTCCAGTATTGGATCAATCGTTTTTATCCCGGCAAAATGAACTTCTGAACCAGTCTCTATATCATAGAATTCAAGATTAACAGAAGCTTCCAAAATGGCATCAGGTCCCCTATCAGCTCCTTTCATCCATGTACTTGTCTCGTCATATGGCACTGGAACAATGATTATATCCGATTTAGAATAATCATAAACCACCTCATCGCCTCCAAAATTCATTGATAATACTATTATTCTTGTTATTATTTTTTCTTACCAGCTTTAGGTTTAGGTGGTGTTTTTCGCTTTTTATTTTCTGCAGCAGAATCATCTTCGGCAGGGGTTTCGGCAAGATCTTCGGCAAGGGCTTCAGGCTCTTCCTTCACCAGGAGGTTTAGTTTATGCAGGATATTATACCAATGAGCTACTTTCTTAATGTCGCTGGTGTATACTTTATCTTTTGAATAATCCGGCAGGATTCCTTCAAACCAACTTTTCAGCTTATCGCTTCCAACCTTTGAATCTATTGTTGGTCCACCATTTTCCTTCTCATGGATAAGATTAAAAACTATACCAAGTGGTATATCTTCCTTTTCGGTAAATATTGCAATATCTTCAAGAGAGCTGACCTTAGCTGAACCATAAGCACTGCTCCTTTTCTTTGTCTCCAGGTGCTCTACAATTATTGCATTTTTTCCCTGGGCAATAAATTTAAAGAGCCCGGGTTCCCCTGAAATTGCCATAATATCTTTTAATATCATCTTCAATATTTTTAGTATGCAAAGTTAGTTTTTGTATTGTAAAAAATAATTTTTAAGATAATAACTTAAAATCGAACTTATGCTAGATTTCTCTCTTTTTTAATTTTTAGATAAGCTTCGTTAACCTTACTGAATTTATCATCAGCAGATTTCCTGAAATCATCTCCCAGGTTACTTACTTTATCGGGGTGGTACTTCATTGCCATCCTTCTGTAAGCTTTCTTTACCTCTTCATCTGAAGAAGATGGGTCTATTTCGAGAATCTTATACGATGAATCTGTTTCAGGGATAAACATATTTTTAATGGACAGAAAATCAGATGAAGCTACGCCCAGGTAACCCGATATCCTCTCCATTATCTCAATTTCTGGTTTACTAATAGTGGTATCAGCCAGTGATATATTAAATAGAAGATGTAATAATTGCAGTCGTGAAGAATAGTCCATATTTCTACTTATTTGCAAGCAAACATCCTTTACTGGGATCTCCTTTTTCAGAAGGTCTTTAAGCATTCTAAGTGCCTGGTTAGCTGATTCCTGACCAAATTGACTGACAAGAAACTTCTTAACATAATCAAGCTCTGATTTTACAACTTTCCCATCAGCTTTCATCACTGCTGCCACGAGGACCAGCAGGCTCATCCCAAAATCTCCCTGGGTAGTTCTGGCTGTCCGTGTAGTATGGATAGATGGTTGTCTTGTTGTGCTGTCAAACATAGAACCAACCACAAAACCTAGCAAGCCTCCTATAGGGCCGCCAACAACCCAACCCAGGCTTCCTCCAAGCCATTTTGCATAATTCCCCATAATCAAGTACTTATCTTTATATCCCTTAATATTTCATCATGTATCTGAAGGATAGCAGGGATGATCATATCATTTTCCGAATTATTAATTACATAATCTGAAAGCTTAATCCTTTCATCGTCATCCATCTGGACCCGGATCCTCTCAAGAACCTGTTCTTTTGAAAGGTTATTTCTTTTTATTACCCTCTTAACCCTTTCCTCTAAAGGAGCAACAACTGTAGCAACTGTATCAACAAGGTCTGAAGCTCCGCTTTCAAAAAGTATAGCTGCTTCCAGAATTACATATGGTGCTGTTTGTTCCTTCTCCCATAACCTGAAATGATTAAAGACAATTGGATGTACGAGTGAATTAATCTTCTTAAGCAGTGTATTGTCATTAAAGATGAGTGATGCCAGTTCCATTCGATTAAGAATTCCATTATTATAAATATCTTTCCCGCTAATCGAATTAATTCTGCGGATAACACTTTCATCACTTTCCATAATTTTCCTTGCTTTTGAGTCAGCAGAGAAGACTGGAATTCCAAGAACATTAAACACTCTGCAAACAGAAGTTTTACCGCTCCCGATACCTCCTGTTACACCTAGTTTCAATCTCTTTTCCCTTATTTTTATCATATAGCCTTCCTTTAATTATAAGGTCGTATTTTAATAATATGTACTACCTTTTGTCAGGCTTTACCTTGATTCGCTAACGGTCATATTAAGTCTGAAAAAGATCGTATCAGGCTTAACTGTAACAGTTTCAAATTCAGACTTTAATTTAGTTATTATGTTTTTAGTTATCCCTGGGTCTATAATAAAATAATTTAGGCTATTACTTCCAGGAACTCTTTTGTAATTAACTTTAGAAAAATCAATTATTACAGGTGCCCGGTTGCTTAGAAGTTTCAGTTTTATTAATGAATAACCTGTTCCCTTTAAAGATAGGGTTAACTTTGCCGGCTGATCTTCAAAAACTGCTCCATCTTCTGGCAGATTCAAAAACTCAACAGGATATTTGATCTCAGTCTGAACTACTTTCCCAAGTGCATTTAGGTACCAGAATATGAATGACAGAAATAAGAAAAAAACAAATACCAGCGCATCTTGGTTAATGCCTTTTCTCCGCTTTTTCTCAATTTTAGATGATGATATGATGTTTTTCTCCGTCACCCAGGGTCTGGTAATTAAATATTATTCATCAACTGAAGGATCTTTAAGCAATGCATTCTTATCAACTTTCAGCTTTACATCCCCTCCTACATCAATAGTTACATTCTTATCCTTTACCTCAGTGACTTTGCCATAGATTCCACCAGTGGTTATAACCTTATCACCTTTTTTCAGGGAGCTTCTATAGCTAGTCATCTCTTTCTGTTTTTTCATCTGGGGTCTGATCATAAAAAAATAAAAAACCACAAAGACAAGAATTAAAGGAAGAAAAGTTACAAGGGGATTGCTTTGACCGGTACTTCCGGCAGGCTGTCCCATCAAATACAAATAAGCAAAATTAGTCATCATTACAGTTATTAATTATTAATTATTATTAGTTACTCTTAATTTCTGATACTTCTGCTGAAATCTTTAATAATACTACAGGTATTGAGGCATTTGACTTTACCTTAATTGTTTTTGTCTGAATACCATTATACCCTGAAGTATTGAAAACTACCTCAACATTTCCACTTTTCCCGGGAGGTACAGGTTTCGTTTCATACTTTGGCACAGTACAACCACAACTTGTTGTTACGTTATTAATAACGAGGTTATTAGTACCCTTATTTTCAAATTTAAAAACATATGCGATCTTTTCACCCTCTGCTACTTTTCCAAAATTATGTTCGTATTCGGTGAAAATTAACTCCGCAGTACCTTCCCCAGATTGATCCAAACCAGTCAGATTAATATCATTATTTGAAGCATTACCACAATGCGATTCCAGTATTGCTAATAACACCAAATTTATAATAAGGACCTTTCTCATGTAATTAATTTATTTGTTCTTAAATATTCTCTGTTTAAAGAGATTCACCAAGTAATCCTCTTCCATATTTATTTAAGAGACCATCTTCCCTCATTTCTTTAACAATATTATCAAGAATTCCGTTAACAAATGTACTGCTTTTTGAAGTACAATAGTATTTGGATATTTCAATATACTCATTAAGGGTAACCTTTACTGGTATTTCTGAGAACTCAAGTATCTCAGTTATTGCTAGTCGCATTACCAGAATATCCATAAGAGCAATTCTTTCAACCTCCCAGTTAGTCGTATTTCTATCAATGAGCTCAGAACATTTATTTGAATCAAGGATGGCTTTTCTGAATAGTATTTTTACAAATTCTTCATCCTCAACATTCTTAAACAAAGTCATCAGTTCAGTCTCTTCCCCCGAATCAAACTTAAATTTTTTCAGAGTTTTTTCTACCATTGCTGATACATATTCAATATCGTCATTCCAATAAATACTTTGTTCCTCAAGATTTTGATGAAGATCCTCCGAGCCTAAGAACAGTTCTGTAATCAGCCTGATAACAAACTTCTTATCTAATTGATAACTAAGGCTTTCTGACCTCATATACTCCAGGTATATATCCCAGTTAATCATTTTATTATAAAGTATTCTGGGGATATGAGAATTATTAATCCAAGAGAGTTTTTTTGAAGATATATAATTATTAAAAGCTATGTTTTTTCTTAATTGTGCTAAAATCTTGTTATTTATGAATCTTTTTTGCGGGTTAAGATCTTCAGGAGTTGGCATCTTCTTTTGAAGCGCCTGGTCTATCTTATTATTTGCTATATCGGCAACTTCAAGAACAAGCAGGAGAAGCAGATGATATAGATCATAAGTCTTATCAATGCTGAACATAAGTTCAATTTCAGCATTAGCAAGATTATTATCCTCCCTGCGGTTAAAAGCATAAAGAGCCATCAAGGCTTTTATTCGAAGTAATCTTCTACTTATCATTAATAAAGAACCTCAAATTTTCGCTGCAAAAATACTCTTTTTCCTTTACGCTCAAAACATTTACAAATAATTACCCAAATTTTGATTTGAAAAAATAATTATTACATTTGACAATATAAAACAAAACCCTAATAATAACTGACTTAGAAATGGAAGAAGAAGAAGGAACAAAAGAAGTCATAAATGTGCATGATGATAGATTTGTTAAAGAAGAGATCTTCACAAAAGTGGTACGCGCTGGAAAGAGAACCTATTTTTTTGATGTTAAGGCCACTCGGAACGATGATTATTATCT
>Ga0307376_10006731_pt1 | contig 10130 bp, 6 predicted proteins | sample TR2MG_FD_202536 | JGI IMG/M metagenome (GOLD analysis project Ga0307376, IMG submission 202536) | Soil microbial communities from Risofladan, Vaasa, Finland - TR-2 | ecosystem: Environmental > Terrestrial > Soil > Coastal area > Acid sulfate soil | place: Finland: Risofladan, Vaasa | collected...
CATGCGTCCGTGAATGCCCCGCCAAGGCCATCCAGATCCTCGATGGGCAGGCCAGCGTCATCCAGACGCGCTGCATCGGGTGCGGCAACTGCGTCACCGTCTGCAGCCAGAACGCCAAGCAGGTGCTCAGCGGCATCGAGGCCACCGAGGACCTGCTCGCCGGCGGCGCGCCGGTCACGGCGATCGTGGCGCCGAGCTATCCGGCCGAGTTCACGGAGTGCGGCACGGCCGGACTGGTCGGCGCCCTCCGCGAGCTCGGGTTCGCGAGCGTCCACGAGGTCAGCTTCGGCGCCGACCTCGTGGCCGCCGAGTACGCCCGCCTGCTCGAACAGGACGACGGGCGCTACATCGCCACCAGCTGCCCGGCGGTGGTCAGCTACGTGCGCAAGTACCACCCGGACATCCTCGACAACCTGGCGCCCATCGTCTCGCCGATGCTGGCGATCGCGCGCGTGCTGCATCACCAGTACGGCCCCGAGCGCAAGATCGTCTTCATCGGGCCGTGCATCGCCAAGAAAGGGGAGGCGCGCTACGAGCAGTTCGAGGACGAGGTGCACGCCGCGCTCACCTATGTGGAGCTTCGCACCCTGCTGGCCGGCCGCGGAGTGAGCCTCAGCACGCACGACGGCACGGGTGATGACTTCGACCCGCCGCGCGGCAGCCTCGGGGCCCTCTTCCCCATCAGCCGTGGCCTCCTCCAGGCCGCCGAACTGGACGAGGACCTCCTCAGCGGCGACATCGTGAGCGCCGACGGACGCGCCAACCTCGTGGATGCGATCACCGACTTCGAGCACGGCGATACCGAGGCGCGCCTGCTCGATATCCTCTGCTGCGAAGGCTGCATCATGGGCGCCGGCTTCAGCTGTGAGGAACCGGTCTTCAAGCGCCGCGCGGACGTCAGCGCCGAGACCCGCGCCCGCCAGGCCGACTTCGACCAGGCGGCCTGGGAGACGGCGGTCGCGGACGCCCGCGACGTCGATCTGTCAAGGACCTTCGCTCCCTTCGACCAGCGCTTCGACGACATGCCGACGCCGGAGCAGATCCAGGAGATCCTGGCGCGTATGAACAAGTACGCCCCCGAGGACGAGCTCGACTGCGGCGCCTGCGGCTACGACTCCTGCAGCCACCACGCGGTCGCGATCTGGCAGGGCCTGGCCGAGGTGGAGATGTGCCTGCCCTACTCGGTGGACGAGCTGCACAAGACCGTCGACGAGCTCCAGGAGTCGCACCGTTCGCTGGAGACGACCAAGGAGGCGCTGGTCAAGAGCGAGAAGCTCGCCAGCATGGGCCAGCTCGCCGCCGGCATCGCCCACGAGGTCAACAACCCGCTCGGCATCCTCCTGCTGCACGCCAACCTGCTGCTCGAGGACTGCGAGAGCGACCCCGCGGTCTCCGCCGACGTCAAACTCATCGTCGACCAGGCCAACCGCTGCAAGAAGATCATCTCCGGCCTGCTCAACTTCGCCCGCCAGAGCCGCGTAGTGCGTCAGCCGACCGACCTCAACGACCTGGTGGCCGAGGTCATGCGCACGATCCCCGTCGCCGAGGGCATCTCCGTCGAAGTGGCCGGCCACCTCGAAGACCCGGTCGCCGAGCTCGACGGCGATCAGATCGTCCAGGTGCTCACCAACCTGCTCACCAACGCCCAGCACGCGATGCCCGACGGCGGCGCGATCACCGTTACCCTCGACGGGACCGAGGAGACCATCGTGATCGCGGTAGAGGACGAGGGCACCGGCATCCCCAAGGAGAACCTGGACAAGCTGTTCAGCCCGTTCTTCACGACCAAGCAGGTCGGCAAGGGCACGGGCCTCGGCCTTGCGGTCACGCACGGCATCGTCAAGATGCACCGCGGCCAGATCACCGTGGAGTCGAACGCCGACCCCGAGGCCGGCCCCACGGGGACGACGTTCACCATCTCCTTGCCCCGACTCGAGTCCGCCACGGACGTTGCGGCGAGCCTGCAGGTGATCACCGGGAGCTGAGCGATGAACCTCGAACCGACAATCCGCGAGAGCCTCATGGACCCACAGCAGGCCACGCTGCAGGTCGTCATGGTCGACGACGAAGAGGCGCTCTGCCTCGGCGTGCGCCGCATCATCCAGAAGTACCGTGTGCACGTGCGCGACGTCCTCGTCGACGCCGACTACGCGTTCCGCTACTTCACGACCGGAGAGGACTTCCTCGACTACCTCGGCGAGGGCGGGTCGGTCGATCTGCTGCTGCTCGACCTGAAGCTGCCGGGCGTCGGTGGCATGGACGTCCTCGACGCCTTGAGCTCCCAGGGGCGCGAGGTGCTGACGATCATGATCACCGCCTATGCGACCTTCGAGACGGCGGTCAAGGCGACCAAGCTAGGGGCCTACGACTTCCTCGCCAAGCCGTTCACACCCGAGGAGCTCCGGTACGCGCTGCGCAAGGCGACCAGCCAGCTGATCCTCAGCAAGCAGGCGCGCAAGCTCGCCGAGGAGAAGCGCGAGATCCGCTTCAATTTCATCTCGGTGCTCGCGCACGAGCTCAAGGCGCCGCTCAACGCGGTGGAGGGCTACCTCAACATCCTGCGCACGACCGAGGCCGACCAGAACCTGCAGATGGTCGAGCGCAGCATCGTGCGCGTCGACGGCATGAAGAAGCTGATCATGGACCTGCTCGACCTCACGCGCATCGAGTCCGGCCAGCGCGAGCGGGTGATCACGAGGGTCGACCTGCGCGAGCTGGCCAAGGCGTCGATGGAGCTGTTCGCCGTCGACGCCGGGCGCCGCGACATCACCGTGACGCTCGAGGACGGCGGCGACGTCGAGCTCCTGGCCGATGCCGGCGAGGCCGAGATCGTCCTCAACAACCTCATCTCGAACGCCGTCAAGTACAACCGCGACGGCGGCTCCGTCACCGTGCGGCTGAGCCGCAAGGGAGACGCCGTCACCATCGCCGTCGCCGACACCGGCATCGGCCTCACGCCCGAGGAGGCCGGCAAGCTCTTCAACGAGTTTCAACGGATCAAGAATGAACAGACGGTGAAGATCCTCGGCAGCGGGCTCGGCCTCAGCACCGTGCGCAAGATCGCCAACATGTACGACGGCGAGGCGCAGGTGCGGAGCGAGCCCGGCGTCGGCAGCACGTTCACGGTGACCCTCCACGACGCGCCGCCGGCCGGATCCACGCCTGAGTCCGGGCCCGCGGTCGACGCCTCGAGCCCGGCGGCGCCTCAGATCTGAGGCGTGCCCCGGGCGACCTTCGACGCCGCCGGACCGGCCTTCAGCAAGGGGGGTTCGCACGTGTGCGAAGATGTGCGATACTAACACCCAACGCTCGTGACCTCTTGCACAAGCGGCCGCGATGCGGTAGAACAGTAGTGCAGCCGAGGCCAAGTGAAACGTGGATTTTGTGGAGTGAGCGGCCAGCACCGATCATCGTCTCTTTCGCCCGTCCTTGCCGTGCCTGCGCTTGTCGTGAGCCCATGCATCGCGGACGAGGAACGACGTCGGAGGCCGCGATGGCGCACCACCCGGTGACGCCAAGGGGAACGGAAACGAGCGAAGGAGTGCGTGGTGCCCAAGATTCTCATCGTTGACGACGACCCGGACATCGTCGATGCCGGTCGCCTGGTCCTCGAACGTGAGGGCTACGAAGTCGAGGGCGCGCCCAATCGCGCCGACGGGATGAAGAGGCTCGAGGAGCTCAAGCCCGACCTCCTCATCCTCGACGTCATGATGGAGGAGCCGGACGACGGCCTCCGCATGGCGCGTGAGATCCGCAAGAGCGGCAACACCGTGCCCATCATCATGCTCACCAGCGTCAATGCCGCGATGGGCCTCAACATCGACAAGGACGGCGAGATCGTCCCCGTCGACGAGTTCCAGCCCAAGCCCGTTGAGCCGCAGACCCTTGTGGCCAAGGTCAAGAAGCTCCTCGAGCAGTGAGAGAGGACTCCTGATGCCAGTGACTCAGCAAGATCAGCTCCGCGCTGACCTCATCGCCCTGGTCGAGAAGCTCGGCCCGGGCAGAAGCTCTCTCATCCCGATCCTCGCGGATGTCAAGCGGCGCTTCCGCGAGGTCGATTCCGAGTCCATGCAGACCATCGCCGACGCGCTCGACATCCACCCGGTGGAGGTCTACAGCGTCGCCTCCTTCTACGCCTTCCTGCACGGCGCACCCGAGGGTCGATTCGTGATCCGGCTCTGCGGCACGCTCTCGTGCGATTTCGCCGGCAAGGACGCCATCGCGGAAGCCCTCACCGACGAACTCGGCGTCGGCTTCGACGAGACCACGAGCGACGGGCTCTTCACCCTCGAGTGGGCGAGCTGCGTCGGTATGTGCGATCAGGGTCCCGCCCTGCTCGTGAACGATGAGGTCCACACGCGGATCACCCCGGAGACGGCGCGCGAGATCGTCGCCGCCTGCCGGTCCGCCGCTGCGACCCAGGAGGGCTGAGCGATGCCCGCGATGATCGAGACCCAGGGCAACGCCCTCACCTACGAGACCATCCAGGCCGGCGCCGGCCTCGAGGCCGCACTGGCCATGAGCCGCGCCGACCTCGTCGACTTCGTGCGCGACAGCGACATCAGAGGTCGCGGCGGCGCAGGCTTCCCCACGGGCATGAAGTGGGGCTTCTGCGCGGCGGAGAAGGCCGACCAGAAGTACATCATCTGCAACGCCGACGAGGGCGAGCCCGGTACGTTCAAGGACCGCGTCATCCTCACCAGGTTCGCCGACCTCGTCATCGAGGGCATGACCATCGGCGGACGTGCGGTCGGCGCGACGCTCGGCATCATCTACCTGCGCGCCGAGTACACGTACCTGCGCCCGCACCTCAACGAGGCCATCCAGAAGCGGCGCGGTCAGGGCCTGCTCGGTCGCAACATCATGGGCGTCGAGGGATTCGACTTCGACGTCATCACCGCCATGGGCGCCGGCGCGTACGTGTGCGGCGAGGAGACGGCCCTCATCGAGAGTCTCGAAGGCTTCCGCGGCGAGCCGCGCAACCGCCCGCCGTTCCCGGTGGTCGCCGGCCTCCTGAACAACCCGACCGTCGTCAACAACGTCGAGACGCTCGCCTCGGTGGCGGCGATCTTCGCCAAGGGCGCCGACTGGTTCAAGGAGTTCGGCACCGACAGGTCGACCGGCTACAAGCTCTTCAGCATCAGCGGCGATTGCGAGAAGCCCGGCGTGTACGAGTTCCCGTGGGGCATCACCATCGCCGGCCTGCTCGAGGAGGTCGGCGGCGAGGGCGCCAAGGCCGTCCAGATCGGCGGCGCCAGCGGCATCTGCGTGCCGGCCAGGGAGTTCAGCCGCGCGCTGGCCTTCGAAGACATCCCCACCGGCGGTTCCGTGATGGTCATCGGCCCCGAGCGCGACATCCTCGACGTGGCCGAGAACTTCCTCGAGTTCTTCGTCGAAGAGAGCTGCGGCCAGTGCACGCCCTGCCGCCTCGGCAACCCGCAGATGCTGCAGGCCGTCCAGCTCCTCAAGAAGGGTGAGTGCCCGCCCCGGTTCCTTGCCGACGTCAAGGCTCTGGGCGAGACCATGATGATCGCCTCCAAGTGCGGCCTGGGGCAGACCAGCCCCAGCGCATTCCTCTCGATCCTCGCGGGTTTCGAGGACGAGATCAGCAACCGCGCGCCGAGCGCCTGACGATAGTGAGGGAGTGAGCATGAGCAATCCCACCACCCCGATCCATCGCGCGCCGCTCTCGCAGCAGCACCGGCGCGTCATCACTACCACCAGCCCGGACGCCATCGGCGCCCAGGTGAGCATCGAGATCGACGGCATCGAGGCCAAGGTCCCCTTCGGGACGACCATCCTCGAGGCTGCCAAGACCGCCGGGATCAAGATCCCGACGCTGTGCGACCACCCCGACCTCGACGTAGCCGGCGTGTGCCGCATGTGCGTGGTCGAGGTCGAGGGCCAGCGGACGCTGCAGCCCGCCTGCACGTTCCCGGTCGTCAATCAGCAGAAGATCAGCACGCACAACCGCAAGGTCCGCATGGCCCGTAAGCACGTGCTAGAGCTGCTGCTCAGCGAGCACTGCGGCGAGTGCTACAGCTGCGTGCGCAACGGCAACTGCGAGCTGCAGTCGCTGGCCGAGGAGTACGGCATCACCGAGTTCGCCTTCGGGCACCCGGACGAGCCACTCTTCGAGGCCGACACCTCGAGCTACTCCGTGATGCGCGACATGAACAAGTGCATCCGCTGCCGCCGCTGCATCCGCACCTGCATCGACATCCAGGAAGTCGGCGTGCTCGAGGCCGTCGGCCGCAGCAACAAGGTCACCATCGAGACCTTCGAAGACATGCCGCTCGGCTCCGCGGTCTGCATCAACTGCGGCCAGTGCGTCAACCGCTGCCCGGTCGGCGCCCTCTACGCCAAGGACGAGACCGACGCCGTGTGGGCCGCCATCGACGATCCCGACAAGCACGTCGTCATCCAGACCGCTCCGGCGCCACGTTCGGCGATGGGCGAGTTGTTCGACCTCGAGCCCGGCACGCCGGTCACCTTCGAGATGAACACGGCGCTCCGCCGCGCGGGCTTCGACAGGGTGTTCGACACCAACTTCACCGCCGACCTCACCATCATCGAGGAAGGCACCGAGCTCATCCTGCGTCTCTACAAGGCGCTGGTGCAGGGCGACAAGGACGTCGCGCTGCCGCAGTTCACCAGCTGCTCGCCGGGCTGGGTCAAGTACCTCGAGCACTTCTACCCCGAGTACCTGCCCAACGCTTCGAGCGCCAAGAGCCCGCAGCAGATGTTCGGCGCGCTGATCAAGACGTACTACGCAGACAAGCTCGGCCTCGACCCCGGGAAGATCGTGAGCGTCGCGCTCATGCCCTGTTCGGCCAAGAAGTTCGAGTGCAACCGGCCGGAGATGCACGATTCGGGCTACCAGGACGTCGACTACGGGCTCACCACGCGCGAGCTCGGCAAGATGTTCAAGGAGGCGGGCCTGCACGTGCCGACCCTGCCGAAGAGCGATTTCGACGACCCGTTCGGGTCGGCCACCGGCTCCGGCGTCATCTTCGGCGCCACCGGCGGCGTCATGGAGGCTGCGCTGCGCACGGTCATCGAGATGGTCACAGGGGAGAAGGTCGAGAGCATCTACGACCATGGCGACATCATCCCCCTGCGCGGCTTCGAGGGCGTCAAGTACGCCGAGCTCACCATCCCCAAGGTCGGCCCGGTGCCCGAGATCGTGGCGCACCTCGTGCCGAACTGGGACTGGCTGAACGGCGCGACGCTCAAGGTCGCCGTCGCCCACGGTACGGCCAACGCCAAGAAGGTCATGGACGACATCAAGGCCGGCGGCAAGTTCAGCGAATGCCACTTCATCGAGTTCATGGCCTGCCCGGGCGGCTGCCTGGGCGGTGGCGGCCAGCCGATCCCCACCAGCGCCGATATCCGCGCCGCCCGCGCCAAGGCCATCTACTCCGAAGACAGCGCCTACGCGGTGCGCAAGTCGCACGAGAACCCGGCGGTGCTGCAGACGTATGCCGAGTTCCTCCCCGAGGGCCCCTGCGGCCACAAGAGCCACAAGCTCCTGCACACGGAGTACACGGCTCGCGGCAAGCACATCCCTCAAGAGTGACCACCGCAGGCGCCTCACCGTGCGGGCCACCAACGAGCTGGGGAACCGGCTCGGATGTCGCAGACCAGGTGGACCGCACACTGAGCGTCAGATAGGCGGGCGGCCGGGCTGACCAGATAAGAGCCAGCCCGGCCGCCCGTATCGAGTAGACTTGAGACGGGCACCACGCCGGCCGCGCAGGCCGCGGCCGGCCGGACGACACACACGCCGTGAGGCGCCGGCCAAGCGAGGCCCATGGGCAAGGAACAGCAGACACCGCAACCCGCCGTCACGTACGTCGACCCGTTCCGCGATACGGGCTCTCTCAAGCCCATCAGCGCCGAGGCGCGAACGTTGCTGCGCACGGTCAACCAGAAGATCGCCGCTCGTCCCTCACTCCGCGCTATCGTCGACTACCTCTTCGACAACACGCAGGAGCTCATCCCCTGCGATCGCATGGGCCTCGCCTTCATCGACGAACAGTCCGTCTACGTCACCAGCTACTACAATCGCGCCTCGTACGAGCGGCTGCGCATCGATCAGGGGTACCGCGAGGGGCTGCGGGGCAGCACGCTGACAGACGTGATGCACAGCGGGCTGCCGCGCATCATCAACGATCTCGAGGCGTACGTGCGCGACCACCCGCGCAGCCGCTCGTCCAAGCTGCTCATCGAGGAGGGCGTGCGCTCCAGCCTCACGTGTCCGCTCATCGTCGAGGGTCGCGTCGTCGGCTTCATCTTCCGCAGCTCGCGCACGCCGTACACGTACGGGCCCAACCACATCGAGCTGCAGATGGCGATCGCCGAGCGCCTCAGCCAGGCGGTCGAGAAGGCCTGGCGCATCGAGCAGCTCGAGGAGGCCAACTACGCCTACACGCAGATGCTCGGGTTCGTGAGTCATGAGCTCCAGAGCCCGGTCGCCTCGATGGTCACCGACGCCCAGATCCTCTCGCAGGGCTACCTCGGCGATCTCACGCCCGAGCAGCGCGCCAAGGTCCTGAGCATGGAGCGCAAGGGGCAGTACCTGCTCAGCCTGGTGCGTGAGTACCTCGACCTCGCGCAGGTGGAAGGCGGCGAGCTCAGGCTCGCACCCCGCTCCCGCGTGGACGTGATGGAGGAGGTGGTGGCGGAGGCGGTCGACCTCGTCCGCCCCCAGGCGGACGCTCACGGCATCCACCTCATGACCTGCGTGCCCTCGCCGGCCCTGCCGCCCGTGTGCTGCGACCCGACGCTGCTGCGCATCGTCACCGTCAATCTGCTCGACAACGCGATCAAGTACGGCGACGAGGGCGGGGACATCCGCGTGAAGGCGGAGGTCACCCTGGATGAGAAGGGCGGCGAGCGTCTCCGCATCAGCGTGTGGAACTCGGGGCCGGGCTTCAGCCATGGGGAGCAGAACAAGCTCTTCCGCAGGTTCTCGCGCCTGGACGACCCGGCCCTCAAGAGCCGCCGCGGGACGGGTGTCGGCCTCTACAACTCGTGGCGCATCGTCCAGTTGCACAAGGGCCGCATCGCGGCGGAATCGGAGCAGGGCCAGTGGGCCGAGTTCAGCTTTGAGATCCCGGCCGCGGCGGATTGTCCCGTGCCGGAAGCCGTCGACCTGGGGAGCAGTGCATGACAGCAGTGGCGGAGACAGGAGCGTTCATCGACGAGGCCGCGATCGACGAGGCGATGCACTCGGCGTCCACCAAGGACGCCGTCCGCGTGCGCGAGATCCTCGCCAAGGCGAGCGAGCTCAACGGTCTCGAGATGGACGAGGTCGCGATCCTCACCTCCGTGAGCGACCCCGAGTTGCTGGCGGAGCTCTTCGAGACCGCGCGCGAGGCCAAGGAGGCCATCTACGGCGCGCGCCTCGTGCTTTTCGCCCCCCTCTACATCAGCAACCTCTGCAACAACGACTGCCTCTACTGCGCCTTCCGCGTACGCAACAAGGAGCTCAAGCGGCGCGCGCTCACGCAGGATGAGATCCGCCGCGAAGTGGAGGCGCTGGTCGACCAGGGGCACAAGCGCATCCTTCTCGTGGCCGGCGAGTCATATCCCAAGGGTGGCGGCTTCCAGTACGTGCTCGACAGCATCGCGACCATCTACGACGTCAAGCGCGGCAACGGCGAGATCCGCCGCGTCAACGTCAACGTAGCCCCGTTGAGCGTCCCCGACTTCCGCGCCCTCAAGGCGAGCGGCATCGGCACCTTCCAGCTCTTCCAGGAGACGTACCACCGCGAGACCTACAAGGCCGTGCACGTGGGCGGCAAGAAGAGAGACTTCGACTGGCGCGTCACCGGCATGCACCGCGCCATGGAGGCCGGCATCGACGACGTCGGCATCGGCGTCCTCTTCGGCCTCGCCGACTGGCGCTTCGAGATCCTGGCCATGCTGCAGCACATCCACGAGCTCGAGCGGGCCTACGGCGTCGGACCGCACACAGTCAGTATGCCGCGCCTGGAGCCCGCCAGCGGCTCGGACATGGCGAGCCACCCCCCGCGGCCGGTGAGCGACGTCGACTTCCGTAAGATCGTCGCCATCCTGCGCCTCGCCGTGCCCTACACGGGCATGATCATGAGCACGCGCGAGAC
>Ga0307376_10006732_pt1 | contig 10129 bp, 18 predicted proteins | sample TR2MG_FD_202536 | JGI IMG/M metagenome (GOLD analysis project Ga0307376, IMG submission 202536) | Soil microbial communities from Risofladan, Vaasa, Finland - TR-2 | ecosystem: Environmental > Terrestrial > Soil > Coastal area > Acid sulfate soil | place: Finland: Risofladan, Vaasa | collected...
GTTAATGTATGTTAGTATGTTTCGTTATTTATTATATTATCAATGTAACTTCGTATTAAGTTTGTATATATTTTTGAATAAGTTTTGTGAATATATATGGAAATGTATCGAAAAAATGATATATATACGCGTAAACGTCTGGAAATCAGGGGGCTACGTCATTTGAAAACGATTTTACGTAAGCAGTTGATAGTCAGTAAGATAGGTGCAGCCCCATAACCCAGTATAAGTAATACAAAAGTGTGACATAAGCCTTATAAGGTATATAAGTAAGGGGCAACTGTCACTGTTTTTGTAAACTATGCGCTTTTCCTGTAAGAATATAGGGTATAGTATATACGAAAAAAGATATAAATGGCAATAATATATTCATACCCAGAATTACTTAACTTGGAAGACAAGGACCTGTTGCTAATAAGCGACTTAAGTTCTAATAAAAACCCCACAATGTGCGTTAAGCTTGGTGTGCTAGCTACTCACATAAATGTAGGTAAAGTGAAAGGTAGTGGTACAACAAATACCTTACCTATATGGACAGATGGACCAAATGGAGACATAGGAGACAGTCAGTTGAGACAGCTAGGTCCAACCGGAAGTGGTCTTTATCAGATCATAATGGATAATACGGACAGATTTATTATAAACAAACCTTCTAGCGTAACATCCGGTGACCCAGAATATCTAATACAGCAGGATGGTAATTATAAAGTTTCTATGGGCTGGGATGATGACGGAGCAGGCTACGGTTATTTATACAACTGGGCAGGCGATGGATGGCGATTTGGATCTGCAGGCAATAACCCTGAATTAACAATAGTAACTGCGGCGGGCAACGAGGGAGTTACCATAACTAATAATCTAACAGTTGATCAAAATGTAGGTATTGGAGTTACATCACCGGTTTCTAAATTAGAGGTTGATGGCGGAGATATTGAAATAGATGATGCTGCTAGCGGTTTAATATTAAGATCACCTAACGGAACTAGATATAGAATAAAAGTAGATAACTCAGGTAATCTATCTGCTACCGCGGTGTAAAAATCACTAAAAACAAGTAAGAATATAGGGTATACTACTATATAAAGTAAAAGAAAAAATTAATTATGGCAAATATAACATCATACCCAGCATTATCTACAGTAACAAGTGGGGATTTAATAGTTATTTCCGATGTTAGTACAACTAATAACGCTACTAAAACTACAACAGTAGGTAAGCTAGGTGATTTCATAGGTTCTACACAAACATTGGGGTATAAAACCTACGCTGTGGAGCTTTCAAACTTTGGTGGAGGAGCAGTTGCACCTACAGCCACGGTTATGCAAAACACTTTAGGTGTTATAGCATGGACACGGACTAGTGTAGGAAAATATGTTGGTACATTGACCGATGCTTTTAAGGGAACTAAAACACTTATTGCAACACAATCACAAATAGTTGCAAATCCTTCAATAGGTGCTAACGGTGTAAATGGTGTAACAGACACGAACGAGTGGCCCGCTCAAGTAAGAGCTTCTGTTACTACAGTAAACACTGTTGAACTGGATCATTTCGTATTAGCTCAAACAGGCGCGGCAACTAAGTCGGATAACATGAAAATATTTTTAGAAATTAAAGTTTACGACTAAAAACTAATAAAACCAAGTAATAATAAACAGCATACCCTGCTCGGGTGAGAGCATAACCAAATGTCTAACTAAAACCAAAACCGATGACATTATACTATAAGACTGACACATGGTCTAGTCAACCAAATCAATTATCCCAAGACCAGATAGATTGGTGGAAACACTTATCAGAAAAGAAAAACTGGAGGATAGTTCAACTACCTAATGGGTTTTACCAAACAGAGTATAAAGACCCAGACTGTAATTGTGATCCAGATAAAGATACATGCTGCGATAACTGGCTAGATGTAACTAGAAGAGAAACTATTGAATCAGCTGAAGCTGCTATTGATGGTAGCATCGAGCACTACGCGGCAAAACTAGAGTTCGTAAAAGGACCAAAGGTAGTAAAGACCTTTAAATAACAATCAAATCAAATTTAATTAAATCATGGCAGACGCTATAGTAAAAAACCTTAGCTTCGGAGACGATGCTAGGAATCAAATATTTAAAGGAATAGAGAAACTCACAAAAGCTGTTAGCTCCACACTTGGGGCTAGCGGTAAATGTGTTATACTAGAAGACGCAGCAGGTAATCCACTTATTACAAAAGACGGTGTTACGGTTGCAGATGCTATATTTCTTAGAGATCCAGTAGAAAACATAGGGGCTACGCTTTTAAAAGAAGCAGCTCGCAAGACGGTTAAAGAGGCTGGTGATGGTACTACCACTGCCACTATCTTGGCCCACGCTATACTAGAAGAATCTTACAAGCTAGACAACAAAGACGTTAGAGCTATAAAAGAACAGATACTAAATGGTGTAGATATAATTATAAAAGAACTAGAGAAACAATCTGTACCAGTAAAAGACAAGATAGATGATATAGCTATCATATCTACAAACAACGACAAAGCTTTAGGTTCTATTATCGCAGATGCGTTCAAGAAAGTAGGAGATGCAGGTTTAGTAGTTATGGAGCCATCGGCAGAAGGCGAAACAAGCGTTGAGGTTGTAGAGGGTGTAGAGTACAACAAAGGATTATTAAACCCTAACTTTATAACAAACAAAGATACGGGTACAGCAGAGCTAGACAATCCTTTAGTTTTACTTATAGATTCTAAGGTTGACTCAATAAGACAGATACAGCCGGTACTAGAACACGTAATACAAACAAAAGAACCTTTATTAATCATAGGTGAAGTAGAAGCAAATGTTATGTCTGCGCTGCTTATGAATAAAATGAAAGGTAATATAAAGATAAACGTATTAGATCCACCAGCATATGGATTGAGACGTAAAGAAATACTAGATGACTTGGCATTACTAACAGGAGCTACAGTTGTTAATGAAGACCTAGGTGATGATTTAAGTTCTATAGAGGTAGACTACTTAGGACGATGTATTAAGGTTGTTACAGAAAAAGACAAGTCAATAATTAGAGTTAAAAAAGATTCAGAAGAAGTTGATTCTATAATAAAACAGATACAATCTAAATTATTAGAAACTAACAAAGAACATGTTAGAGTAGGTTTGGAGCAAAGACTCGCTAGACTAAGCGCTAAAGTAGCGGTAGTAAAAGTCGGAGCTAATTCAGCTATAGAGTTAAAAGAAAAACAAGATAGAGTAGAAGACGCTATATGCGCTACAAGAGCCGCAATAAAAGAAGGTATAGTACCAGGTGGTGGTATAGCTTTACTAAATGCTTCAAAGGTTTTAGATAAAAAAATACCTGGAGAAGGCATATTAAGAAAAGCAATTAAAGCACCATGGAAAGCAATTTTGAAAAATGCCGGTCTTGAGGTTGATGAACCCAAGAAGGCAGGTGAAGGAATAAATGTGGTTACAGGGAATATGGTAAATATGATTAAAGCTGGTATTATAGATCCGCTACTTGTAACAAAGAGCGCCCTTAAGAACGCGGCTTCAGTAGCGACAACAATACTATCAACTGATTGTGTAATTAATAATATGAGAATTGATGAAAGCGGTAGGTAGTTATTTATTAGTTAATAAGCTAGAAAAGAAAACAACTAAAACCGAAGGAGGTTTGTTGTTATCTGAAAACGATAGAGACGATATTAGATACGTTCAAGCAGAAGTAATAGATCCAGGTGATCAATCATTTCTTAAAAAGAACGACTATATATTTTATGACAAACATGCAGGTCATAATATAGAGCATGATGGTAAAAAATTACAAGTAATAAAAGTTCAAGACATTGTCGTTGTGATATGAAAAGGCTAGAAGCAGGAGATTTAAAAGATTTCAATCTGCTGAAACATTACCGTACGATACGCAAATGGGCCTGTAGAAACAACGACTTAACTGACGCTGAGCTTGAGTTACTTATATACTTAGATTGTATAGACATGTTTACAATCGATGATTTTAAAATGGGGAGTTATTCATTTAGCTGGAACAACAGAAGATGGAACAAGCTTATTCAAGAAGACTGGATAACGGTTTGGAGGAAAAGAAATAGAACAACCCAAAAATATAATATATATAAAGTTTCTTTTAAAGGTAAGCAACTTATCAGAAGAGTCTATAGGATAATGACTGGAGAAGATGATATACCAACAAGTGAAAGAAGAAATTCTATAATGCAAGGAAAAACATATATGGACAAAGTATTACAGACATCCGTGTATAACGTTAACAGAGATAAAAACAGATAGTATGAGTCAAGCAGCAGCGGCAGCATCAGCAATGGGTGGTGGAGCAGGAAATAATTTTATGTCAGGAGGAGCACTTGGTGCGGCAGGGCAAGCCACTAATGCGGCTATGCAACGTGCCTTAAGATCAAAACAACAGGGTGCTACAGCGGTTGTTAACTCTGGAGGAGCTGGAATGAAACAAAGGTTTGAAAATCTTGAAACAAGACTAGATGCGTTAGAAGGATCAGGTGGAGAATCAGTACAAGCAACTCAACCAATACAGGAATTTGTAACAGGCGTAGGTGCTGCTGGTCAAGTATCTACACCACCTCCTGCACCGGTAGCAACTGGAACATTAAACGCGTCCCAATCACCTGGATCACTGCAAGAAGCAATGCCTTCTCCTGGAGATCCTGCAGCCGATATGTTTGGTAGTGAGTTTATGAGAAATGCATCTGTTGGTGCAGCAAAAATGAGAATAAATAAAAAAATATAACATGGATTTAAAAAGCAAAATGATTATTGGTAGCCCTGGATTAAAAGGTCAAGTAGGAGAAAGTGCAGTATGGGACGGCCCATTAAACTTGGCTGCTTTTCCAAAAGGTAAAGGAAGTTCTAGCGGTATAACAGGTATGAAACTTAATCACGCTGGTGTACCTTATAAGCCATTGAATGCGGTTCTTTGTGCGCAGGGCAGAGAGTATTAATATAATAAAAAAATAAAAATGGGACAATACGCAAATCAACCAGATTTCGGAACACAGGCTAGAACTATACTACCTACAAATACAATAAACAATGTAAGTAATTTAAACGCTTCTTGTCTATACGTGGGTGTAGCTGGAGATATTAAGGTTATATTAACAGGAGTAGTTGGAGCAGCGGGATCTGGACCTCCTACAGCTACAGAGGCAGTGGTGTTTAAAGCAGTACCAGCGGGATCTATACTACCGGTTATAGTTGACTATGTACTAGCAACCGGAACTACAGCAACTGATATGGTAGCTTTAAAATAATATGGGACTAGGCAACGCAATAGGAATAGGTATCCCAATGGTAAGCCTAGGCTTAGGCGGCGGAGCGAGTGGTCCAAGTGATGGCATACTAACGGAAAACGGAGACTTTATATTAACAGAGGCAAACGGAGAGTTTATAATCACGGAGCCTTAACTTCCTTAAAAAAAACAAAATGGCAAATAAAAAATTTAGTGAATTTGAGTTAAAAACAAACCGCAGTGATGTGAGTCATATTGTTGGATACAATGGTTCAGAAAATGTAAGAATAACTCCTTCAAATTTCTTTAGCGGTACTCAATCTGTTTATGTTGGTGCGCTTGGTACTCCTGCTCAAAATGGAGTTGATTTATTAGCAGGGTACGTGGAAGCTTCTTCAAAAGTTTCTATCAACAACCAGGTTAATTCATTAGCACCTGATTTTGCATTTGCATCGGGGGGGGTGGGTGAGTATATAGTCTATTTTCCGTTTAATCAAGCTCCTGCGGGTCTAGTATTAAACACAAACTATACGGCTGCGTATGGAACAACTCCTGCTCAAACACTCGTGTGGAGAATAATACAGGTAGATTTTCAGGGTAATCCTACAGTTCTAATTACAGATACATCAGGTAATCCGCAAGCGGGCTTAACCATAGATACGAGCGCTACTCCCATACTCCAAGGTGTAATCGATACTTCTATCTTAATAATTGGACCTGGCGAATACAATATAGCTACACCCTTGGTAATAGATAATTACGTAAGCGTAGTTTCATTGACAGGGCAAAGGGATGTGATTATTTCAGGTAGTGATGTTCAAGTAACTGCGGGGGCAAATATTGAAGGCGAAATTATATGTGGGCTAAATCTAAAGAACACTAAGTTTATAGTAGACTCAGGCTTGGACCTAATAACTTTTAAAAATATAAAAGCGTTAAGCAATTTTTCTTTTGATAACAACAATGTGCCGGGGGGTAGTTTATCGGGAACTTTTATAGATTGTGAAGGTGGAGAGCGTAGTTTTGCAAGTTCTTTGGGGGCTAATGCTTCAGGGACATTTATAGGTTGTAAAGTGTCAGGAAATAGTTTTGGGTCTAATGACGGAATAACTTCGGGAAGATTTATTGACTGTGAATCTACCAGTGTTAGAAGCTTTGGTGCTTACTCACAACAAACGGGAGGGTATTTTAGAAATTGTACAGGGGGTGGTCAAGATTTTGGATTTACTTCAATTGATATAAATGCAGTTTTTGATAGTTGCAATTCAGGAACATCTGGCTTTGCTAGCTATTCAGTAACTAATAGCGGTACTTTCAGAAATTGTCATTCGGGGTCGCAAAGTTTTGGGTATTCTCCGGGGTATCCAAGCGCAACGCCTAATACAGGTGGAGCATTGTATTATAACTGCACAGCATCTGGGCTCCGTAATTTTGGATCATCTCCTCTTGACATTTCTAAAACCGCAACGTCTACTTATATAGGGTGCGTATCTCAAGGGATGGCTTTTGGTGCAACCAACTCCAGTGGCGCAGGAGTAGTATATGGTAAACTATTTAATTGTTATTTACAACAGGCAAATTATCCATCTAGTGGGACTGGAAAAATAAGAAATTCTATTGACCAAAATTTTATCATAAGGACATTAAATTAAAAAATTCATGAAGCAATTTAACAAATTAGAAAAAAGAGATTGGAAAACTAAAACTAACTATCAATTAACTGATGAAGAAACTGAAATTTTAAATAAAAATTCAGAGGAATTACATGACTTGGAATTATTATCAGAAACTAAAAAAGATATTGCCTCTAAAAGCATCGAAAACCCAACTGAAATCGAGTTAGTATGGTTAAACCAATTAGAGGAGCGTTTAAAAAAAGACTTAGAACCTGGAAGCTATAAGTTATGCGCTATTGAAGTAAAAAGAGAAGTAACTGAAGATAACGGTATAGAATTTTCAGGAATTTTTAATTACTATATAGGGGAAGAATTGATTCAATTAAGGTTCTAAAATAAAGAAACAAAATATGTCAGTAAACGAACAAGGACATTACGGAAAATACAGCGGGAACTCTAGACACACTAGAGTAACAAGTCATAACTTTGCCGCTACAAGAAGAGATGATCAAGCGCACATGCAATATCTAAAAGAAGATATAGACTATGATGATAAACACGGACACAGCGATATAGATATGACAGCTGACGAAAAGCATATATCTAAACTAGCAGGTGATCTAAAATACGATGACAAGCATCACGGAGCCGCTAGACACACTACAGCTCATTCTACTGAAGAGTATATGGAACGCAAAGACAAAGCTATAAAAGCTAATGCTGGTCCAGCTCAAAGCCAAGACAAAAGCTTAAGTCTTGGGGTTAATGCTAATAGAGATAAACCAAGTGAACAGAATCCAGATCCAAGAGTAAACTATGCAGCTAATGCTAACTTTAGCCCGATACCTAGATTCAATGTATCAGCTAACGCTAATTCTCAAGGCGGTTATGGTGTTGGTTTAAAAGGTAATTCTAAAAGTGGGCAAACAGACTGGGGAGCTCAGTTTAACCGAGAAAATGGCGACACTAACGTAAGCGCTAATGCTACGTTTAGATTTTAAAAAAAAAAACAGAATAGGACTGTACAAACCTAGCCAAACATAAACATAAACATAAACAAAAACAAAAACAAAATGGCAAAATTCATTAGATTTAACGTACAAGATTCAACTGCAGTGTCGCCGCTGTCACCAACAGAAAAAATATTAGTAAACGTAGAAGACATTTCTTTTATTTCTGCAACAGGAGCATCTGGAGCTAACGCTAAAACAGTAGTAGTTGGACTAACAGGGAGAGGGGGCAATGCGTTTGGAACAGGTGTGATTTTAACACTAACGGTGTCTACAAGTTTAAGTGCAGCTGTTAATCCAACAATTGTAACAGGTAAAGAAAATCCATTAACCGCTGCGGTAAGATCTGCGATAACAGCTAATCCAGGAGGAGTAGTATCATCAGTTCAGCTAGGAAAAGATCAAGCAGCAACACCTGCTCAAATGTATTTTAGAACAGCAGCTTACACTCCATAGTACATGAAGCCTAAAGGACTTGGAGATAGCATAGCTAACTTCACACACAAAACAGGTATTAAGCACGTCGTTGACATTGTCTCTGACGGGCTTAATATCAATTGTGGTTGTAATAACAGGCAAGAGTGGTTCAATAACAAATTTCCTTATAGAAACAAGAATGGCATTTAATATAAAACCTTTTTTTGATCTCAATAAAATGAGTACATCTGTGTTTGAAAGAGATATGGGTGATGATCCTGTATTTGCAAGAACACCTAAAAACGGAGTTATTATTTTAAACGAAGATGCTGTTAAAAAGTCTAGCAAAAAAGAACTAGACAATACCATAGCACACGAGCAAGTACACGTTGACCAATTTAAAAACGGTGAACTAGATTACAATCTTGGTGCTGGTAAAGTTATGTTTAAAGGAAAAGAATATGACTACTCTGTTATGCAAGCAGGTAAAGGTCCTTGGGAAAAAGCAGCGTATGCAGCTGAAAAAAAATAATATAAAAAATAAAAATAGAAACATGAAAACAAATCAAGACGGCGGAAGTTATTCCGCAAAGAAACCGAGTGCGCCTGCAAAAGAAATGGCAAGAAATCAAGCAAAAGAAGGAGCTGGAAAAATGGGTTACTCTCAAAAATTTGGACCTGGACGAGCTAGCGGCTACGATAAAGGAGCTATGAAAGCAATGGACGTGATGACTCATGGAGGAGCTTCAAAATATATGGGAGAAGGAGCTGCTCAAGGTTTCTTTTCAAATTTAAAAAAAGCCGGTAGAACTGTAACTAGAGGGCTTGGTGATATTGGAACGCAATTGGCAGATATGATACCTGTTATTGGGTCAGACAACCGTGAGTTCAATCGCTTTGCTAGAACTCAAAAACAGCGAGAAAACATGCACTATGACGAATCAAGGAAACTTGCTAAAGAAGGTAAAACATTTGGTACTCTTGCTGATTATTTTGATGATGATGGCAAGGGAAATGCGAGAGTAGGTGAAACAACAAACTATTCTCGCGAACAAGCAGAACTTGCAAAAGAAAGAATAAAGAACAGAAATCAATAAGGAAGATAGTGTATTCAAAGAAAGGGTATTTAAAAAATAGTCCTGACGTAAATAAAAAAACTAACTTGATAGCTGGTAATAAAATTACCATGAAAGGTGTTGAGAGTAAAGTTTTAGGTATTGACGACAGAGGTTATGCTACTATTATGTATCCAGGGTATGACTATATTTTTCCAAATGGAAGAGAAGTATTAGAAATTAAATTAAATAAATAACATTGGACAAGATAATTCAATGGCTTACAGGTGGCGTTATCAGCGAAGTTGGTAACGTCATTGATAAGCTTACAACTACCAAAGAAGAAAAGCTTGAGGCCAAAAGGCTGATGGTTGAGATCTTAGAGAAAGCAGACAGTGAGGCCCAATCGCAAGTAACCGAAAGGTGGAAGTCAGATATGGCATCAGATAGTATGCTTTCTAAAAATATACGCCCTATGGTTCTTATATACTTAACAGTTATATTTACTGTATGTGCCTTTTTTGATGGAAATATAGGTGATTTTAAGATAGCAGACGAATACATACCAATATTTCAAACTCTTTTAGTAACAGTATATGGTGCTTATTTTGTAGGCCGTAGCTGGGAGAAAGCTAAAAAAATAGAAAAAACAAATAATTAAATTAAATCAAATGAAAATATTAACATTATTACTAGCAGTCACTTTGTGGTCAGTTTGGTATTTTGACTTAACAGACACAAGTACTAATCTTTATTTAAACCCAGTAA
>Ga0307376_10006733_pt1 | contig 10129 bp, 10 predicted proteins | sample TR2MG_FD_202536 | JGI IMG/M metagenome (GOLD analysis project Ga0307376, IMG submission 202536) | Soil microbial communities from Risofladan, Vaasa, Finland - TR-2 | ecosystem: Environmental > Terrestrial > Soil > Coastal area > Acid sulfate soil | place: Finland: Risofladan, Vaasa | collected...
CGACCAATCCAGCCATCATAGTCATCGCCCGCTGGCAGCAATCTATTAAATTTCCCGTCAGCATTATTGATCTCAAGGCTCAAGGTCGAAAACTTGATCGCGGGTGATAGAAACTCACCGATGGTCTTTTTGATGATGGGGAATCTGACCCTAGCTTCATAAAATACCCCAGCGTCGCCTGGATCCCCTGAGCCTACATATTTATTCCGGTCAGAAAGATGCAGGACCTCAGCCGTGGGGGTCTCTATATCAACGATCATTTCAAAATCATTGACTAGGTTATCCTGGGCATTGTCCAAAAGATCCTGGTCAAGGACCGTGGCGGTCAAATACGGTTTTCTATCGCTGTTCGCCATCTTACAAGCTTTCGTCTAATTCAACTGAAAAGCTGACATAGTCAGATTTCGGCCCTTTGTTGTTATGGGTCTCTCTCGGTATTTTTCTTAGCTTGGAGAATACAGCGAATCTACCGGTCACCTCTGGGTCCGTCACGCTCGGCGTTGGAATCCAAAGGCACTTAAGGACGGTTCTTGGCCCTGTGAATATGTCCCTCATGATCTGAAAGTTGAGCTTCTGCAGGAATAAGAATCTGAACTCAAGCCCAAGGAATCTCTTTTGAGTCCTGGAGTTCGACACGTTTGAGAATCCCTCGGTAGGGACTGTGTCGGCAAAGTCTTGAAGCTCAAATTGAATCTGGTCAACAAAGCACTCATTGTGGAAGATCCTAGACCTCCCCAAAAGGATAGTCCCAATGCTTATGAAGCCATCAGGGTTGGTAGCATCGTCGATTGTCAGGCGCCAATATCGGTAGCCTACCGAGGGTAAGAATTCCTCTACATGAAAACGATTGTTATCGGTCATGGCCAATGGGATCAGCTTCTCAACCAAGGTGAATGTAGGGTCGCTTGATCCAATCAAATTGACCGTAGCTGACCTTGAAATATTGTGGTTCAGGATGGCAAAAGTATCCATGAATATGGTTGAGGTCTCGGCGTCCATGTCAAGCTCAAGGCCGGTGACTACCCCAGACCCTGACCGCCAAACTTGCTCAACGATGTCAGTGTTCAAATTGAAAACCGAGAAGTCACCATTGGCGACGGAGTTGGCCCTCCAGTTCTTGCCGGCTCCTATTGGATTCCCCCATGCGTTGTTCCCGCCCGTCACTATTGGAGATCCGCGGGAAAGGAAATCACACATCACTCTTAGATTCGTAGCGTTGTATATGGTGGCAAGGAATTGGACCCCAACCCCATGCCCGCGAAGCCCTAGATATTCGACACCGACTCCACCTTGAGCCGCCTCAACCATGTAATCAAGAGACTCAAGATAAGGCCCTTCATCAAGGTAGCCTAGATCAATGATCGTTATTGTCACGCAAAGACCCCTTTTTCATTTATCAAGAGCTCACCCTGAACGCTGGCTTGTCTCAAGGCATCCTTGACAACTGGAATCAGCTTGTCTCTTACGAAGGAACTATCAAGGTTTTCAGCTGATACATCAACGCTCATGTCTATCTCAATGTTCTGGGTGATGTTATTGGTGGCGCCCTGTGAGCCTTGGCTAGCCGGTGACGTCAACCCCCTGGTCGCGGCCCCCTGAGGCAACACGAGGCCCCCAGCTTGAAACTTGCTTAGTTGGCCCCTAGCCAAAGCCATAGCTAGACTCATCATGGCTGAGTCCTGGGTGACTGATCTAGGGATGACCACCTCATTGGGTGATAGTAGAGCCGGGATCCTGTCATTCCTAAAGCTATTGCCTGGGGTCACGGCAGAACCTGGAACCAATCCACCGCCTGCGAACATTGGGAGATTAGCAGCTAGTCCACCGAAGGCCCCGATTCCAGTCCCTAAGAAACCACCACCACCACCACCACCAACACTTGGAAGTGAAATGTTATCTGAGAAAATCTGAGCAAATTTCTTACCCATACCGCTAACTAAGTCATTGAACTTATCTCGGAATCCATAAGCCATATCAGCGCCAAATCCTGCGATGGTGTTCGGCAGGTTCCCCATCTTGTCTTTCCATCCGAGAGCTATGTCACCTCCGATATCCTTAATTGTGTTTGGGAGATTGCCCATCTTGTCTTTCCAGCCGAGAGCTATGTCACCACCGATATTCTTAATCGTGTTCGGGAGATTGCCCATCTTGTCTTTCCAACCTTCAGCTATCTTCCCTCCGAGTCCCTTGACGAAGTCTGTCATTTCACCCATAGCCGTTTTCCAACCTTCAGCTATCTTGCCCCCTGCCTCATCTACGGCTGTTCCAAAGTCAGTGATGAAGTCCATTAGACCGGTAGCCCCATCGGTGAACGTGGTGGCTAGGTCAGTTATGGCAGTTCCAAAGTCAGTGATGAAATCAGTGAAAGTTGTCTTTATAGAATCAAAGGCTATCTGTAGCCCTTTGGCGAACTCCTTGACCACGTTTTCATTGAACCAACTCCAAGCCTTGTTGACCCCAGAAATGAACTCATTGAATATAGTCCCAATGGTCTCCCAAGCTAGCTCTATAGCTTCGGTGAAGGCCTCAAATACGATTTGAACAAAGTCAAATACAACCTGTAGGGCTTCAGCGGCGACCGTAAGAACTTTCTTGATGAATTTCCAAAGCTTCCTCCAAACCTTAGTGAAAGGTTGGATGATTTTTTCGTTGATCCATTTCCAAAGTTTACGCCATAGCTCGATGAGCTTCATGATCCAGGACACCATTTTCTTTAGAACTTCTTTGGCTTGCTTCTCAGCATTCTTCGCGGCCTCCAGGCCCTTGCCACCCTCGTCGAGTTCAAGCACCTGGAAAACCTTTGAGGCGACGTTCGTGGCCTTTTCAGTTAGAGCCTTAACTCCCTCATTGAATTTCTCAGTGATTTTATCAATGGCGCCGGTGTCCATTTTGATCACGCCGATATTGGCAAAGAATTTCCTGAGACCTCTAATGATCCCTTTGACCAGAGCCAATGCCAGCTTAGGCCAGAGCTTGAAATATGCCGCGACTAGGTTGGGCAGGTTCTCAATAATCATTTCGATAAAAGCGACGATGATAGTGGGGATAGCCTCAACAAAATCTTCAATTAATCTTTGGAACAGGTCAGGCAATCTATCCATGAACTTCATGAGCATCTTGGGCAATTCTTTGAAGGTGTCTAAGATCCCTTGAGTTATTTGGGGCATGCCATCAACAATTGCGTCTAAGATTCTGCTTATCCCATTTATCAAATTAGGAATGAATTCTTCAGCGAATCTAATTAAGGAGTCCATGAAGTTCTCTATTGATTCGGCCATAGTGGTGCCAAAGTCAGTGAGGGTATTCACGAATTTTGAAGCTTTATCAAACAGCCCAGGGATAGCATTGAGCATCGAGGTGCCTGCATCAAGGATCATCCCCGCCGCGCCAATCATCCCCATGCCCGCCGCCGCCATTCCGCTAGCCGCTCCAGCCATTGCACCTGTTGACTCCCCCAGGGCAGAAGTAATGGTTGTCAGTTGACCGGTGTCGAACAACGGCTTTTCGCCGGCCTCTTTGAATTTTTGCCTTGAGGCCTTCTTATCTTCAACGGCCTGGAGCCTCAGCAATTTGCGACGAACATCAAGTTGATTCTCTGCCTCAGCGGTTAGGTTCTGTGAGTCCTTGAGTTCTTTGGCTTTTTTATCAAGAAGCTTTAGCTCTAAAGCTAGTTTTCTATCTATGGCTTGGATTTCTGTGTCGTTGGCCCCCTGGATGAGACTAACCATCATTCTATTGCCAGCCAGGAGATCTTCAGCGACCTTCTTTTGTTCTTCTAGTTTTTCGACCTGCAAAGCCAATATCTCAAGGCGGGCCTTTTCGCCAATTAGGTTCCCGCGAATATTCAAGAACTCAAGCGCGGCCTTATTGACTATGGCCTGTTCTTTGGTCAAGCCCTTTTGGGCTTTGAGCTCTTGCTTCTTAATATCAAGAGCCATCATGTCTTGAGCCAACTTGAGCTGAACCTTTTCAGTGTCAGTGGCTAACATCGATGCAATGTCAAAGGCCATTGCAATATTCTGATCGGCGATTTCTTGAGCCATCTTGCTCATGGCCTCAAATTTCTTAGCGGCTTCTTCTGCCGCCTTGCCTGCCGCTTTTGATTCTTTGCCCATTTTGGCCAGCGCCTTCGCGGCACCTTCGGCAGCTTTTTCACCACCACTCGCGGCCCCTGCATTGGCTTCAAAGATTGAGGTCATTGACTTGAAGGCAGGTATCAATGTTCCAGGCTCTAATTTATCAAGAGCTTCCTGCCCTTTGTCTCCAACCTCATCCAGATTTTTGGCAAATAGCTCAAGGGAGCCCTTGGATTGAGTAGATATGTTCCTAACTGACTCAACTACCCCATCGGAGACGAGGTTCATTTTGTTCATGGCTTCAGAGAGTTCCAATACTTTGGTGACTATGAAATCAATACCCTTGGCAACCGTTTCACCGACTTTCAAGAAGCCGAATATAATAGCGTTGCTAACCAAGTCCCAAACGACACCCAATTGATGCCAGTTGGCTATCAATATATCAACGGCCACGACAATAGCGGTCACTGAGGCGACAACGGCTAGTAATTTGACGCTAGCAATAAGAGCCGCCTGACCCATAGCCAGGATGGCCGCTCGGCTTGCCAGTGTAGCTGTGACCTGCGCCCACATCGCTACGGTCATAGCTATTATCTTGGCTATGAAGGCCTGTATTGCGGCCCGCTTCATAATGGCGAATAGAATAGTGAATGACACGCCCAGGGAAAGTACAGCCTTGGACAATTTCTCCAAGCCGCCATTCCTAAGATTTATAACGGCGGTCTGCATCAACATAATCGCGTCAGTTAAGACACGAACGATTCCAGGCAGGTTTATCAACTCAGAAAATGTCTGTCCTATTTGCTCTTGTAGATCTCCAAAGGCATTGCTCATTTGAGTAAGGGATCCAGCCAAGGTCTTTGCCTCAACCTGTGCGAATCCATCAAACTTCTTGGCCGCAATATCAATAGCGACCCCTGCTTTCAACTCAGCCTCGGTGAGCCCCTTGAACTCAGCCCCCATTCTGCCCAAAAGCCCGACTGACCCCGAATAGGTTTGGAGCAAGCTCCTAAATGTGGTGTTCACATCCTTGTCAGTAGCTGCGCCAAGATCAACTGAAGTCTTGATAAGTTTTTTGGTGGCCTCATTGCTCAATCCTTGGGCTTTGGCCATAGAAATCAATTGGAGGGTCGTCTCATCACCTACGGTTGAAATCTCCTGCAGACCAGAGGCAAATTGCTTGAAATCAGTGAAGGCTGCTTCTGTGAATTCTCCCAATACTTTTAGGGTGTTAGCTAGCTGTTGTTCCTGTTTATCTTGTTCAATAAACAAAGCGGTAGCGGCTTTGATTGGACCGGTCAAAGCCCCGTAGGCTTTTTTGGCAAGGTCGAGACCTTGGTTCAAGGCTACGATATTGATTTTCAGGCCGTTGACGCTCTTGCCCAAATCCTCATTGGACTTGATGACCTGTTCCTCTGACTCAGACACTTGCCCCAGGCTCTTAGATAGGTTGCTGAGGGACTTTGACGCATCCCCGGCATCTACACCTATTTTGACCATTAGATCTTCTGTTAAAGCCATTTAACGCCCTCTACTCGGTGCTTTGATCTTACTGGGGATTTCCTTGCTGCTTCCTAATATCATATCGGCTTTCTTGACAAATTTCATGAGATCATATGCGGGTAGGAACCACGCCACTAGATCAGCGAACCAATCATCCTGGTCATTCAGGGGCTTGCCGTTGGGGAACTGCTTTAATTCAGAGATAATGAGTAACTGTTGGAAAGTATTGGCTAAACCTATGTCCCAAGTAGCTTTCCCAGGACAAAAGTTGTAGAGCATCCCGCCTTCAGAGATATAAATGGGGAAAATGGGATCATCCTCGGAGGTGAAATCCCATCTAGGCTCGGCGCAACGGCGCCTTTTCTTCGTGTATTCAAGGCAAGTAGAACAATTGAAGTTTTTGCCCTCTTTTTTTAGAGCTCCGCTGTCTGAGAAGGAGAGCTCAAGGAGGGCTGTGATTTTTTTTTGGGATCTTCACCGCTTTCAGGCTCCATGGCATGTTGGCGGGCGTTATAGAGATCATTGATGATTCCATTGGACTCAAGTATTGACATCAATCTCTTTGAGGCGTAGGTGTCACCCTCTTTTTTGAATTTTATTGATTCAGCGCCTGGGTCTTTGATGTCAATCAGGCTCATGCGGATCTCTTCAATGACAAAGCCTAATTTGAGGTCAACGTCACCATCACTATAGGAGATCTGCATGTTTTTGATCTTTTGCTGGCACTTGTAATCAAGGACAGTCTTCAAAACAAAGCGGGTTGGCGTTGAATCTTCTTTGAGTTCCAGTAGGTCCTCATCCAGATCCTTTAAATAGGCCTGATACATTTCGGGGGCGCCAATTGACCCATCTCTTGAGCAAATGACCTCTATGGTTCTGTTCTCGACCGGCTTAAATGACATTTTTACCCTCCAAAAAAAGCCCCAGAGCTTTGGGGCTCCAGGGCTTAGATTAGATCAATACATTTGCCATTACAAGAATGAAGCCGTGACCTCGTCTGCGGCATCAACCCCTGTTTGGTTGGCTTGACCAACGAATGTCACCGGGATTGTTCCTGTGTCTGGAACGGAAATCTCTGGAACCGGGAAGATCACTTTAGGCAATACCGCCTCAAAGTGTCGACCTGCTGAGTCTCCCAAGATCAAGGTGATAGCCTCGCCCGAGAAATCTCTGATTTTGTTCATGAACTCTACCAAAGCCTTGTTCAAGTTGAGCTCTAAGGTCAGTTCAGCTGTGAATCTGCCCCCAGGTGCGAACAATGGGCCGCCTAGACCTTCTTCGCCGTAGCAATAGTCTAGAAGTTCATGGTTATTGACCATGTTCAGTCCTGCAGACCGTACACAATTGCCAAGAGGTCCGAATCCAGCAATTGAAATGCTGCCGATCAACCCTGTGATTGGGTTATTGATAGCTACCGGAGACTCAGGCTCGTAGTAGGCCAAATAGATTGGGGTGCCAACGCCTGAACCGTCAGCATCTGCCAAGACTCCAGTATCCAATCCAATCACATCACCGACCTGAGTCAATACTGTGGCTGGGCTACCATCTGGGGTGTCAGCTGAGCGCGTTATGCCATCGGCCTCAATGATCATGACCTTTGAACCAACTGGGAAGCATCGCCCTTGTCCAGTTCCTACCGTGACAGTCGACCCACCGTCATTATCTACAATTGAGTCGCCAACCCCCACTGTAAGAGCGGTTTTAGAGGAGCCAGAGAACTCAATCTGAGATTCCCCGTCGCCTGGAAAGCTCGCATTGCCAGCTTCAACGAAAGAACCGGGCGCCTGGATGGCCCAGGTGTCGCCGTTCTGGTAGATGGAGAACGTGATGTCTGGATCTTCTTCAGTGGTGAACTTATTGAAGCCGCCACCGATGTCATTTTTTCCCATCAAAGACTGCCAAAGCAATCTAGCGGCTGGATCAATTTCAACTACGTTAGCTGACCCTAATAGGGTGTCGATATTGAAAAAACTGGGGATAGTCCAGCTAGTTGCGGTCTTTTTCTTGATTATGCCGGTGTGGTGGCGCCCAGATCTGTGAGGACTGGACTCAGTTGGCTGGCTGAAGTTGACGGAAGCTCCGGACAGGGCGAACATAAAGTCAGCCGCCACCGGATTCGCCAGGACTCCCCTGGTAGTCTCCAGAGTGATAAATATCTTTTGCTCCAAGGCGATCGCATCATTTTGTGATGCGAAAATAGCAGCGAAGTTCTTCATAGGTCAGGGCCTCCGGTGAAAAATGTATTGTCTTAACATGATCCCGTAAGATCATCGTAAAATGCTACCTCAAAATCAATACGAGCAATATAGAATGGCTCGACTGTATGTAGATCAGTAATATTCCCATTGTAGATCATGTGAATCACCGTAGGAATACCTAGATTGGGGGTTTCCCACAAAGCAAGCTGTATTCGTCGCCGCAAATCCCATAGATCCACCTGTTCAACCAGCCCCGCGCTCTTAGTTTTCATAATGATTTCAAGACTTATGGCCCATCCTACCCTAATTCTACCTCGCTCATGGGTTATGGCCTGCGCCACATCCCACAATTGAACAGCGGGAACCTCATGATCCCTGAAATCGCTTATAGCCAGTTGGACCCGATCAAAGTTGACGGTTTTTATATCGGTCAGAGTCGCATGGTTCTGAAGTATGTCGACCAATTTATCTCTAATGTCTTCTTCTGGGCTAGGCATTGCTGAGTAAGCCCTTCATTTGCTTGAGGATTGAATTCCGCTGTTTGTCTAGAGCGGGCCTCATGTAAGGCCTAGCGGGTATTCGCATTTGACGGGTAAAACCAGCAACCGGGTAAGAAGTGGGCTCAATCGGCTTGCCAAAGGCTTGAGTAACCGTTCGTATGTGACCCCTCACATTTTGGGGGCCATTGTAGCCAAATTCGTGAACCGAAGCGTAGGGAACTCCAAATGAGCCAACCGTCACACCTGAAACACCACCCTCGGTGAAGAACTTATGCCGTATAGAATTCAAAAGGCGCCCTGTGTCAATAAGGCGCTGAGATCTAATGTTCAATTTGATTTGAGTCTCAAGAGTCAGCCCAATACGGAGCAAAGTCTCCTTGAGCTTCGGGTCGCCTGGGTTGAATACCTTCAAGCGGTCAAGAATACGCGCCTGGATGGTCATGCCTAGCTGGCCCATTGAGATTTCATCGGCCATTTATACATTCTCCACAGGTTGAGTCAGTGGGAATTCAAAGCGAGTGTACTTGTCTAGTACGGCTTGCACGAAATCAGGAACGTCTTGCAGAAATGTGACGTTTTCAGAGTTCTTGCTTTTGGTTTGAGTGCCGACGCTCTCATCTGACCAACGGTCATAGAAATATTCGACCATCCAAAGGCATGCGCCCTCAAGATCCGCGGGAATCACGGCATAGCCAGCCGTATACACGAACTTGATATTGCGATTGCCTCTAGGGAACAGGCATTTTTTCAAAATGACGCCGGTATTCAGCTCATCAATGAAATATTTGGTGGCGTCAAGCTTGTTAGCTACGTCAGTGAACTCACTAGTGTAGTCAATCCAAACTTCATCCATAGATATGATCGGCCAAGATCGTGAAAGCTGCCGATTGTGGCGGCGCCCATCGAAATAATCAACGTGGGCTCTAGACTTGAGCGCCCTAGAGGTCATGTTCTCAATGCGTTGCGAAGCCTCGTTGATAAAACGGGTAATGATATTATCACTCTCCGTTTCAGCAGCGGGAATATGGCATTGCTCCTTAGCATTAACCAAATCGGTGAGAGCTATCACGGTGTCGAGAACGTATGGCATGCCTAGGTTTCCTTAGATTTGTCCTTTGGGGCTTTTTTCACGACTTTGGTTTTTTCAGGGTCTTTGACCAATTCTAACATATCAGGGAAATCAGTGACCAATTTATGAGCAACGGCCTCATCTTTGAATTCAACCGTATCCCCAACCTTTGAGAATCCCTTATGACCTTCGGCTGTAGCTGTTACGAAGCTAGTGCCTTTTCTGAACGCTTTCAATCTGACTTTCATGTGACCCCCTAAAAAGGTTTGGATATTTTCGTATATACCTCAATTTTGAGTATGCAGCCAACCAAAGCGTCTAACCAGGTGATAGAAAACAAAAGCCTGAGCCCGTCGGCTCATGCGTTCAGTGTAAGTCAGCCCGCCATCAGCATTGATCCTGTGAACCATGCGGACATAAAAGACTTTATCCGCTTCAGCTTGAGCCCGCCCATCCAAATAGTCTCGATCATGGAGATCACATTCAGATTTGAAGTAACTGTCTTTGATTTCTTTGGGCATCCAGATTGGGCCGCAACCGTTTTCCTTATTCATGGTTCTTTCTGTCGTATTTGCGGCCCCGCTGGATCCTGTAACCTTCTGGCTGTATCCGGAATAGCCGCCTCGGCCTCGGATTCGAGCTTTCGCTGTAATGCTAACTTACCATTGCGCTTGAACTTAGCAATCATGGCGTTTGAGAGCTTCGCCTTTTTTGCTAAGACGGTTTGAGGGTTGCCATTGACCAGGATCTTTTTTGGGTCCCAGGTTTTAGGCTTTTCCATCT
>Ga0307376_10006735_pt1 | contig 10126 bp, 5 predicted proteins | sample TR2MG_FD_202536 | JGI IMG/M metagenome (GOLD analysis project Ga0307376, IMG submission 202536) | Soil microbial communities from Risofladan, Vaasa, Finland - TR-2 | ecosystem: Environmental > Terrestrial > Soil > Coastal area > Acid sulfate soil | place: Finland: Risofladan, Vaasa | collected...
ATGAAACTGAGGATAAGATTATCAAGACGGAAATGGTGAAGTTCAAACATCTGGCTATTGCAGCGCTGTTTATTCTATCAGCAACAGTTATTAAAGCCCAGGAAGCTGATCTGACTGACTTCAGGGTATTTATCAATCCGGGGCACGGAGGGTATGACTCTGATGACAGACATATGCTGGCGACGGACTTCTGGGAATCAGAGGGCAATCTTGAGAAGGGACTTTTTCTCAGGTCTTTGCTCATCAACCTGAATGCGTCGGTTTTTATGTCCAGAACCACAAATAATACCAGTGATGATCTGCTACTGTCGGCCATTACAACAATGGCAAATTCCGCCAATGTTGATTTTTTCCTTGCCATTCACAGCAACGGTTTTGACGGAAAACAGAATCAGCCCCTGATGCTTTTCCGCGGATATGATAATCAGCCGGCCTACCCGGTGGCTAAAACAATGGCTCTTATACTCTGGCAAAAGCTGTTTGAAAAAGGAAACTGCTGGACAAATGAGAATTTATGGGTGAAGGGGGACCTGTCATTTTATCCCGAGTGGGGTACGCAGGGCCTTGGCGTTCTCCGTGGCCTGAATGTCCCCGGTGTCCTCTCAGAAGGGTCATTCCATGATTATATTCCTGAGTCATGGCGATTACGCAATAAAGATTTTCTCCATCATGAATCATGGGCCTTCGTAAGATCATTCCTTGAATATGATAATTCAGCGCCATTGCAGCACGGAATAATAGCAGGTGTGATCAGGGATACACTGAAATCACCGTCATGGTATTTCAAGCCCGGGACAAAGGATGAGGCCTTACCCCTTAACAATGGGACCGTAACACTCCAACCCGGAAATAAGAAATACTATGTTGACGATCTTAATAACGGATTCTTCATCTTTGACTCATTGCCGTCAGGCGATTATAAACTCTATTTTGAGGGAGTGCAGGATTACATGGATGACTCTCTGGTAGTTACAGTGGCGTCTGGCAAATCTGCCCTCGTTGACTTTGGAATGCAGTTCGACACAACCATTGTTCCGCGGTTGACTGAGATATTGCCTGACCTTGTTGACAGCTTGCCATTTAACCAGGAATTCACTTTCTCCTTCAGCCTTCCCATGGACAGGGACTCAGTGCAGAAAGCCCTTGTCTTTATCCCTTCGGCAGACCTTGTTTATGAATGGAATGACAAAGGCACGATTCTGACGATAAGTCCTTCTGTCAGCTTCATCGGGAAGACCACTTACACCTTCAGGCTCACAACAACGGCATGCTCTGTTTGGAAGGTGCCTATCGAGGAGGAGATCATCAAGAGTTTCGTGACAAGAAACAGGAGCAGACTGAATCTTCTTCAAAGCTTCCCTGCAAAAGATATCACGGGCGTTACACTGTACCCCCAGGTAAGACTATTGTTTGATGCACCTCTTAATCAGGGATCAGCACAGACAGAAATAAAACTTCTAAATGATCAGGGCCTGGCGCTCACAAAAATCAGTGAAGAGTTCCATGAATCTGATGGGAAGGGATGGTACTTTTTCGAACCGGCACAGCCTCTTGATCTCAACAGGCAATATGCTCTCAGGATCAGCGGGACGCTGACTGATATAACGGGTACAACTTTCGGAAATGACAGTAATATTAACTTTACCACCCGGACGTCGGGTTACGGGACGGGTACAACGGTTGAAGACTATGACGACCTGTCAGTGTTCTGGGATCCTGAGGCCAGCGGCAGTACAACAGGAACTGACAATCCTCGCACAACCTTTACTTCATCCACACTGATAAAACGTTCCGGCGTAAGCGCCGGCAGGCTGGACTACGTTTTCACAAACCCTGCAGGGGGGGTATGCCGTGTTTTCGATACCCGGAAGCCGGTTATAGGACAGAATCCTGCAAATATTTTCGGCATATGGGTATTCGGAGATATTAGTATGAATATCCTTGAATACTGGTTCTATTCTGCTGGCACAACAAATCAGATTGTCTATACAGAGACAATAGACTGGGCAGGATGGGATCTGAAAACAATACCTTTAAGTCTGATAGGAGGGACGGGTGACAAGCAATTTCACAGCGTGGTGGTCAGGCAGACAGAAACGGGGTCAAAAAGCGGAACCCTGTGGTTTGATGATGCCATGCTTATTGTGCCTACTGGAATTGATGATCATAACGGATCAGATATAAGTCTCTCAGTCTTTCCTAACCCTGTTACCGCCGAAGCCACGGTGACTTTTACAGTCACCGAGAGGTCATCGGTTTCCCTGGATGTTTTTGCTCTCGACGGGAGAAAAACAGGTCAGATCATGCATGGATTGCTTGAACCGGGTGTGAAAACAATCCGGTGGGTTCCTTCAGACCTGATAGCAGACGGAGTGTACCTGATAAGGATGGAGTCAAGGACTGACTCTGAAGGCCCCCCGGTGACCAAAACCATAAAATGTATCCTTACCAGGCATCAATAAAAAAAAGGTACCGGATCACGGTACCTTTTTCATATCTCTTTTTCAGGATTATTTTTTCCCGAATCTGATTGAAGCCTGTGCTGCAGCGAGACGTGCAATAGGAACCCTGTAGGGTGAGCAGCTCACGTAGTTGAGTCCGTTTTTGAAACAGAACTCCACTGAAGCCGGGTCACCGCCCTGTTCTCCACAGATTCCAACTTTTAGGTCGGGACGTGTGGCACGCCCTTTCTGCACTGACATGGTTATCAGCTGGCCAACACCATCCTGGTCAATTGTCTGGAACGGGTCAGCGGCGAGCATCTTCTTGTCAAGGTAGTCGTTGAGAAAACTTCCGATATCATCACGGCTGAACCCGAAGCTCATCTGTGTGAGGTCATTGGTGCCGAACGAGAAGAACTCTGCTGATTTTGCCATCCGGTCAGCAAGCAGTGCGGCCCTTGGTATCTCTATCATAGTGCCGTATTTGTAGCTAATCTTGTCAACACCGAATTTCTTGCAAACCTCAGCATATACCTGATCTGTAATCTTTTTGGTAAAGTCCAGTTCAGATATATCACAGGTAACGGGCACCATTATCTCAGGAATAGGATCTTTTCCTTCATTCTTCAGCTCAACGGTAGCTTCAAAGATAGCACGTATCTGCATCTCGGAGACTTCGGGATAAGTGACTCCAAGGCGAACGCCGCGATGGCCCATCATCGGGTTTGACTCATGGAGGGCCTCACCGCGTTTTGTAATAGCTTCGGCACTGATGCCGAGAGCCTTTGCAAGCTCAGCCTGTTTATCTGCACCCTGCGGCACAAACTCATGGAGCGGCGGATCAAGAAGACGGAAAGTGACAGGAAGTCCGTTCATTGCCAACATGGTGTCTTTGATGTCTCTCTTGACATATGTGAAGAGTTCACCAAGGGCTACCCTGCGCTCTTCAACGGTTGAACTGAGGATCATCTTACGGAGCAGGAATAGAGGTTTCTCTGAGTTTTTCCCGTAGAACATATGTTCTGTACGGAAGAGGCCTATACCCTCGGCACCGAATTCGCGCGCAATCCTGGCATCATCAGGTGTGTCTGCATTAGTACGGACACCCATAGTGCGGTTTTTGTCAACGATCTTCATGAATGACTGGAATCTCGGGTTCTCGGTAGCATCCATGAGTGTCATGGCTCCGTTGTAAACGTTACCCTTGGTACCGTTCAGAGTGAGGAGATCACCTTCTTTGAGAACTATATTGCTGCCTGAGATCTTCACCGTTTTGCCTGCGGCATCAACATGAAGTCCTCCTGCGCCTACAATACAGCATTTTCCCCAGCCGCGGGCTACAAGTGCAGCATGGGATGTCATGCCTCCGCGGGCAGTAAGAATACCCTCAGCAGCGCGCATGCCTTCAACATCTTCAGGGTTTGTCTCTTCACGGACAAGTATCACTTTTTCTCCCTTGCGGTTCCATGCCACTGCATCTTCTGCTGTGAATACGATCTTACCCACTGCAGCACCCGGACCAGCCGGAAGACCTTTAACTATAGGTGTAACTTTCTTTTCTGCTGCCGGGTCACATATAGGATGTAGAAGCTCATCAAGCTGAGCCGGGTCAAGACGAAGAACGGCTGTCCTTTCGTCAATGAGTCCTTCCTGCAGCATATCCATGGCCATGTTCAGGGCAGCTGTGCCTGTGCGTTTGCCGGCACGGCACTGAAGCATATAAAGCACGCCTTCCTGTATCGTGAACTCAATGTCAAGCATATCATGGAACGACTTCTCAAGGATATTACGGATATTATCCAGCTCGCCATATGTCCCGGGCATTGACTCCTGCATGCTGTGCAGATGCTTGTTCTGTTCATTCTTGGTGTCGTCATTCAGCGGGTTGGGGGTACGGATACCTGCAACCACATCTTCACCCTGAGCATTTACAAGCCACTCACCGTAGAAGAGATTATCTCCCGTTGCCGGGTTACGGGTGAAGGCAACACCGGTGGCTGATGAGTCACCCATATTACCAAATACCATTGCCTGTACGTTAACGGCTGTTCCCCAGTCGTCAGGAATACCTTCAATACGGCGATATGAAACGGCCTTTTTACCGTTCCAACTCTTGAATACCGCCTTGATACCACCCTCGAGCTGTTCACGTGCATCATCCGGGAACTCTTTGCCCAGCGACTTTTTGACTTTCGTCTTGAAATCTTCAGCAAGCTGCTTCAGTTCATCTGCTGTGAGATCGGTGTCTGACTTATATCCTTTACTATGCTTGAAAACACCAAGCATTTCGTCAAGCTGCTTGCGGATACCCTTGCCGTCTGGTGATTCAATGCCCTCAGCCTTTTCCATTACCACGTCAGCATACATCATGATGAGTCGACGGTATGAATCCCATACGAAACGCGGATTGTTGGTCTTCCTGATCAGACCGGGAATTGTTTCAGAGCACAGACCTATATTCAGGACGGTATCCATCATACCCGGCATTGAACTGCGGGCGCCTGAACGGCATGATACAAGAAGAGCATTCTCACTGTCACCATATTTCATACCCATGGCTTCCTCCGCCTTTGTCATTGCCGCCCATACTTCAGGCATGAGTTCAGCCGGTAATTCCCAATTGTTCTCATAATACTCGGTGCAGACATCAGTTGTAATTGTGAAACCTGCAGGAACAGGCAGCCCAAGAAGACACATTTCAGCAAGATTGGCACCTTTGCCACCGAGTAGGTTTTTCATATCTGCCTTACCTTCAGCACTTTTCTTGCCGAAGGAATAAACACGTTTAACTTTTGACATAACTTATTTAAATTTCAATTAGTAAATAGCTTTTTATTGATCCGCAAAATTATAATAAATGCGGAGATTTGAAACACCTTTGAAAACAGTTTTAAGACCTCGGATGAAACATTATAAGTGTGTCTCTCAGGTAACTTCGGTCAATATGAGTATATATCTCGGTGGTCGTGATTGACTCATGGCCCAGCATTTCCTGCACTGCCCTCAGGTCAGCACCCCCTTCAACAAGATGGGTTGCAAAGGAATGCCTGAATGTATGGGGGCTGATATTTTTTCTTATGCCGGCAGCCGTCGCCAGATTCTTAATAATGGTAAAAACCATGACCCGCGTAAGTCTCTTTCCCCGTCGGTTGAGAAAGAGTATGTTTTGATCAATGATAACATGCATCAGCTTTCTCTTTTCGAAGTAGCTGTCAATCTCCCGTAGAGCTGTGCTCCCCACGGGCACTAGCCTCTGTTTGTTGCCTTTCCCTGTAACGGTTACAAAGCCGTCATCACGGTGGATGTCTGTCAGCTTCATGTTTACAAGTTCCGATACCCGCAAACCGCAGCCGTACATGGTCTCAATCATTGCCTTATTGCGATGACCCTCCGGTTTGCTGAGATCAATGGCCGCTATGATCCTGTCTATCTCAACCACTGAAAGCACCTCGGGCAATTTAAGCCCCAGCCTGGGTGACTCGAGCAGCGTAGTAGGATTATCATTAACAATGCCCTCAATAAGAAGATATTTATAGAATGCCCTTATTCCAGATATCATTCTGGCCTGAGTGCGGGCCGAATCACTCCCTTGTGGTGTGTGAGCAAGAAAATCACTAAGGTCTGAATAGGATACACTCCCCGGATCTTTGCCGGCTTTTTCTGACTCAATATAGGAGCGCAGTTTCCCCAGATCATTTAGATAGGCCTCAACGCTGTTAGGTGAAAGAGATTTCTCTATCCTCAGGTAGCTCCCGAAGCTCCTCTCTGCCTCCTGCCAGGTAATTGTCATCATTTGATCCAGCTGATAATCGTTCCTGTACATCCACATCGAAGGTCAAAATGCTCCTTTATGAAAATGCACTGGTATCGGCAAAGTTATATCATAATCCAAAACAGTCATTAATCCGGCCATTTCTTTATTTTTGCATTACCGGCATGACATACAGGTCTGCCCCAGAAAAATGAAAATACAGATCATAAACGGATCTAACCTGAACCTTCTTGGAACCCGTGAACCGGGGGTCTACGGTAGCAGGAGCTTTGAAAATTACCTGGAACATCTCCGGTCAGTGCTTCCGCAGGTCACATTCACATATTATCAGTCCAATATCGAAGGAGAGCTGGTAAATATGATCCAGGCTGCCGGGAAGGATTCTGACGCTATTATTATTAATCCCGGAGGATATTCACATACATCCGTTGCTGTTGCCGATGCCATAGCTTCGGTCTCTCCGCCGGTAATAGAGGTCCACATATCAAACCTGCTTTCAAGAGAAGAGTTCCGTCACACAAGCATCACGGGAAGATACTGCAGGGGAACAATAATGGGACTGGGTCTCGATGGATACCGCCTTGCTGCTGAACATATTATGTTAATGATGGAAAAGGAAAAGAAATGACTATGGGGAAGAATCTCAACAGGAAAAGAACAAAGATTGTTGCCACCATTTCAGATAAAAACTGTGAACCTTCTTTCCTGAAGAAAATGTATGAGGCAGGGATGGATGTGGTGAGGATCAACTCAGCTCATCAGACCCCCGAGGGAGTGACAAAAATTGTCGGCAATGTGAGGGCTGTCTCTGATAAGATTGCCATCCTGCTGGATACCAAGGGCCCTGAGATCAGGACCACCGTGTGCGACACACCTGTTAAATTTTTGAAGGGACAGAAGGTAGTGATAGCCGGTAATGTAAATGAGAAAACAACATCATCAGTAATCAATGTAAACTACAGGGAGATAGCCCGCGATGTCCCTGTAGGAACCTACATACTCATTGATGACGGTGAGCTTGAAATAAAGATCATTGAAAAGCTTGGAGATAAACTGGAGGGCAGGATAGAGAATGACGGCACTCTGGGTGCAAGAAAAACGGTGAACATACCGCAGGTGAGGATTAATCTTCCTTCAGTAAGTGAGCGCGATCTGATCTTCATAGACCTGGCCGTGAAATTCGACATTGAATTCATAGCCCACTCTTTTGTCAGAACGAAAAAAGACATAATGGCGGTCCAGGCTCTCCTTGACAAACAGAGCAGCCAGATCAAGATCATTGCCAAAATCGAAAACCAGCAGGGGGTAGATAACCTTGAAGAGATAATGGAACACTCATATGGCATCATGGTGGCCAGGGGAGACCTTGCCATTGAAGTCCCCTATGAGAGGATACCGGGAATCCAGAGGATGATTATTGTAAAGTGCATTGAAAAGCGTAAACCCGTGATAGTGGCGACACAGATGCTTCACTCAATGATATCAAACCCCAGACCTACAAGGGCTGAGGTCAGCGATGTGGCAAACGCTGTTTACAGTCAGACTGATGCACTTATGCTCAGCGGTGAGACAGCTTACGGAAAATACCCGGTTGAGTCTGTGAAGACAATGGCCACCATAGCCCATGAGGTGGAAGCGGAGAAGGAAAAATATATTGAAATGCCGGCAGGAAACCTTACCGGAGAAGTCTCTTCATACCTGGCAAAGGTTGCAGTCAAGACCTCCATACGCGTGGATGCAAAAGCAATTATTGCTGACACTGTAAAAGGTTCGGCGATAAGGAATATGGCAGCCTACAGGGGATTCAATCCGATATTTTCCCAGTGTTACCTGAGACGCACCATGAGAGAACTGGCATTATCATACGGTGTTGTGGCCGTTTACATGGAGAAGAAATCTTCCGTGGATGAGTTCCTCTACGTTTCGCTGAAAGACCTGCTGATGACAAATGACCTTAAAGACAATGACAAAGTTATTGTTGTGGCGGGTAACTTTTCAAGAGGCACAGGCTTTTCATTTATAGAGGTTGGCACAGTAGAGTACCTTAAAGCAAGGGTCAGCATCGAGGAAGATGATCTGCTGGCTTGATTTTTGCAGTAAATAACCGGATTACGGCATGAAAATTTTGTTCCTGACAATAGCGATGTTCTTACATCCGGTACATGTCTCACTGACAGGGATTGACTATAATTCTGAGAACCGGATATACACTGTTATGGTAAAAGTATATTCTGATGACCTTGAATCCGATATTAAAGCCAGTCCCGGATGTAAAAGCGGCCCTTTTAAGTCCGAGGATGAACAGTATAGTAACTATCTATGTGACAGGGTAGTGATAAAGGAGGATGGGAAACGGCTTACGCTGAAGTTGCTGGGATCAGAGTCAGAAGGGCTGGAACGCAGATTCAACCTCGTTGCAAAAGGTGGAAGATCTGTAAAGAGTGTGACGGTAGTTAACCGCATTATGACCCGTTTGTATGAAGACCAGGCAAACATGGTCCTTTTCAGGTTTGATGATATGGAAGAAGGATATAAATATACTGCTACCGACACGCTGAGAAATTATAATGTGAAATGAAACAGGGGATTATGAAGGAAAAAAAGATTTTTCTCGGGATTATTTTATGGTTTGTCGTTGTCTCTTCACTGTTTGCCACACATAACCGTGCCGGTGAAATAACATACGTGCAGAAGTCAGACCTCACGTATGAGGTGACAATAACCACGTTCACATACACCCAGAGCAAAGCGGACAGGCCTCAGCTCGATTGCGAGTGGGGAGACAATTCCATAACAACCGTTAACCGCATCTCCGAAACCTATCTGCCAAACTATTACAAGAAGAACGTTTATGTGGCTACCCATACATATCCGGGACCGGGAATTTATAAGATAGTTGTGCAGGACCCTAACAGAAATTTTGGAGTTCAGAATATCCCCAACTCCGTAAATGTGGTTTTCTCTATCCATACTATCCTGATCGTAAATCCTGCTTTCGGCCGTAACAGCACACCCGTGCTGCTGAATCCACCTTATGACAAAGCTGCGCTGGGGCAGATATTCATACATAATCCTGCTGCCTATGACCCTGACGGGGACAGTCTGTCATATAAACTTACCACATGTACAAAGGAGGATGGCAAGCCCATTTTAAATTATACGCTTCCTCCTGCCTCTCACAAATTCTATGTTGATTCAATATCCGGAGACCTTGTATGGGATGTTCCAACAGCCATAGGCATATATAATGCTGCTATGGAGATACAGGAGTGGCGTAACGGCATCAAAATAGGTGTTGTAGTGCGAGATATGCAGATTGAGGTTTATGAGACAGACAATCATCCGCCTGTTACTTCTCCTCTTCCTGACCTTTGTGTTGAGGCAGGTGCAACAATCAACCTTGATGTTTCAGCCTCAGACGTTGACGGAGACTCACTGGCGCTTATCGCTACTTCAGGAATTTTCACATCTGCTACATGCCCTGCATCATTCAGCAGGATCTCCTCTTCACCCGGTGCAGTAACTTCACGCCTCACATGGATAACATGCCACAGCAGCGTCAGACACCAGCCTTATGATATTATCATTAAGGCCGAAGACTATAATGAAGAGCTTCAGCTTGTTGACATAGATAATATGACCATAAAGGTGCTGGGACCATCACCAGTATTGACAGCTGCTGCGCCTGAGGGCAAGTTTATTCACCTGACATGGAATCCGTACGGTACACCGGATATAGCAGGATTCAGCATTTACCGCCGTGAGGGGGCATCATCGTTCACAATAGAGGAGTGCTATGACGGGATTCCGCCTGCAGCCGGCTATGAAAAAGTCGGTTATGCTCCCGGGTCTGCATCTGTAACTTTTACTGATACCGACAATGGTTCAGGACTGGAGGCAGGGGTCGAATATT
>Ga0307376_10006738_pt1 | contig 10124 bp, 4 predicted proteins | sample TR2MG_FD_202536 | JGI IMG/M metagenome (GOLD analysis project Ga0307376, IMG submission 202536) | Soil microbial communities from Risofladan, Vaasa, Finland - TR-2 | ecosystem: Environmental > Terrestrial > Soil > Coastal area > Acid sulfate soil | place: Finland: Risofladan, Vaasa | collected...
GAATACTATGGGAATTGCAGGGGCTTCTAGGCCTAATATTGAGGATGGAGAGCTAAAGTATGCAATAGGATCAAAAGAAACTCCATCTAGTCCAGTGTTTACTACGCCTATAACTACGCAGACTGTAACTGAGGGAAATCCTGCTACGTTCAGTGCGGTAGTTGTAGGGCCAACGTCGTATGTATGGAAGAAAAATGGAACGACTGTGGCACAGACTGGGCCATCAGTTGGTCCGGTACAGGGATAGTAGACGATGATAGATCGAACAGTAGGATCAGGCGGTAACCACGCTACTTGGAGAGAAGCTCAGGAGTGGCTCTCTAGTGAATCTAATCCATTAGCTGATAACTATACGTTCACGCAGATCAGTGATACTACTGAAACAGGATCATATACTGCGCTGGCGGGGCATAATTTCGGTGGCTACACTGTAAGGTTTACTTCTGACACTCCACATGGTGGGCGAGCTGACCAAGGCTGGAAAATTCAGCCTACTGTATTAGCTATCTATGAGTTTCATGTTAATAGCTTTCAGAACGGTACGTTAGAGATAGACAATCTTAGGATTGAGCCATCCTACGCGGACTGGAGAGCTATATTTCAGCTATACCCGAGTACTGACATGGTCGTGAACATTCATGACATCATTGTGTACTGCTCAACATCGTATCAGCAATATGGCAGCACTACTGCCGCAGTGTTCTACACACGTGCGCTCAATAACGGTGCGGTGAAGGTATGGAATGTTATTGCTGATTCTTATCATCCATCATCTCGTGTATATCTAATCTATACTTGGCTTCAGCACGCCAATGCAACGATAGAGTTTGAGAATTGTGTATTTCAAGCTAGAGGTGATGATAATGCATATGTAGTTTCCGAGAACGGAAGTACTGGTAGTCGTACATATCGTAACGTACTGTCGATTCGTGAGGACATCTCAACTACTTCTGGACGTTGTTTCGACATCAATACTCCCGGCAGTAACGTTGTGGGGTGTGCTTCTAATGATTCTACAGCGACTACTTTAACTTATGTTCCTATAGGAAGCTACAATATATCAGATATAGATGAGGCTATTGAGCTATCGTCAGTAGACTATGCTAAGAGTTATGCATGGATGGTTCCTACAGGACTAGGGCAACTTAAATCGAGCGGTGTGGCCACTCAGATAGCAGGAAACACTACTGGCATTCGTGGCAGTGCTCGTCCAACGGGTAGTAATTACTCAACTGGAGCTGTGCAGACTGGTCTAGCATCTCTTGGGTATACAGTTGGAAGCGGAGGAAGCTATGCCACATGGCAAGATGCACTTACTCAGCTAAGCTTATTACTTCCGTATGGAGGAGATATAACTTTTACTCAGATTAGTGCTACGACTGAAACTGGAGTGACGAATATTCCTGCGGGGGCACTCGGGGGATACACTATCACATTGACTTCGGATACGCCTCACTATGGTAGAGGAGATCAGGGCTGGGGGATTAACTTAGAGTCTGCTAGTAACGTCTTGTTTTCATTTGGTGGTGGTACTGGAATGACTAGCGGAGTACTTGATGTAGGTAATTTGAAGGTAATAGTCACAGGAGATGGATCAAGTATCAGTAGAATAGACGCTGGAATATCTGCTACCATAAGGCTCCATGACCTTCTTGTGTATAGCGCATCTACGCAGACTGATGTGGCTGGAGCCATAAGAGCGGCAGCGCGTGCCGCAAACGCTATATACGAACTATGGAACATCATAACTGATATAGCAGCGGTGTCAGGCACTACATGTTGTTACGAACTAGACAATACCATAGCAGGAGGTCAGCTCCTGATAGAGAATTGTTTGGGAAACATTCGTGGCAGTCAATACTCGCGCCCATTCTATACTTCAGACGCCACTGGTCTTTTGATCGTCAGGAATTGTGTAGGAGCCTATGATCATGCCTCAGGGGCTGCATTCGACAACTTTGGCATTGGGTCTGATAAAGGATATAACAACGCTGCTACTGATGCTACTACCTCTTCCTTTTCTGATATAAGTGTTACTCAGTATCCAAATATAGTTTTGTCTACTGAGTTCACTGGTACAGCCTATGGTACGCCAGCAACGTATTTCGTACCAGATCCTGGCGAGCAATTGGCTTATGGTGGTCAGATAACTAATATAGATGACAACACTGTTGGCATTCGAGGAGCAGCACGAACTCCGGACACGACGCCTAGCTACATTACTCCAGCTACTATCAGCACTGATCACTTGGCGGAGTATACGCTTACCGCAACAAATGATTGGGGCGCGGCTACTACTAATGCGTATTTATTGCTTTCAGGAGATGGCTTACCTGGGGCTGGGGCGACATCTCCTGAGTCTCCTATAGTCAGTGATGTTCAGATAGTCGAAGACACAATAATTATCAAGGTAGAGCCTCCTGATAGTGGTGCGGATACGTTTAGGGCGAGCCTTATTACGGAAGATGGTGTTGAGGCCACTTACTCTCAGCGTGATGGTGAGGGCCTTATATCATTGGCCATTCCCGAACGCGGGGTTAGGTACACCTTATCAGTTATTTCAGGAAACTACGGAAGCCCCGCTGTATGGTCTCATCCGGGCCTTGTATCTAGCATTTACCGTCCTGCTCTGGCGTCACAGATAACGGGAGGCACGAGCGAGGAGGCTCAGGAGGCCGGAGCATTAGGTGTAGGTCTTTCGTTTCCATTTAGGATATCATCGTCTACGGGTTCGATTGAGGTTAGCTATGATATAGAGCACGTGAAGGAAAGCATGCGGCAGATCATCGGCACTGTGATTAATCAACGCTTCATACGTAGAGAATTCGGGACGGGTGTAAATATGTCTCTATTCAAAGAACTTCCAAATGTAGCGCTTGATGTTGTGCCTAGGATAGCTACGGCTCTAGAAAAGTGGGAGCCTCGAATACAGCTTGATAATTTTGAAACGGCTACCGATCCATCTAAGGGGCTCGTAGAAGTTAAGGTAAGCTTTACAATAATTCGAACTTACGAAATGGGTAATTTAGTTTATCCACTTTACGTTGGAGCTTAGTTATGCCTATATCACAAGGACTATACACGGTAGGCCAAGCTGGGAGTGGGGCTGATTATGCCTCGTTTGAGGCTGCTATTTATGATACGATTGATTTAACTGGTGATTTGACATATGAGCAGATTGCAGACACGTGTGAGACTGGCTCTTATAGTTTTACTTATGCTCTTAATGGGCATACCGCAAAGTTCACTAGTGACAATCCTCATAACGGTGACATAGATGGAGGTCATAAGACCGTATGTACTGACACTCGTGGATTATCTATTCATGCTACGGGCACTGGGATCGTTATAGTTGAGTATCTTAATCTCGTAGCTGCTGGTGATATTGAGACTATACTCAATATTTACTTTGCTAGTGCTGGTGATTATAATGCCTTTGTGCATGATATTATTGTAAACTATCCAGGTATCTCTGTTGGGCAGGCTGGGCGTGGCATATATATCGGTGGTCAGCCCCCCGCTGTAGGTACCACTGACGTTTGTAATGTGATGGTACTCAATTTTTGGCCTTCAACAGATTCGTACTCTCATATTCATCTTGAGAGTACATCTAGTCATGCTGTTCGTGTAGAGAACTGTGTAGTCGTACCTCATCCGAGTGCTACTTTAGGCTATGGTGTCTATTCGAGACTCACCTCTGATCTTCCTGTATTGAGTTTTGTTAGAAATTGTGTAGTTTTAGGGACGACCTCAGGAGCCTATCACAACGTATCCCCGTTCGGATCACTAAATATGTCAGGCTATAGCAATATGGCGACTGACACTACAGCGACGACACCTCAGACCAGTGCATGGCAATATAGTTCAGGCAACATAGACAACATAACTCCCACTGATGAGTTTCAGTCGATCACTCCCGGAACGTCTACATTTATGTGGCCTAAGAGTACAGGGCAAGCCGATACTGGTGGGAGTACTCCCATTTTATCAAGTAATACTCATGGCTTGATTACTACTGTTCCTCGTCCTCATACGGGAAGTACTGTTTCAATAGGTGCATATGAATACCCATCCACACCATTGATTACCGTGCAGCCGACTAATCAGGCAGCCAATGAAGGTGATGATGCTACATTTTCCATTACGGCGTCTAATGTTCAGTCATACCAGTGGTATCGAAATGATATAGCGATCACTGGAGCCATCGAAAGCTCATACACGCGGAATGATGTAGGCGGTACTGAGCACTTAGATGAGTATAAGTGTGACGCTATTAGTGAAGTGGCTACTACTACAAGTGACATTGCCTTGGTGATAGTGAATAGTTGGCCTGCTGGGACTGGAGCGCCTGCACCTAGTCCTCCGTCTATAGGAGAACCATCTCTTGTTGGAAGAGCACTCACAATTCAAGTTAGTGGAGTGGCCGACACATTCAAGGCGTTGTTATATGATAGCGATAGTGACATAGTAACTTCGAGTCAACGCGATGGTATTGGAGCGTTGACTGTTGTCATACCTACCTTTAATGATCAATATGGTCTTATTGTTCAGGCGGGCAATTATGGCAGCCCCCCATCGTGGTCATTGCCAGGATTAGCCGCAACTGTTTATCTTAGAGAGACCTCTACTGGCATAACTATCGGCGGAAGTACGTTTGAGCGAAAGATCAGCTCAGCGGCAATCGCGGCTGGCCCACTGGGTGTCGGGATAGCCTTTCCATTTAGAATTTCCGACGAGTGCGGAAATATCAGTGCCAGCTATGGGCTAGATCATGTCAAAGATGGCATGAAACAGATAATTGGAACTCCTATTGATGAGCGTCCTATGAGGCGAGAATTCGGTACCAATGTACGTAGATCGCTTCAGCATACAATTCCTGTTGCAGAGACTGAAATCGGTACTGAGCTTGTTTCGGCCTTGGCTAAATGGGAACGACGTATTAGTATTGAGAAGCTTACACTTTCGAGTGATCCGAACAAGGGCGTTGTTAGCGCTGAAATAGGTTTCAAAGCTAAGCGCACCTATGAAGAAGGGAACTTGGTATATCCGTTCTCTTCACGTGAGACGGATGGGGGAGAGTAATGGGTGACATACGTGTTCCAAGCATAGATTATCTTTCCCGTGATTTTGACTCGCTTCGTGCAGATATGATAGCCATCATTCCGTTCTTCAATCCTGAGTGGACTGATAGGAATCCGAGTGATTTTGGTATCACATTGATAGAGGAGTTTGCGTACGTTAGTGATATCATGCACTTCTATATCGATAGGAGAGCCCAGAATTTATATCTGAGCACGGCCTTCACGCGTGACTCAGTAGTAGAACTGCTTAAGCTGATAGATTATGAGGTTCCAGGCAAGAGTGCAGCCATAGCCGATGAGCAGTTTACCTTGGCAGTTCCACTCTCCGGAAATTTCACTGTTCCTGAAAACTCTCAGGTAAAAACTCTTGGAGGTACGGGTGTCGCATCGGTTATCTTTGAATCTGTTGAGGATCTGGAGTTCACGTGGGAATCGTTGACCTCTAATGCCACTGCTACAACTATAACAATATACGTTGCCGACACGACTGGATTTGTGGCTGGGCAGACTGTAAACGTTCGTGATGATGATTTACCTACGGGCGAGGATAAAATTATCGATGAGGTTGTCAACTCCACTAGCTTCACCGTCACTGCTGGCCTCATTAATTCGTATACTATCGCCAGCAATGCACGTGTATCTATCGTTAAGGCTACGGTAGGTGTTCAGCAAGGTGAGACACAGAGTGAAACGTTGGGCACGAGTGATGGGCGTGAATGGCAGCTTTATCAGCTTTCTCAGACTCCAGTAGTAGAGGGTGCTGTAAAGGTATTTGTCACAGTAGGTATTATTACAACTCAGTGGACAGAGGTTGAGAACTTAGCTGAATCAGATCCAGCTGATCAGAATTATGAACTCACTAGAAGCTCTGATGGCTATGTATCCGTAAGATTCGGAGATGGTACGTCAGGTATGATTCCTCCATCGGGCTCTACTATAACATCTGATTATAGGGTTGGTGGTGGAACAGAAGGTAACGTAGGCTCGAATAAGATCACTCAGTTAGTCACATCGCTAACATTCTCTGGCAGTCCAGTTAGCATGTCGGTTACCAACCTACTTTCAGCTACTGGCGGCGCGGAAGCGATGACGATTGATGACGCCAAGTTCTTTGGTCCACGGTCTCTTCGCGCTTTGCGTAGGGCTGTTACCGAAGAAGATTATGCGGTGCTAGCTCAAGAAGTGGCTGGAGTCAATGAGGCGAAGGCGGTAACTAGGCTTCCTGTGGTTATTAGAGAGATCGATGTGTACGTATTGCCGTCTGGAGGATATGCTCCTTCTCAGGCATTGTTAGATGAAGTGCAGGTGTATCTAGAGGCGCGTAATACTGCCGGTATGACTGTTTATACCAGCGGCCCTGTGAACATTGTAGACATTACGCTTACGTTTACGATTGTAATGACCAAACAGTACACTCGGAATCAGGTTGAGCCAGGAGTCAATTCAGCTCTTGCCAACTTCTTTAGTGTTGAGAGCGATGTCGAATTGTTCGGTAAGAATGTTAATCTGTCTGACATAATGGCGTTGCTGGATAGGCTTGAGGGTGTTGATCATGTTAATATTGATATGCTCACACTTGATCCAGCTACGACTTATCAGTGGATATCTGCTCCTACTTATCCTGCTACTGTAGAGCACATAACACCATTGAATGATCTAGACCTAATAGATCAGACTCTGTCTGTAGAGTTCACCGCTGACTCAGGTGGTACTGGCACCGATGATGCTCTTTATAAGGTAGTAAATTCAGTTGGCGTGACATTACTCTCAGGTGCAAGCCTAGACTCTACATATACGCTATCTGATGGATCATTGAGTATTCAGCTGGACTCGTTTGCGGCACTTACGACTCCAATGAGGGTTGGCGATCTAGCTGAATTCCGAACGTCTCAGTACGTCGGTAACGTTGAGATAGAGAACTATGAGGTCAGGCAGCAGGGAACTATGACGCCTACTTATGAGGAGACCGACTAGTGACTACTGCCCTCCAGAACCTTACATCACGTTCGGGAATAGAAGGCCCTCAGATTGTTGTTACGTGGGAACTTCCTACGGACGCTGGTGTATCTGAACTTAAGATCATGAAGCGCCGCCAGACATATCCAGAGGATTACACAGATGGCACCGAAGTGCTCAATGATCTTACGATGACACGTACGTCGGTCGTTGATTGGGGCATTCTCGATAACGTGTGCTGGTGCTACCAAGGATTCACGAAGTATACATGTAGTACTACATGGGTAAATGCAACCATTTATGAAGAGGGCGACCGAGTCATACCTACGGTTCCAAATGGATTCTATTATGAGGTAACGACGGCTGGAACATCAGGAGGGCTAGAGCCTACGTGGCCGCTTACACTAGGCATTGAAGTTATTGATGGTACCATTACTTGGGAGGTGAAGAACACCAATCCTGGATGGGAGACCGACAACGTTCAGTCGCGCTACTCGTCGTTCACATGGGACTCGGAGTATATGACTCGGCTACTGTTTAGGATACTTCCAAGTATTTATGTGGTTGAGGATGCGGCTAGCCCTCAGGTAGCACTTACGGCTACAGCGGATACTGATTACGATGGCGAGATTAGGGCATACCACGAAGATGGGACCGTTGAGCGAGGGCAGCTTGAACGCTTCCTTATGATCTATGGGTCGTTATTCGCGAGAGTTAAGGGAGCAGTAGATTTCTACCCTCAGATGGTCAATGCAGATGAGTGTCTTCCTAGGTATATTCCTAGGTTGGCGTCACTTCTAGGCATGATGGTAGACGGTGCTCTTCCAGTAAGTGACCAGAGGGCACTCATTAGGAATGCCGTTGCAATCTATCGTCAGAAGGGTACTGACGATGGGCTTGCTAGAGCACTTCGTAGCAATACTAGCGTAACAGACGTTACAGTGGATTCTATGGCTAAGCATGTAATGGTATCCAATAGATTTGATAAGAGGTCAGCTACGTTCATAGATAAATGGGCAACGGGGGTTACTTATGCTCTTGGTAATATCATTGCTCCGTCTACTGCGTTTGGACCACTTGGGCGTGTATTTGAGTGCACGACAGCTGGCATATCCGGTGGAGCAGAGCCTCAGTGGGTACCAGTATGGGTAACAACTACGGCATATCAAATTGATGACGTTATAGTTCCTACAACTCCAAATGGTAAAGCCTTGATTTGTACCATAGGGGGTATGTCTGGTGGAGGCGAGCCTACGTGGCCAACCAACTTCGAGGACACGATTGTTGACGGCACCGTTACGTGGGTTGTTAGGACGCCTCCTCTAGAAGGAATTGGCGATACGTTTGCCGATGGTGCTGCAGAATGGACTACTTCTGATGCTCGTACAGTATATGACTGGGCATTGGATGAAACTGCTTTTTCTTGGGAGCAGCCTACTATCGATGCGTATGGTAGGGTTACGGAAGAAGCTGAGTTGTATTCGTTCGAGATACTTAGGCTCTGGTTTGTACTTGCGGCTGGGGAAAGTATTAGCGACGATGATCTTAGTCGAATTGATAGAGTAATGACAGAATTTGCACCGGCAGATACTCGATACGTAGTACGTATTGAGGGACCGTAGGTCTAAGGAGGAATACATGGGCGGTTTCAATGGTAACTATAGTCGAGATCCTCGTGCAGCTTATGATGAGGAGAAGCGCTATCCGACTACTCTCGTTCAGGAGGGTGTCCCATGGATAGACTCCGATGAGAATATTAGATCTATGGGGTGGCTGACAGGTCGGCGCAGATTGATTGAGTTGTTCGGTGAGTATGGCTCTGTGGGCAATGGCTTTGAGTCTCACGAGTCAGGAGCATCTACCGTAAACAACTTCACAGTTAACGGTGGTAGTGGAACTGCGGAGACCGCCGCTAGATTTTTCATCAAGGGTATTGAGTGCTTGCTCTATAGCGATGTAGAGTTCATTAATACAGGGACCAACGAGGGTGAACGGTCGATTCATAGCAGGATTACTGGTCTATCATACGCGGCGAATGTCACGGTCCTTACTGACTCGGCAGCCGACTATGAGATAAACGAACTGATAGGTAGGATACTTCGCCCTGATATTACTAACGTAGCGACCTATCCTGTAACTGTCACGGCAAACACAGCCACTACGATTACATTTGCTGATGGTGGTGGAGCGATTCATGCACAGCTTGCTCAAGGTCAGCATTATCTGCTCGAACCGTCTACGTATGCTGGCGGAGGCTCTAGGACTGATGCTATCTATTTGAACGTATATCTTGATGAGTATGACAGTGCGGACGACCCAGGTATCCTACACACGCTCGGTAATCAGACGGTAGAAGCTCAACTTCGGCTAAAAGTCATTCAGAATATCTTTGTACGCGAGGATCGTCCGGGTATCGGAGCATTAGCCGATTACATAGACTCAGATGGTAACCAACATTACGTATTCGAGCTAACTACGTTACTTAGACCTACAGGTAATGCGAACATCCTTACGGCACAGATCACAAATAATGGTGAGGCAATTGGTCTTGGGGCTACTAATCTAGCTGATATTGCACCCCTTAAGGCTGTAATTAATACTGGTGATCTTACAAAGGTCTATGTCAACGCAGGCCAGGCAATGTCATCGGCCGGTAATTCTATTGTTACATGGGGCGGAGGACCTAGTGCCGCGTTTTCCGCACCTGCAGCTGATCCTAGGAAAGATGTCGTGGTATTGGCTGATGATGGGACACTTGATATTATTCAAGGGGTTGAGAATGCTGTGCCCGTTGCTCCTAGTTGGTATGGTAACCCTATCGCTATAGTAGATGTAACCGAAGTAGGAGGGCCGGTTGTAATCGATGCGTCCGATATCACTGACATCCGTACTATCTTTACCCCGGGGGCTGGTTGGAAAGTTCTATCTCCAGACGCTGGAACACTTGATAGTCAACTTACTTCTTTCTCTATTAGTGCTGGTGATAGATTCTGGCTTCTACCTGGTGCGTATACGCTTGGTGCGGGTGTTAATATTGCGGTTAGTGATGTGATAATTGTGGGTCCAAGGAGTGCTGTAGTAGACTGT
>Ga0307376_10006742_pt1 | contig 10121 bp, 14 predicted proteins | sample TR2MG_FD_202536 | JGI IMG/M metagenome (GOLD analysis project Ga0307376, IMG submission 202536) | Soil microbial communities from Risofladan, Vaasa, Finland - TR-2 | ecosystem: Environmental > Terrestrial > Soil > Coastal area > Acid sulfate soil | place: Finland: Risofladan, Vaasa | collected...
ATTTAATTTTTATCATATGAAATTATACTAAAAAAAAACGACAGTGTTCTACTTTGTTAATAAAAACCTAACAAAAGTGTGCAATAAATTATAGGTCTTCTTCTTTTGGAAATTGGTGAGGACCATCGCTAACACTAAGATTTAAAGAATGCCCACCTTTTTTTTCTTGTGGAAAATGCCTTTGAATGCCTGGCTTTAAACCAGGGCCACCAACCGACATGTCTATTTCTTCAATATCTTCTTTTCCAAGGTTGTCTTCATTTGCTGAAAGGTAATCGCTCGTACCTTGAAACACTTTGCTATGATAGAATTTACTAATGTCGTGGTCTTTTAAAAACCAACCCGCAGGAACCCTTCCATATTGAGCAGATGCAAATCCTGGTATTGGATACCAAGTACCTTGGGTCTTTGACCCTGTTCCCTTCATTGAGCTATAAAACAAAATTACAGTTCCATCTGGGTAGCCTACTTCAGCAAGCTTTCTCCCACTTCTTCCTCCAGTTGATAAAACTTGAAGCTGTGCAATATTATTAGATACATTTGAATCCAGGCTTGCACCTCTCTTTCTTAACTCATCAATTTTTTCCCAAATTTCTTTTGGATTGACTTCGTAATTCTTGTCATTCGTTGTGTGTCCTTCATTCATGACTGCAAATATAGAACTTTTTTTTAGTTCTTCCCTTATTATTCTTCTAATATCCATTATATCCATTCTGAATTAGGGTTGTAACTTATTAAGTCGCCATTGAAGTATTTCTTTAGCATCTCTTCGTGATTAACCGAAGGAATTTCTGGCATTGCCATTTGTTGACCCTGCATTCTAATGTATTCTTCTCTTAATTTTGGGTAACTTGCACTTCCAGGACCAATCCAAGACTTAGCGTCTTTACACCAAAATAATTTATCATCAGCAATTCCGAAATGTTCAACCATTGTTCTATGACACCTACTCTTAGTTTCAGAAAGGTCAATATGTTCTGCTATCCTAAAACTTGTGTTAAATAGTTGATTGAAACTCTTAAGTAGGTCGTTCACCCTTCTGTAAGTGTGATTCTCCATATTGAAACTTTCGCCCTCAAGCAATACCGCTTCTTGGTCAATTTGAATTTGATTCCTGTGATTCAATTTAATATCCTTTGGTTTTACTTCACAAAAAAGATACATCATAAGAGATGTGTGTACTGATTCGTAAAACTGCTCCTTACCAGACTTGTTCCCACTTCTATCAAGAAGCCTTTTCTTCCTAACCCATATTCCATAGTCTTTTTCTCCATTTGGGTCATGTTATCTTGCATTGGATAAGTTGTCCTGTTTGCTCTAACTGGCAGTCTGTCAATATCATCAACGCCAATGTCATGAAGAGTTGCAGGCTTGCCTCCAAGTCTAAATGAAGAATCTTCAGCTTGAGAATTCTCAATCACAGACTCACTCCTTGGGTCATATGAATTATAAGTGTTGATTATTGATTTCACATTCTTTTCTGGAATTCCGAGAAATTGTGAAGCACCTTTAATGTTTGATTCAGTAATAGACTTAGGGTCAACACTACAAAGGTCTTGTAGGTAATATTTTTGATTTACGTTAAAATCCCACTTTAGGTGATTGAAGGTTGTAGGTACAGGAACAGAGGCGTAGCCTTTATAAGACTCGCTCAGTACAACTTTTTGCACCTCCTCCTTTATCAACTTTCTTATGTCCATGATTATTCACCAACGCTTATTGTAAATAAGGTTCCAGTTGGAGTATCCATTGTTTGGGTGTCTATAATTTTCTCAGCAACCTCATTGATTCCGCCAAGGATGTCTATAAGAATTTGTCTATCCTTTATATTGCTAATATATTTAGCCATACCCATAAGGTCTTGCTTAATTTCATCATCAATCTCTGCAGCATGGTAGTCTCCACTTTCCCAAGCGTCAAGACCTTTTCCTACTTTGATTTCTCCCATGTTATCGTTGATGTAGTTTTCTATAACTTCGCCATCAAGGTCCCAATCTCCGTATTCTATGTCTGCGAATCCATCTTCATCTTGACCCATGTCTATTTCTTCTCTATCTGCATACGGCTCATAATCACTGTCATCAACCATCTCTGTGTTGAATGCGTATAATCTACCTTTTTTGTCTTTTATTATTGCAAAACCAGCATTGTGCGAATACCATTCTACTTCGAAATTAATCTTATCAGCCTTTTCTCCTCCTCTAACACTTGGGTCCTCTTGGTTCCATGGTGCAGATGAATCATATCGAGCTCCCATTGGGTAGTTATCCTCACTAAGGACTCTTCTAATTTCTTCTTGTATGATTTTCTTAATATCCATTATTTGTCGATGTTAACTTCTCCAAGTCTTTGAACAACTTCTGTTTTAACTTCTGGAGATATTGTTTTGAAATAGCTTTGAATAGCTTCGTTTATGTGCTTTAATGCCTCGTTTAAGTGACCATCAACCTCTGAGTTAGTTCCTGACAAACCTAATTGCTCTTTAACCTTTTTTGATGAACCTTGAATGTCCTGCATGAATGAAAGAGCAGAAGACACCTGAGCCTCAAAGGCTTCATAATCCTGCTGGTCATAATACTCTCTTTCTGCAGCAGCGTAATCATAATCCTCACTAATAATTTTAGCAAGTTCCTCTGATACTATTTTTCTAAGACTTTTTTCCATAATCAAGCTTTAATATAAATAGGATAAAAAATCCTATTCTACATCATAAAGCTTGTTGTCTTGAGCTAATAACATAGCTACTTTTTCTACTTTTTCTAAAGTATCTTTGTAGACAAATGAATCATGCTTATATGGGTTGTAGTAGATTTCTCTAAGTTTAGAAACATCCATCTTCTCTTCAAGATGCTCATAAGAAGTCGGTTCAACAAAGGCGTGAACGTTCTTAACTTGTTCTTTCAAGACTCTTTGTCTTCCAGCTTCGTAAATCTTAAACCCACATTCTTTCATCAAAAAGGACTCACCTCTATCAGTTACTCTGTAACCATACTTACCATGAACATAAGATTTGATTGAGAAATTTCCTCTATGTATATTTCGATATACCCTAAATGGTCTCTGCATTTTAAAGTATAAAAAAAAAGCCCCTGATAATCAAGAGCTTTTTGCACGGGTGGCAGGACTCGAACCTGCAACCTTCGGTTTTGGAGACCGCTACTCTACCAATTGAGCCACACCCGTGTATTTGTTGCGCAGACAGTAGGAGTCGAACCCACACAGAATTAACACGGGGTTGGAATCCGCTTAGCTCACCAATGCATGTGTCTGCTTATTATATTTGTAGCTCAAATAAAAATCAATTTAAGCTCATTCATAGCTAATTTTGAGCTTTAAATTTACATAGTTTGAGCTACAAACTATTTGTGACCGAGGCGAGAGTCGAACTCGCAACCTTCAGTTTAGGAAACTGCCGCTCTGTCCAGTTGAGCTACAAGGCCAAATTATAGTTAGTTAAAACGGTTTTATGATGCCAACTATAAAATGCATCCTCATAACGGAGTACCGTATTCCTTACCTAAGTAGAACGCCTGGAGGGACTCGAACCCCCAACTCTGAATTTAGAAAATTCAGTTTCTGTCCAGTTGAATTACAGACGCATATGTGACCCGTCCAGGATTCGAACCTGGGACCTGCGCTTTAGAAGAACGCTGCTCTAATCCGCTGAGCTAACGGGCCATTGTTATAACCATATTCGGTTATAAGTTGTTGTTATAACCATATTCGGTTATATCTGCGGTGAGACAGGGATTCGAACCCTGGGTACCAGCTTCCCAGTACACATACTTTCCAGGCATGCTCCTTAAACCACTCGGACACCTCACCAGTGTCTTGCTGCGGAGAGACAGGGATTCGAACCCTGGGTACCCCTTGCGAGGTACAACAGCTTAGCAGGCTGCCCCAATCGACCACTCTGGCATCTCTCCGTATTTGTGGATTCAGCAGGATTTGAACCTGCAACCAACCCCTTTGCAAGAGCCACTCTATCCAGTTGAGCTATGAATCCAAGGGAACCATGTCTTCCCTCTTTGCGGTAGGTATGGGGCTCGAACCCATGTTCCCTTTCGGGGCTACCTGTTTAGCAAACAGGCCTCTTTACCATTTGAGTAACCTACCAATTGCGGAGAGACAGGGATTCGAACCCTGGGTACCCCTTACGAGGTACTCTGGTTTTCAAGACCAGTGCATTAAACCGCTCTGCCATCTCTCCGTGTTATGTTCTTCCCGCACATTGGGCGTTAAAGTTAAGTGTGCATCCTCGAACATCAAAGGCTTAACTTGCGGAGGAAGGGGGGGTCGAACCCCCAAGACCTTTCGGTTCGCTGGGTTTCAAAGCCAGTGCAGTCGCCAGCAATCTGCTTGTCCCTCCGTATTTTTTGACATAAAAAAAACCTTGATTCAAAGGAATCAAGGTTTTTCAATATCTTTTAACAGTAATTACTTACTCAAAGTTTTGACATACCAATGTTCCTTCCGTTGCTCTTTTCGAACTCGAACTCCATCTGGACCATCTATTTATCATTACTGTTTTCATCTTATTTCTAAATATGAGAAAAAATTAGTTTTTCTTTCCTCGTGTTTTATTTTTGTCGTTTTCTGTGTTTTTCTTAAGTTGTTTCTTCCAACCTTCTAAGGCTTCTAAATTTGCTTTTACACTATTCACTGACATAATAACTCGTTTTGTTGTACGCAAATCTAAAACAAATGTTTCATTAAATCAAATCTTTTTTTATTTTTTTTCAATTGTCCTCATGGTTCCAAACCACTCAGCCCTTGATACGTCTATGAAAAACGTAGGATTGTCATCATAAAACTTTTTTATAACTTGACAAACTTCATAGTCTTCTTTGTCGTGAAAATAAGCAATTGCTTCATCAACAATAAACGTTGGAGTTAATTCATCAGCAATTCTTTTGCTCAAATCACCTGCAACACTTGCAACGCAATTGTAGAATAAAATATCCTCTTTTTTAATATCTGAATTTCCCCTGATTCTCATGACTAACATTTCACAGAAGCACCATGTCTTCTTCTTGGCCTCTTTTCTCCATCCATATGAACAGCAAGACCTTCTGCTAAATTAGATTTCTGATTGAATTGACTGCAAAACAACGCATCTGACTTAGAGCATAATACATCCGAAGTAGTACCTGGATAATGTGGAGGTGGGTTCCCAGTTCCATTGTATGGATTTAAGTCTGGGAATTCAAAAGGAAATGCTGGCTCCTCTTTTTTAAATCTATCTGGAGTTACTTTTGTAAACACCAGGTCAAGATGGTCTTGGACAGTTTGAACCTGCTCAGGTGTCATACCATTTTTAAGCATGTCTGGATTTAATTCCAATGCTCCTTGTAGCCAATATGTAAATTTCTCTGCGTTCATTTCTTTATTATAAATAAATTTGTTTTTTTTAATCGAGTGCGTTTTCTTCAAGATATTTCCACTTATTTGAAAAAATAGACATCGCAACTAAATGATGTCTAAAATCATTTAAAGACTTTACATAAACAGTTTCTCTATCTTTAAATTCATGAGATGAAATAAGGCTCCTACCATCTCCCCAGATTGCTTTTGCAAAATCTTCTCTGAAAATAACTGCATAAATATTCGTATCCTCTATAATGTGGCCTAATTGAAATTCATAATCTGGACCAGTATATCCACCGCTTTTTGCTTTGGACATAACCCTCTTAAATATCTCTATCTTAGTTATTTTATTCATCATTTTTCTTTTTTGATTCCAGTATCTCCAGAAGATTCTCCATTCACAAGAATCCTTTTTGCTTCCAACACCGCTGTGTTTACAGTATCTTCAGAAGATTTTCCATTCACAAGAATCCTTGCATCATCTGGTTGTGATTTTTTAATTCCGTCAGCAATCTTTTGCTTGAAGGTGTGGTAATTATTTCTATCTCTAAATTCTACTGGCTTACCATATTGCTCAACGAACTTAAGAATCTTTTTAGAATCCATTCTCGAATGCATCGAAAGGTATTCTCCAATCTTCAGGAGCAAATATTTGTTTTCCTCAAGAATATCTACGCACTTGACTTCACATTCTCTAATAAGTTGTCTTGCAGCTCTCTCTGTTGCTTTAACATTCTCCGTGTTGAAGTGTGTGTTTGTATTATTGCTCTCGTGTCCATAAAACATTGGAACATCGTCAAGCATTCCAAATGATTTTGCCATATTCAAAGCAATAGTAGTAGCTCTTTCAAAATCTCCTCCAGTTCCTGTGCCAACATTGTCTTCTCCGAAAATCATTTTCTCAGCAACAAAACCACCAAGAGTAACTATAATATCCTTTATGAGAAGGTCTTTTGTGTCAATCGAAGGTAGGTCAACAGCACAGTATCCTTCAGACATGTTGGCTGTTCTGCTTAATATCTCTATAGGAAGTATTTGAGCTCCATAAATTGATGCAACGGCATGTCCAGCCTCATGAATTGCTACGTGTGCCTGCATTTCATTTCCAACAGTTTTTCTTAGGTGTTCAACCTTAAGTCTAACTGGGAACAACTTTGTCATTACCAATTCTCCTTTTTTGTTATAGTAGCCTATCTTATGTTTCCCTCTTACATATTTCCACTTAACCCCAGAAACCTCTTTTCCTTCTTCAAGAATGTTTTTTATAATCTTTCCGATATAAACTTCAATGAGAGAAGTGATGGATGTAAAGACTGGTCGTGCTCCCTGTGTGGGAACAACACCCTCTTTATAGACAATAGTATTGATTGTTTTGTCAAACTCTACATCAATGTTAAACTTTTCTTTGACTTTAGTTACAAACTTGCCCAGCTCAAGCTCAATAAGCCCTCTGTAGACCTTCGAACTGAATGCTGGATAGATTATGTGACTATTGCCGAGACGAGCAATCTGCTCTGCTCTAAACCTCTTAATAAGAGCTCCTTTAATCTGGGGCTGAGTTATGTTTAGAGAATGTTTATAGAATCTGTCTGCATCTGAATCTGGGTCAAAGTTCTTAGCCATTCTATATGCTTCATCAATGTTTCCAATTACAAAAATACAAGACTTAGAATAATCAAACTCCATCGGCTTGAATGCTCTAATCATTGTGTCATCAAGAAAATCAATAACCTCATTATGATTCATTGTCTTCAAGAACTCTTCAAGCTCGTTTTGTGTTATAAATCTTGTTTCCCAAGTTGACTGAATGTACCACAAAAAATCTAAAGGAACAAATAGGCTTTCCTTTTTTTCTTCTCTCTTTGCTTTCTTTTCTTTTTTTGTAAGCACCTCATCTTCATCATCTTCTGATTCCTTGAAGTATTTTTCGTGATAGGACTTGTTCTTTGTAATAACACCCATCTTGGATTCAACCTTCCCGTTGTCAATGCAGTCTTTTAATTTCAAATAAAGGTGATAAACTTTTGAACCGTAGTACGATTGCTGAAGGATTGAGATTTTGCCTGAGTCTAATAAATCCCACATAGCTCTAAGGCCTGATTTATCAAGCTCAGCACCATCTTCGTTTATTGTTCTACCAAGCTGGAACTCATCGAAAATAATTCCAATCGGCTGCTTCTCTCTGTTTTTTAATTTCTCCGAAAATGAGTGTGAAAGCTTTGTGTTATCTTGAGATGCATAGTCTCCTACATCAAACTTATAAAGACTATCTTTTAGGTCAATCAGTTCAAACAACCTCTTTACAAGAGAAGTTTTTCCTACTCCAGTCATTCCCCATAGATTAATGATAGTTGGTCTAACTTGTCCATCAGGAAAAAGAAACCAAGGCTCCATTAGGTCGATTATCTCATCAATAATGTCATCAAGTCCTTCGAATTCTTTCTTTAATTCGGACTTGGCATTTTCCAGCACTTCTTTCCTAACAAAGAACTCCTTCTTTTCTTCTTTTGAAATCTCCATTGTCTATCTATTTATCTCCATGTAAAAATAGACAATTCTGGTCATTAATCAAAAAAAATCCTGAACAAAAATGCTCAGGACTATAAATCTCTTCTAAAACCAGCAGGAATTACTGAAGAATTTTTTTGATTTCTGACTTTAACACATCAACATCTGCAGCAGAATCTACGAATTTCTTAACGATTTCCATTTTCAACTTCATCTCCAGACCTGGCTTAAATGACTTGTGATTCATCTCTTGACGAAAGATATAGTTCTTAAACATTCCAAGGTCATTCTTTGTCTTAACCCAACTGGTATCTTTTACCTCTACGTTAACCTTGTCTCCGCTGATTGTGATTTCAACACGATACAGCTGGCCATCAATTGTTGCGGGAAACACTTTGTAGATGTCTCCATAATCTTTGTCCCAAACATATTTCGTTTGAAATACATGTTTACTTGATAGATTCAAATAATCGAGCATCATTTTGTTTAACTGCTCCTGCGTAGGTATTACCTTTGTTTTTTTCTCTTTTTTCATAACTTTTGTTTTTGTTTTTTCGATTGTGTTCATAATTTTTGTTTTTAAATTTTTAATCATTTTCATTGTTTCTATTTTTATTGCTCACTGCATGGTGGGTGCCCAAACTTGTGAAAGTATTTAAGTGGTCTTTTAAATTTCCCATCAACCCAGAAGCCCCACTTTCTCTTGCTTCTTCCAGAGAATACTAATGTCCAACAACCTCCTTCTGGAACATCTACATAATGAGCGTGAGAAGCTTTTCTATATCTAATGGAACCTGCCTTCATAAGGTCTCTTCCATCATTTGACACATCTGTATAGCTACCTTTAAGGACAAAGGTCAGGAAAGACCAACCATGGTCGTGCATGTACCTTTTGTCATCGCTTCTAAGGAAATGGTGAATACGTATAGCAAAAAAGTGAAAGTTGAATACCCATCTATATGCATAAGGACATTCCTTTTCCCCTAATGCTTCTTTCCATCTCACTTGAATTGGGTTGTATTTCTTGAACTGTTTCATTTTTCTAAATTTATAAGAATTGTAGGCACAGTGATTCCATCCTCCACATAAGAATTATCTGGCAGCATGGTAATTGTGTAGCTCTTATCTTCGAGCCACTTACGAAATTTAATTTGAAGTTCCGAGTCTCCAGTCATCCAATAAGGCGACATGATGGAAATTACTTTCCCACCTTCTTTGACGCAATCATACATCTTCATGACATGCTCGCAGTCGATATTGTCTTTGAAGTTTGGTGCGCCAATTACTCGGTCATATAAGTATTTTGGTCTGAAGTCAAGGAAATTGCTCCAGATAACATTGAAACCTTTCTCCTTAAGCGCTTTTTTGCACTCAGAGTTAAGTTCAATACAATCCAATTCAATATTAGAATTGTGTCTAAGAATGCCTTCGGCTAATAAGCCGATGCCTGCAGATGGCTCAAGGACTTTGTGTCCATCTTGGATGTCAGCCACCTACATGAAGTGGTCAACTACTGACTGTGTTGTTTCTCTTTTTGTTTTCATTGTTTTTATTTTTAGTGGCACGGGTTGGACTCGAACCAACGACCTCTACCACCCGAAGATGATAGCGCTCTGACCAACTGAGCTACTGTGCCTTTTGTCCTTGGGGCTGGGATTTGAACCCACGACCTCCACCACATCGGGGTGACGCTCTAACCAGACTGAGCTACCCAAGGATATTTGTTGTGGGAGAACCAGGATTCGAACCTGGGGTTGATACCTTAACATATCTTTCTCCCATTTGTGCCCGTGGTAAGATTCGAACTTACAATATCTGTTCCTACTTTTTTGCAAGTTTTTCAGAACAAATTGCGGATGCCATTATACCGTCCACACATCGTCAGTACTACTGATGTGATTCAAGCTCCGCCTCACAGGCATTTGTGGCGGAAGATGGATTCGAACCATCGACCTCCTTGTTCCTAAGACCAAGGTGCTCTGACCAACTGAGCTATTCCGCCTGGTGCAGTGGGGGAGTTTGGCCTCCCGCTTTACAACCGAGTCACTGCGTGTTTGTGGTCCATGTCGGGCTCGAACCGACAACCTGCGGGGTTAGAATCCGCTGCTCTACCAATTGAGCTAATAGACCGTTTTGTCCTTGGGGCTGGGATTCGAACCCACGACCTCCACCACATCGGGGTGACGCTCTAACCAGGCTGAGCTACCCAAGGATATTGCATTAAGATGCTTCTTTTCTTCTTTTAA
>Ga0307376_10006746_pt1 | contig 10119 bp, 18 predicted proteins | sample TR2MG_FD_202536 | JGI IMG/M metagenome (GOLD analysis project Ga0307376, IMG submission 202536) | Soil microbial communities from Risofladan, Vaasa, Finland - TR-2 | ecosystem: Environmental > Terrestrial > Soil > Coastal area > Acid sulfate soil | place: Finland: Risofladan, Vaasa | collected...
ACACTGGACGTAATAATTCATCCGAAGATTTAGGTACTGCTGCATTTATCGTTACATCTGCTTCAAGTGGTAATTCTTTTCTGTGAGGTTGTATACCTTTACAAGAAGCACCATATTCTCGAACCCATTTATGTACTAATTGATTTTGACGAGCAAGTTTTAAACAATGTGTATATTTAGCTGGTGCTAATGTCCAAAGCACACCATCTACCCATACAACACATCTCTTTTCTTCTTTTAAAAGATCATCAATCGTTAATTTACGACCTACATTCCACTGCATTTTGTTATGAGTGACCTTTAAAATTTCTGCGTGTGTTGCCATTACTTTTTTTCCTGCATGTTGTCTAAAACCTTTTGGTAATCTTCGGTGTTAGTTGCATCACAAATAGATTTGATTGTCACCTTCCAAACACAAGAATATTTAGTAAAGTTATCTCTACATTCAGGTGTCATCATAGCAAGAAGTTCTTCTGCTAATGTTTCTTCAGCATCCATTATGAATCCACTGGTTCATGACTTGTCTTGATCTTTTCACCAATTTTTGACTTGAAATTATTTGTACTCATCCATAAAGAAAACTCGTATGGTATTTCATCAGGTGCTACATCTTCAGGCAACCAAATAGTTTCTTCTAATTTCCTATCTGGTAACTCAGCGCAAAAGCGAAAAGGTTTTTTCCCTTCCCTGCTTTCTTCAACTGTCCACTCAATAGAATCATAACCCGGAGACCCATTTAATTTTGAAAGTATTTCTGTTGCATGATACCAACCAAATTCAACCATATCTGATGTATATGATGATAGGAACGATTCATGAGGGCTTTTTATTATTGTTACGCCTGTACGTAAATCAGAACGTGTTGATTTAAAAATAGTACCATGGGATGCATGATATTCTAACGGTTTTTCGTTAATGAATTCCATATTTATATCCTTATTTTAAAATCTACCGTAATATATATCTGACTTAATTAAATCTTCCAATGCTTCCACTACCTTGCTCATGTCACAAGCATAAAACCCTGATGAATTTATTGAGTTGATTTCAATAATTTTAAAACCGTCTGGGGTCATGGCTATGTCCAGCGCAAACGCCCTGTCAGGTTGCCACCTTTCAGCCATGCGCCACGCAAACCAAAGAACGTCTCGTTCGGTACATTCCTCAGAATATACCCTTGTTCCCGCTTTATATAATGAACCCGTTATAACCTTACCATCGACAACGAAGAAACGATACTCCCGATATATCTCTTTAAGTGGTGCTATCAATATGTCCATATCTTTTTTAATGGTACATCCACAATCATCACCCAAATCTAAAACCTTTTTTCTCCACTTGAAGAATTCAGTGTAGGTGGTTTTCATACCCGCAAAACTCTTACTATCTTCACACGGCCTGACAAATATACCTTGATTAAAATCAAAGCTTTGTACATCATCTACGAAGAATGCATGTGGCCCACCAAATTTCATAACAACTGCATCGGGGTTCAAAAGATGATCTCCCCAGTGCTCTTTCCATTTACTATAATGGAAATTTTCATTTACAAATATCCCCGGTTTCCAATTTTTCTCCTTGGTAACCTGATACATATTATAGCAGCCCATTCCTATCACTGGGTTTTCAGGATTAATATCAGGCTCCATCATATGAAAGATAGGGATATATTTAACAAATGTATGGGGAAGGTTGCGTCTTTTTATCGCATTAATGAAAGCTTCATAACCATTTTCACGGTGAATGTTAGTTTGTATTACCCAATGCATGTTTTTTTCTTTCTTTCATTCATTAATTTTTTAATAAATTCTTGGATGTCAGTTAGGCAACCATTGTTAAAAACGGTTTCTCCCATTGGGAAAAAACAATATTGTCTCCAAGGGCCATACCATTTAACTAAACCCAAACAAGAATTGCTGCGGTTATTACGACATTCATATACTTTCGTTTTTCCTTTACTTTCTAATAAATAAAAATGAATGTATTTGTATGTCAAGTCTTCCTGTTTCATTTTGCGTTTGTCCTTCTAAAGTCCAAAAATTTTCCCGTTATCAGTATATCACCGCATTTAGGACAAGGATCACCTAACTGCACATCTACATCTTCGCCAGTTGGGCCACACTTAGGACAGTCTACATTATATGCCATACATATTGCACCCATCCCAGATTCGTCATCGATACCAAATAGACCGTTGATGATACCAAGAAAACCAACTTTGGTTTTTCCCTTTTCAGAATAACTGTTCACTTGTATAGTAGGGTCATCTGCCAATGCTTCATTACAATAAACCTGTGCGTTCCTTAAACTCTCCATTGCTTCAGGATCAGTTTTAGCTGCCCTGTTAAGAACTTCAAGTGCATCTTCAACGGTGATAGATTTGTGTATCATTTTTTCTCCTATTTATATAATTTTAAAAGTCTAGCTGCATTGTCATAATACACCAGACACCTATCTTTTCTTGAATATCCCGCCATTCCTTCTTCAACAAATTGTATTGAATGTTCATGTGACTGTACTGGAAAGTCAGTACCGAATAGCAATTTGGATGGGCCTACTTCACTGACAAATATTTTAACATTCTCTATACATTCGGGAATTTCTTCAGCATTATGTTTAGAATCAATTAATCCGCTCACATCAGAGTATACGTTAGGTGTATGCTTGGCAACATCTACCATACTACCAAAATCTGGCTTACTCAAATGGCTAAGTATAAAATTGATATTAGGATATTTTTTCGCAACCCATACCAACTCATTAGCACCATACATCCGGGCAATTGTTTTCTTGCCATATTTTCTATAGGCTGCGTATGAAACCCCTGCATGAAACATCACAGGCAATTTATACAATTCTGCAAGTTTCATTATCGTCTCAAATTTTTTGGATATAATATTGATATCTTGATAACAGGTATATATTTTAATACCGTGTATTTTCCCCATGATAGCAAGCTCTCTAAGCTCATTGTACCCCTGATAAAAGTAATGCTCAAAATCCAAACTACCAAACATTAAAAAGTTGTGTTCGCTTCCTCTAATCCAAGAATGGTCAATCCAATTTAACAGTCTGAAATTGCTTATCCCAGATTGTTTATGTGGAAAATAGGTAGCTAACAAAACAGTATATTTAATATCATGCTTCTGCATTAATGTAATGATGTTTAAAGTAGAAGCATCGGGATCTAGTACATCCTCTATCGCCCTATCGGAAGTGTGGCAATGTATATCTATTTTTTTCATTTATGAAGATATTGTTCGTATGGGTGTTAAATCTTTAAGTTCGGTTTTCATATTAGCTCATGCATAAGATGATTTACAATAGCATCAGAAATTAGTTCTTTTCCCCTACACATTTCTTCCCAACCATCTCCAAGTAAATGAGCAACGTGGGAATTTTGTTGTTCCATTTCAACTTTGTCATTGGCAACCATCAAATCACAACCATTTTTCTTTCCTGCTTCTTTAGCAACCCTGACAAGTTCCTCGTGTTCCAACCCAACTTCAAATTTGAATCCTACAAGGTATACATCAGGACACCATTTCTTAACCAGACTGATTAATTTTGGATTGGGGGTAATAGTTTGGCGCATGTATTCAATGAAACCTTCGGCATCATTTGATTTCAGCTTTACCTGTTTATCCCGCTTGAAAGTGAAATCCGATGCAGCAACAGTCATTACCACAGCATCAATTTTGACGTTGTGATGTCTCCTTTTTAGCAGGTGCTCCATTTCGTGTTTTAATTCAGCAACCGTTGAAATTTCTTCATAATGTATATTGGGAAGGTCTACAGGACGCACTGATCCTTTTGAACCGATATGATAAACTGAAGCGAGTGCCTTATGACACCTTTCGGATATCATTGCTCCAAGCCTACCCGATGATACGTTGGTCAATACCCTTACATCATCAATATATTCTCTGGTTCCCCCAGATGTTACCAAAATGTTTTTTCCTATGAGACTATTCATTTCGGGACTTCCTTTAATTTTTCTTCCATCTGAGTTATTTTTTCAAAAATTACTTCACGAATTGTACATGGTTCGTAACTACCATCAAACAATTTAGTTACAAGTTGCCTTAACTTCATCGCTCTGTAAATTTTCAATTGTTTTTCCCGTGCTACATTCATGGTTGCTCCCGATGCTGATTAAATGTATCGTAATGCTCTTTCCAGTTGCTATGAGTTAATTTGACTTTAGTGTCAACTACCCATCTAAGAAATGCCAATTTTTCTTCCCTTTTAAAGCCAAACACACTATCATCAAATGGATCATCTTTATCTACAATGATATTTTGAGTTATGTAATGTTTTTCTATTAGGTAACATACTTTTTGGGTACTAGGAAATTTTCCTTTACCAACATCACCGCAAGCAAGTTTTCCTGTATCTGGTTCGATAACAATATCTCTGTTAAGCAATCTGATCGTTGATAAATTATCTTGGGTTATTCTGCTTTCATACATGTTGGTATTCATGGCGGGGAACACCAATGCTTGTTTGGGGTGGGCTAAATACAAAGACGTTAACACGTTGTCAGCAATACCGTGAGCCATTTTAGCAATGGTATTAGCTGTTGCCGGGGCGATTACAAGTAACTTACACTTAGAGTAATCGATATGATTAATCTCTCCGTCAGGTGTCCATTCGGCTGTCTCATCGATGACAGGATTATGGGAAAGAGATGCAAAAGTAATTGGGCCAACAAACTTCTTTGCTGATTCTGTCATTACTACATGTACGTCATATTGTTTGGATGTTAAATAACTGACAACCGAGCACATTTTGTATGCTGCTATCCCCCCTGTTACACCGATTACTATCATTCGTTATCCCAGATTACTATTGTAAGAATTTCAAAACATATAAATACACCAGTTATAAAAGCTGCTGGAATAACAATAAATAGGTTGTTGTTATTTATGAACAGTGCTATTATCGACATGATCCATAGAATAACGAGTGTAAAAAAAATTTTCAGTTTGTACCTGAGAATTAATATTTTAAACATTTTACAAATTCCTTCGGGTGATACAATTCATAAAAGCTAATTGATACATTATTTTAGGTGGTGCTTTCGATGACCTTACTTCTTTAAATTTAATTTTACGTGGTGGGCCAAAAGCTTGTTTATCTATACTTACATCAATTGCACAATCTTTTGGATCTGGTACATTGGTGTAAGTGATGCACATAGTCCATTTCTGATATGGACACCTTGTAATACTATTTGTCGTGGTGGTGTAACTACAATTTCTACAAATTGATCTATCGTAATCACAATATGTTCCAGTGGTAGAAGATGCGCCTATCATTTATTTTCTCTGGCTTTGATAATATTTTCTCTGTCTGTATTAAACATGGAACTACTACAACCCTCTCCAAAAGCAGGATTCATTGGTGAATCCTTAATTTCATCATACTTCCCACAAAAATTTTCCTCTGTTAAAAACTTGCATTTCTCTTTATCAAAGTCCCATTCCCCAACTAAACAGATGCCCTGTCGGCAACAATACCCGCACTGAACACAATCAGCCATATCTAGCCTAAATATAAAATATTTATAAAAAATAGCATGTTAAAAAAACATCATTTTTCAATTTTTCACACACCTTACGCCGTAAACAAAATTTTCATGTCTGGAAGCACTGGGACGAATATCAAATCTGTTATCCACGTAATAAAATGTAACAGCCCCATGACTCCATTCATCTGCAATGGGGTATGATGTAATAAAGTCGGCATACGCTCCATCAACTCCCCCTAAACGTGTAACAGTAGGAAGCACATTAAACCCATATTCATCAGTTCCGTTTCCATTGTTTATCCACCCATAAATAGATTTATATTTAGAGCCATCATCATCAAAGTCCTTCAACGTTTCCCAATCATCGATTGACGGAACATGCCAGCCTTCCATACAGATATCAGTACCATTCCCATGATCTGAATTGGCTGTTTCATGATCAACCAGCGTTCCTTTAGCATCACAATTTTCTGTTTGCGGATTAACACCATCAGTATCACTGCACCGATATACTCCAGAAGATGGAGTATAATTTAAATTCTGTGCTAACCATGTTTGACTTCCCAAAGTAACCTTTTTATATAGTTTTTCATCCCTTTGGTCACAGATGATTGTTGCTGTTTCTCCACAGGAAGACGTAACCGTTGTGACATTTATTTGTCTGGCTGTAAATAAACCACTCCCATCAAATGCATATATCATGAAATAATAAACCTTGTTGTCAATAAGGCCAGAAACTACATGACTGTTTTTAACCGCATCCAATTCGGTCAAAATCAAAGTGGCGTTATTGACATCTGTAATTTGTGATGGGGACATGTACAATTTATAATTTGCAAAATCAGGAGCATCACATACAGTCCATCTTAGACTCACTGCATTTTCTGTAATGTTCACCGCTTCCAGAGATATCTGTTTGGGTGGTAAATTTGATGTTGTGAAATTAATCTCATTACTGAAAATTTTATTTCTATACGTGTCATACGCAAATATTTTAAAGTAATATTTAGTGTAATCAGCAAGATCACTTAAGTAGTGCTCTTTTACTGCTTCAGCAGTGTAGCTTATTACGAGTGTACTATTTTCCGTTACGTTAGGTTCCGTGGACATGTATATTCTATACTCATCAAAATCTGAGAAATTTGTAAGTGTCCACTCAAGTTTCAAATTATCTTCATCCATACCTAAAGTGATCCCTTCTGAAAATTGATATTTTTCTAATACAATATCAATGTTGTCGATATAATTGGCAACAGAAACATTTTTAGTTATATAACCATCTGCGCTTGCTTCTATTATATCAACATCGGCTGACATTTTTCTCAAGGTGAACGGGTCTGTTTCTGAGGTTCCGGGAGAAGCGTAGAAATAATAGGGAAGTGTTTTGTCCTGAATATTTCTTCCAAGTAAATCATACACGTCAGTAGCCGAAGGCTGGTTGGAAATGTTTGAATGTTTCCTGATACCAGTTGATATCTTTTTAAATTCATAGCTACCATCTATGTCAGTGGATACCTGTAAATTAGCAGTTAAAAGTTTTACGGCTGCTCCCTCAATAGGAGTTTCTAAATCATTCAAAACCGTTCCTTGTATATAAATATCCTGACTGAATGTTGCAGTGAATACTGTCAGTAAAAATATAATTGTTTTATTCATGTTATTCTCCGGTTTGGTTATATACTTGAAATAAAAATTTTATCAAATATGTCAACAGAAAACAATGATTATTTTATGGGAAAATCAAGCAAAAAGCCCGTTTTTGGAAGATTTTTCAAATATGATAACTTAATTGACTGATTATGTCCAAAATTTATATTCAAGGCATAAAATCTCGTAAATAATTTATATTTTGATAACATCTTACTGGAGTAAAAAAATGAGAAGAGATTACAAGAATGACACTGCAAAAATTATGATGACCATGGCTTCATCCAACGGTACATGGCTTCACGGTTCCCAACTTCCTCAGCGGAGATTTATTGACATACGGTTGAATGATAAAGAACATAAATGTATTGCTAATGTTCATATGACACTGGATCAATTTGTCAGTTTCATCGTGTCAAATTCTGAAGTAACTTGTACTCTCAATCGTTATCGTGGCGTGGATGGAAAAATTGAACGGGAAATAGTTGAACCCCCAGAAACAGTTAACGATAAAATGACAAATCGAATGGCCAACGTTCACGGAGATTTATTGAAAAGAATTGCTGATGCTGAAAAGGATGTATATGAAATGGTTAATGGCGGGAAAAAAGGAGCCAAACAACTCAGAGAATTATTGCAAGATATTAGTGTCATAAAAAGTCATTTTGACAGCAACCAACATTTTGTTGTTCAACAAGCACAAGAAGAAGTCGAAGATATGCAGGAAAATATGAGAGCACAAATCGCAAATGCTTTTGCTGGTTTGAATCTCTCAGTAGATAATATTAAACAGTTGGAAGGCCAAAAAGAAGATGTATTAAAGTTAACATCCGAAAAACCAATAGAGCCTGTTGAAGAAAATTATGTTATGAAGAAGTTATGGTAAAATGTCAAATGACCATATAACTCATTTCTTTGGATCGGGTGCTGTTGAAAGTGGTAAATACGTATCAGTTAGATACATAAGTTACCAAGGATCTAGCAATCTTACGAAAGAACACGCACAGGAATATTTAAAGTATATCCGCACTGCTGACAACCCTAAGAAATTTAAACATCATTTTCAATTTCTTAGGGGTTGTTAACCGTTAAATTAGGAACTTAACGTTACGTTCTTAAGCTTCTTTAAACGATCTATCTGACCTTCGAGCTGTCCCCTTTTTCTGCGGGTCAGATTCCTGTTGTCGGGATTAATCATAAAGGAAGCATCTACATCAACGTACTGCCACACGTCACAGGCAATCAGCTTGTTGGCAATGCTGAAAATGATAACCTTGTTGCGATTAAGTCTTCTTTCTCCACCCCCGTTACACTGATAGGTAAGGTGGGAAATCCTGCTGATAAAATTGTAATCAGACTCGAAAAGAAACTTACCACTTTCCATTTTTTTCAAAGTGACACCTATTTGTCTTTTTGAATAATCTCTATAAAGAATAAGTGAATTTCCCTTCACCTGAGTACGGAATTTTCCCGATGCATCAATTTTGTCCTTCAATTCCTTTATAGAAATTGTCTGAACAGTTTTAGTTTTCTTTGTTGCCATTTTCCTTCCTTTGTTGAATGATTGTGTGAAATTATCTATTGAAAGCTCTTAATTCTATAACAGCGGGATCATGCAAACGAACAACTTCCAATTTACTTCTAGTTTGAGTACTGATAGCTGGTAAGAATGAATTCTTAAGTAAATCCATTAACTTATCTTCCATTCCTTTGAACTCACCCATATCAATAACTTTCAATATTTGATTTGTCCCTGTGCGAAACCGCTTGTCAGGAAAAGGTGCTTTGCGAACATATTTTCTCTTTCCGGTTTTACTTGGTTTCTTACCTTTCAAGAAAGTTGAACGAATAACACTGTAATGGCTGCTGGTAACTTTCCTACCAGATTTTTCTTCAAACTCGTGATGAGTCATTTCGGGATTTCGTGCTAGTAAATTACGTATTTCATCACTGAGACTTTCTTCAACATTGGGAGTATATTGCTTCTTTTTTGAAAGTTTCATTTTTGCTTTTAGGCGAGCTTTGATGGTATAAAACGTGGGAGGATTAATTTTCTTCCGACATGTTTCTTTTAATGTCTTAGGTGTGATTTTAATGTCATCTATGAGAGCTTTCCAAATGAAGAGCGTTTTACCTTTCGGTATTGAATAGCCTTTATAATTGATTTTACTCATATTGTAACTCCTTTTGCTAGGATTTTTGAATAGTACAAAAATAAAAACTTTTGCGAAAATTTCAAAGCAATTTTTAAAAAAAATAATTATTTTTGCGATTTTTGGCCGTTTTGGCCAGTTTTTAATGAAAAAAAATCAAAAAGTTCTTATTAATCCGGTCTGAGAAGTGATATCTTCTATCATTTTCCGAGCTTTAACTTTTTCTAGATGAATTCTGTGAGCTTCATCTTTTTTTATATGTCTCAAAGTTTCCTTAGTTTTGGATGTATCTATTTCTTCACGGCAGACAGGGCATTTAACTTTCATTGGTCATCCTCATTGCATAGTACAAGTGTAGGTATTTTATCTTTTTCATAAACGGGTGCCATGTATCCTTCGGTTCCTACTGAAAACATATAATACCTGACACCCTGCAAACAAATATAGTTGGGTTTTTCAATCTCATTCTCAACCGTGCTTTTTCTTACAAATGCAACCACAATCATCAAAATTACCGCAATTCCTACGCTTACTAATAGACCCATTGTTTTACCAGACATTTTTATTTATCCTTTCGCATTACGGTTTTTAAGACAGGCCATTCTTCATCCATTTCAAAGACCAATCTCATTCCATTATAATGAATTCGCCCCTCGTCATCAGGTGTGCTTTTGGATAATGCTTCCTTACACATTCTCACAATCCATGAATTTAAACCCTCATCTTTGTTACTCGTTTCTTGCCACTTTTTAAGACACACAAGAGATATCCTATCGATGGCATGAC
>Ga0307376_10006747_pt1 | contig 10117 bp, 6 predicted proteins | sample TR2MG_FD_202536 | JGI IMG/M metagenome (GOLD analysis project Ga0307376, IMG submission 202536) | Soil microbial communities from Risofladan, Vaasa, Finland - TR-2 | ecosystem: Environmental > Terrestrial > Soil > Coastal area > Acid sulfate soil | place: Finland: Risofladan, Vaasa | collected...
AGGTAGTTCATATATCTCGCCCCTGCGCAGCTTTCGGTCCTTAAAACTCACCGGCTTCATGGGTTGCAGGATCCGGCTTTCGGCATCGGTAAGAAGGATATTACCCCTGGCAAAAAGCTCGGCAATAATTTTAGTAGTCACCCCTGCCCGTACAACAACAAATTCAATTATCCTGTCAAAATCATGCTGGGTGATCTGTGTAATCCTGCCTCCCGTAACATATTTCCTGAGGATCATAGGAAATGCCTGGGGTAGTTGGGGTGCTGGACGGGGATGGTCTGTAAGATGAATACGCTTACCAGCATGGATTACCAAATTATGCCTGCCCTGTCCGTAGATATTCAGGGCCATCCTGATCTCATCGTAATCTGTCTGATATATCTTTCCTATCTTGGCATCTATCAGACCCAGCGTTCCCGTATTGAACTCGGACACAATTGCAGCAACATCCACACTGGTCATTTCCTCTTTCATGGAGCAGATACTATGGAGGGCTGATACTTTAATCCTATTGTAATTCTGATAGAAACAGTTTTGACTTTCTACTTCAGATAAGCACTAAATGACCAGTTTTCAGGATTTTGCTGACCTATGTAATCGTGTTGAGGAAATCTCAGGTTCCCTGGAGATGACCCAGGTCGTAGCAGAATTCTTTAGTAATGTGGATGATGATGAACTTGAGATCGTATCCAGGTTTATTATGGGCCTGGTATTTCCGGTCTGGGACCCGCTTCAGCTTGGTATTGGACCAAGCCTCCTGTACACTTCAATCTCAAAAGCTTCAGGCAAACCGGTTAAAGATATTGTTGGCCTGGTGCGTAAGACCGGTGATGTGGGCCTGGCTGCAAAGGAAGCTCTTTCAGGCAGCAACAAAACCCAGGCCACCTTTGCCGTATTTGAACGGGAAGAGTCTGATCTATCCATAAAAGAAGTTTATAGCAGACTTACCGACATCGCTAAAATGTCAGGAAAGGGTTCTCAGACTGCAAAGGTCAAGCACCTGCAGTTCATGTTCGGCCAGGCCACTCCATTGGAAGCATTATATCTGGCACGATTGGCAATTGAAGAACTAAGGATAGGTGTTGGTGAGGGAATTGTACGGGATGCCATCGCTAGTGCCTTCGATGTACCAAAGGATGCTGTCGAGTGGGCATATATGATGACGAATGATCTGGGTGGAGTTGCCAGGCAGGCTAAACAGAACGGGGTTGAGGGTTTGAAAGGCCTGGACATCCAGTTGGGACATCCAATTAAACTTATGTTAGCCCAGATATCCCAGGGAATCCAGGCAGCAGTAGATGAAATGGGCCTGGTGGCAGTTGAATGGAAATTTGACGGCGCCAGGTTGCAGATCCATAAAGATGGAAATAATATAATTCTCTATTCTAGACGACTGGAAGATGTGACCGCCTCATTACCAGATATCGTAGATATGGTCAAAGCCGGAATAACTGCCGAAAAAGCAGTTATTGACGGGGAAGTGGTGGTACTCGGTGAGGACGGTAAACCAGGAGCATTCCAGCAGATACTCAAACGATTCAGGCGAAAATACGATGTGGAAGTGATGAAAGGACAGATCCCCTTGCAGTTGTACCTGTTCGACATATTGTACCTGGACGGCCAGAGTCTCTTTGATCAACCCCTCATCCGGCGAAGACAGCGTTTGATGGAATGCGTAACCCCAGTTAAAAACATGAATGTGGCTGAGCAAGTGGTCACGGAAGAGGTCCAGGTTATTGATGAGATATACCATAAGGCATTGGATGAAGGACATGAGGGGATCATGTTGAAGAACCCGGAATCAAAATATTCCCCTGGCAAACGTGGAAAACACTGGCTTAAGGTCAAACCGGTAATGGAAACACTGGACCTCGTAGTTATCGGAGGGGAATGGGGTGAAGGGCGTCGTGCAAATCTAATTGGTTCATACTTGCTGGCTTGCATCGAACCTGAAACCGGAGAATTCCTGTCAATAGGCAGGGTTGCAACAGGCATCACAGATGATATGCTTGGTGAATTGAACGAGATTTTCAAGGATCTGGTCGTATTTGAAACCGGGAAGGTACTTGAATTTGTGCCAGAGGTGGTGTTCGAGGTCGCATTTGAGGAGATCCAGAAAAGTCAAACTTACAATTCCGGCTATGCCTTACGCTTCCCCAGACTTGTAAGGATGCGGGATGATAAGAGTGCTGATGAGATTGATACACATGAGCGGATCGAACAATTATACATCAACCAAAAAGGAAGAGGCAACAATGCCGCTTGAATTCAATTATCAATTGTTATGTTAACGCAGTGAACACTTCAATAAATTATTTAATCTGAAAACATTTAAATAATATATATCCAATTATATTGTATTATTAAAAAACGAAACAAGAATGGCAGGTAATAGAGAGGTTTGTTTTTCTAAAACTCCCCACTCCCACCCTATGATCTTTTTATTCCTGCTTTCTTGGAAAATAAATCTCCATTTTTTAGCTGATTTAGGATCGTGATTTTACTTTTTAAATGAAGTAGTGGTGGTTTTTTAGATCATCGAATAATAAGGGCTGGGAACAGTATCAATATGAAAGCATATATTAGTATGAAGTGCACTTTCATAAGTTGGGGAAATAACTAAAAAAATTCAAAGCCCTAAAAAGGATGATTGAATTGCCAGATGGAAAGAATTGGTACCAGCTACCAGTAGAAGAAGCATTTGAAGCGTTAAATTCAGGATACTCCGGACTTACATCTGAAGAGGCAAAAATAAGGTTGGACCGCTTTGGATACAATGAATTGAAATTCAAGAAAAAAAGCCCGGTTATTCGCCTACTGATGCAGTTTCATAGTGGCTTGATCTACATTCTATTAATTTCTGCAGTAGTAACCACTGTTCTGGACATGTTGATGGATACTTTAGTCATCCTGTCAGTAGTGATCGCCAACGCTATCATAGGTTTTATCCAGGAAGGTAAAGCCGAGGAATCTGTAGAAGCATTAAAAAAGATGATGGTACCAGAGTGTCTGGTAACCAGGGATGGTAGAAATACCATAATTCCAACACTGGAACTTGTTCCAGGTGATGTTGTACTTTTAGAAGGCGGAAATAGCGTCCCGGCAGATCTCAGATTATTCTATGCCAAGCACTTTAGAGCAGATGAATCAGCTCTTACTGGCGAATCAGTGCCGGTCCCAAAAAACGTAGACCCCATTCTTTCATCTGATCTGGCCCCGGGGGATCAGCACTGCATGGCGTTTAGTGGTACTTTCATTACTCAAGGATCAGGCCAGGGGATCGTTGTTGGGACTGGGGAGCAAACTGAAATTGGCAGAATTGCAAAACTCATGACTGAGATCAAAAAGATCACTACTCCTTTGATGAAGAGAATGAATCAATTTTCAAGCTTTTTGGTTAAAATAATACTTATCATAACATTTCTCAATTTTATCCTGGCAATTTACCTGGGACATTTCACTATCGAGTATGCGTTCCTTGCCTCGGTATCCCTTGCCGTGGCGGCAATTCCGGAAGGTCTGCCAGCAATAGTAACAATAACACTGGCAATCGGTGTTACTGCAATGGCACGGAAAAATGCACTTGTCAAAAGGCTGCCTGCTGCTGAAACACTGGGAAGTACAACAGTGATCTGCTCTGATAAGACAGGGACACTCACCAAGAACCAGATGACAGTATCCAGGATATATTGTGGTGGAAAAGATTATACTGTAACTGGAGTGGGATATGATCCAAAAGGCGAGTTTATTGCAGGGGATGTAATTATCAACCCGCATCAGAGTGATCCGGATCTGGTCAGAACATTGATGGCCGGGTATATGTGCAATGATTCAGTCCTGGTTCAAAAATCTGAAGAATATTCCATAATCGGAGATCCGACTGAAGGGGCACTTGTAGTATCTGCTGAAAAAGCAGGTATTGTGGATATCAATGAAAAAACCGAAAAACATCCCAGGATTGATCTGATTCCTTTCGAGTCTGAACAACAGTACATGGCAACTCTCCATGAAGGCGATTCATCAAGCAATATAATCTATGTGAAGGGCTCGCCTGAACAAGTGCTCAAGATGTGTAAATACCATTTGGTGGACGGGGTGGTCGCTCATCTAGATGAAAATGCTGTTGAGATAATTGAAAATAAAGCCGGGGTTATGGCGCAAAGTGCCCTGCGGGTGCTTGCAATGGCGTGTAAGACCGTAAATAAAGATAGGACATCACTCCACTCTGATTGTGTAAAGGAACTTACTTTTCTCGGCCTTCAGGGAATGATCGATCCTCCAAGAGAGGAGGTTATTGAGGCAGTTGCAAAATGCCGCTCAGCCGGTATTAGAACAGTAATGATCACAGGGGATCATGCATTGACAGCTAAAGCTATTGCTGAACAACTTGGGATATGCGGCCCCACCGCTACAGTGCTAAGGGGTGACGATATATCACATATGAGTGATAATCAATTGTATGATGTAGTGGAATCGGTCTCGGTGTATGCCAGAGTTGCACCAGAACATAAATACCGTATTACTAAACAGTTGCAGCATCATGGACATATTGTTGCGGTTACCGGTGATGGTGTGAATGATGCTCCGGCACTGAAGGCTGCAGATATTGGAATTGCTATGGGGATAACAGGCACTGATGTAAGCAAAGAAGCTTCTGATATGATCCTTATTGATGATAATTTTGCCAGCATCGTGGCTGCTGTAGAAGAGGGGCGTTATGTTTTTGATAACATTAAAAAAGTAATTCTTTATACGCTTCCAACAAATGGAGGACAGGCTCTATTGGTAATTGGAGCACTTCTCCTGTCACCTTTTTTAATTATATTTAATAACCGTCTACCGATAGAGCCAGTGCAGATCCTGTGGATCAACCTTTTGGATGCGGTAGCACTGGCACTGCCAATTATTATGGAGCCAATGGAGAAAGGGTTATTGAAGCGTTCGCCGCGTGACCCAAATGAGAAAATAACTGCACCACCATTTTTCAAAAAAGTGGGATTAATATCTATTGCGATGGCAGCAGCCGGATTTTTCATATATTTCTATTACGGGATGCCAGCAATTGCGGGTGGGGTCGTTGTTCATGAAGACCTGATAAGGCAAGCCCAGACCGCAGCATTTACTACTGTTATCATGGTGCATTTATGTTATCTTATTACTGCACGCTCAATTACAGAATCAGCTTTTACTTTTAGCCCATTTTCAAACAGGTGGCTGCTTGCCGGAATTGCAATTACAATTTGTCTACAGCTTCTATTGATCTATGGCCCGCTCTACATTGAGTTCAATCCGCTCAGAACCGAGCCTATACCCATAGACTGGTGGGGTATTATGTTCCTGGCTGCGCTGCCCGGGTTCTTTATAATCGAGATCGAGAAGTTTCTGACGAAGCGGTTTGGTAAGGGAGTATAGTGTCCCTAAAATTTTGAAGGAATTGGGAAGCTAAACGAAAGGGTCGATATAACATTGCTTGATGATAATATGGCCAAAATCAAAGCGCATCCGGAAGAAGAAGAACCGGATTTTCTGATATCAGGCATCAAGAAAAATGTATTTGTCCTGGGTCTGGTAAGCCTGTTCACAGATATTGCCAGTGAGATGGTCTACCCCATCATTCCATTATTTCTTACTCTGGTATTGGGCGTACCTATGTCTGTGGTAGGCCTGATCGAGGGATTGGCAGAGAGTGCTGCCAGTATTCTTAAAGTGGTGTCGGGCTGGTTTTCTGATAAAAAGGGTCTGCGCAAACCTTTCCTGGTTTTGGGGTACAGTATCTCTGCCATATCAAAACCTGTCCTGGCCCTGGCATTGGGCTGGCCCCATGTGCTCATAGCAAGATTGATGGACAGGACAGGCAAAGGGCTTCGTACCTCGGCTCGTGATGCCCTGATCGCTGATTCATGCGATCCTGTTAACAGGGGCAGAGCCTTCGGGCTTCATAGGTCAATGGATAATATCGGTGCTGTTGCGGGTTCTGTAATCGCTCTTGTGCTTTTATATATGACATCTCTTAACTACCGCCTTGTATTTCTGGCCGCTTTACTGCCTGGACTAATTAGCATTCTGCTGGTTGCTTTTTTTGTGGAAGAGCGTAAATGCGCCAGAACTGATAGGATTTTGTTTAACATCTCCCAGTTTGGCAGGCATTACAAAGTGTTCCTGCTGATAACGATTATTTTCGCACTTGGCAACTCCAGTAATGTGTTTTTGATCCTGAGGGCACAGGATATGGGATTTTCACCATATCTGGTAATTTTGTCCTATATACTGTTTAATATTGTTTGTTCGCTCTTCTCTTTTCCACTGGGTACATTATCTGATAAAAAAGGGCGGCGGGATATAATGACAGCAGGGTTTCTGGTATTTGCCGCTGTGTATTTTGGATTCGCATTGATACAGAAAAGTATCTATGTGTGGCCGCTTTTCGTAATCTACGGATTATATGAAGCACTGACTGAAGGCATAGGGAAAGCCTATGTAGTGGATCTGGTCCCTTCAGACAAGCGGGCTACTGCCCTTGGTATATACCATGCCGCCACTGGTATAATGATGCTCTTTGCGAGTATTATTGCCGGGCTGTTATGGGACATTTTAGGCGCCCACGTACCTTTTATTTTCGGTGGGGGCATGGCAGTTCTATCTGCGCTGCTGCTTGTGGTACTGATGCCGCGATCATATCACATGATTGAAAAAATAGCGATGGATCCTTAGATCCCGGGTAAGTTCGGGATGAAAAGCAAGGGCCAATATATTTCCCTGCTTTGCTGCCACGATCCATTTTTCAAACCTGGCAATAACTTCCACATCAGGCCCCGCCCAGGTGATAGCTGGCGCACGGATAAATACGGCATTATAAGGTGAATCCAGATGTGCAACCTCCAATGGAACCTCAAATGAATTACGCTGGCTGCCGAATGTGTTGCGATCTACACTTATATCCATCAATCCCAGGAGTTGTTGACCAGTCCGCTTAGCCTGTTCACCGCCATCTTTTGCCAGCAGTACAAGACCTGCACAGGTTCCCAGAATGGGTACTCCTTTAGCGGCTGCTTCTTTGATCTCGATGTCGATCCCTTCCCTGGCCATCAACCGTCCCAGGGTCGTGCTCTCCCCTCCAGGCAGGATGATGCAATCGCACGATTGGATTGTGCCGCTATGGCGTACAGGAATGACCTCGGCAGGTATATCCATGTCCTTAAGGGCTCGTTTGGCTGCAGTTATATGTTCTTCAACATTTCCCTGGATGGCAATAACAGCGATTCGCATGGTACACTCCTGATATTGTGAACAGTAATAAATATATCACCAAGGTTTGTTGACTTTATTTCCAAAATATTAAACCATCATCAAGATAATATGACTTCATGCTCACTATAGGAGTGATTACGCGGGGCAAATATGGTGCACGTTTACTGAACACAATTGAAAAATATACTGATTTCGTGACCAAAAGCGACTCAATACCACTTATACTTCCCAATTTTATTGAAGATCCTGCATCTTTTGTAGATGATCTTGCGCTTGACAATCATGTATTTGGCATGGATCTGGTCATCACTTATAGTCTGCATCCTGATGTTACTCCGGAGATAGTTAACCGTGCGGCTCAGGCAGGAACAAAAGCTGTGATAATACCAGGAGGGCGATACCGGGCAGGGGACCCACATGTACTGGATGAGATATCAAAAAGACATAATATCAGGATATTGATCGAGGATATATGCTGTGCGATATGCAGCGATACAAACCCTGAAGTTAAGGAATTCTCATCAAGGTTAAGTTGCCCGGTATTGCAGATCGAAATCGCAGACGATAAGATCAGTGAAGTAATTGTAATCAAAGGAGCTCCATGTGGTTCAACTTGGTTAATGGCAAAAAATCTAATAGGAGTGCCCGTAATTGATGCACCAGCAAAAGCGGGTTTACTGGTCCAGCAATATCCTTGCAGGGCTGTAAGGGGGACCTGGGAAGGGATACATAATTCTGCCCAGCTGCATAAAAAAGCGATGGAAGACGCAATAAAGAAATACTATGAAAAAGGATGATAACATATGGGAGAAAACGAATCAATTTACGAAGAATCATTAAAGGTCCACGAGTTACACAAAGGAGTGCTGGAAGTAGCCAGTAAGGTCTCACTTGACGATGTACACGACCTGAGCGTTGATTATACACCTGGAGTGGCTGAACCTTGCAGGGTTATAAGGGCAAATCCGAATGAAGTCTATACTTATACCAGTAAGGGGAATTTTGTTGCAGTAGTAACCGATGGATCGGCAGTATTGGGTCTGGGAGATATTGGACCCCTTGCAGCCATACCTGTGATGGAAGGCAAATCAATATTGTTCAAGTCTCTTGGTGGGGTGGATGCAGTCCCTATATGTCTGGATACCAAAGATACAGAGGAGATCATAAGAACAGTAAAACATATTGCTCCTTTTTTTGGTGGGATCAATCTGGAAGATATCAGCGCGCCGCGATGTTTTGAGATCGAGCAGCGACTTGATAGTGAACTGGACATTCCTGTATTTCATGATGACCAACATGGTACGGCCATTGTAGTCTATGCCGGACTTATTAATGCCTTGAAGTTAGTAGGAAAGGATATCAGTACTATAAGGGTAGTCATAAACGGAGCCGGTGCAGCCGGTGTTGCTATTGCTCTTATGTTGATCAGAGCAGGGGTAAGGGATATGGTAGTATGTGATAGCAGGGGCATCATAGGACAGTCACGCAGGGAAGGTATGAATTCTACGAAATATTTGCTGGCAGGTCTTACAAATATGCGGGGGCTGATGGGAGGTTTGGATAAAGCAATTCAGGGTGCAGATGTTTTTATCGGAGTGTCTGTGGGTAATATTGTATCTAAGGAGATGGTACGAAGCATGGCCACGGATCCTATTATATTTGCCATGGCAAACCCTGTCCCTGAGATCATGCCAGAAGACGCCATGGAAGCGGGTGCAAAGGTGGTGGCCACAGGACGTTCTGATTATCCAAATCAGGTTAACAATGTACTGGGGTTCCCTGGCATATTCAGGGGTGCACTTGATACCAGAGCCACAAGGATCAATATCGAGATGAAGATGGCAGCTGCCAATGCCCTTGCAGGGATTATGACCGACTCAGAACTTGATGAAAACCATATCCTGCCTGGTCCACTGGACAAGCGAGTGGTGCCAGCAGTGGCAGCAGCTGTGGCAAAGGCTGCTGTGCTTACAGGGGCGGCCATGGTTGCACCGCTGCCAAAGGAAGTAGCTAAGCATGCCGAGAAACTGTTAGAGCATAGTAGACTGCATAATAAATAGGGTGCGTTCGACTTGTCGAATCATAATCTATAACCCATAAAACGTATTATTATGACTAAATTTATTCAATCATCCTAAAATTATTAACCTGAACCGGAGGACAAAAACTTGAAAAAAATCACAATCGTTGGCGCTGGGTTCGTGGGGGCAACCACTGTACAGAGGATCGCTGAAAAAGAACTTGGTGATCTTGTATTAATGGACATAATAGAAGGTATGCCGCAAGGTAAGGCCCTTGATCTCATGCAGTCAGGACCTATTTTAGGTTTTGATGCTAATATACTTGGTACTAACGATTATTCAGATATCGAAGGGTCGGACCTGGTCATAATCACTGCCGGCATCGCCAGAAAGCCGGGCATGAGTCGTGATGATCTTGTAAAGATAAACAGTAATATTGTAAGCGATGTCAGTGAGAATATTAAAAAATATGCTCCGGATGCCATAGTTCTGGTTGTTACTAATCCGCTGGACATTATGACATATATGGTGTTAAAAAAGACGGGTTTCTCATCAAATAGGGTTTTTGGCATGAGCGGGGTGCTGGATTCCGGCAGGTTCGCGACTTTTGTAGCTATGGAGTTGGGCTGTTCTGCCAGAAATGTGGATGCTATGGTCCTGGGAGGACATGGGGATTCAATGGTACCACTACCTAAGAATACTACTGTAACGGGAGTTCCGATCACAGAATTGATGGATAAAGCCACCATAGACCGGCTGGTACAGCGTACTGTGAATGGCGGGGCCGAGATCATTGAGTTGCTCAAGAACGGTAGTGCTTTTTATGCCCCGTCAGCAGCTATCTCCAG
>Ga0307376_10006752_pt1 | contig 10111 bp, 12 predicted proteins | sample TR2MG_FD_202536 | JGI IMG/M metagenome (GOLD analysis project Ga0307376, IMG submission 202536) | Soil microbial communities from Risofladan, Vaasa, Finland - TR-2 | ecosystem: Environmental > Terrestrial > Soil > Coastal area > Acid sulfate soil | place: Finland: Risofladan, Vaasa | collected...
CCTAGGAGTTTGAAATGACAATGACAACAACTGCGGTACTTCCACCAGCCGTTCGTGAGTACTACGACCGTCTTTTATTGATGACAGCGTATCCAACGCTTATTCATACAAAATTCGCTTAACAAAATGGGCGAAGTAAAACCTTTGGTAATTGACTTGGAACCCCTTTTAAGTAAGGGAGACAGGGGGCAAGCAGAAGTAAAAATACTTTTTGCAGCCTGATCGACTAACCCCAGAGGACGTTATTATTAACGTATGTGATAGTCAGAACACGGCGAATAAATAAAGGTCGTGAGATTTAGTCGAAGAACTAGATCCGCCTAGAAATAGGTCATAAAAGTAACAGAATGCAACGTAGAATTCTACCCGAAAAAAATGGGGATACTATCGTTTTTAGACGATATTCGAAATTAGATACAGTGCCTATACCACTTGTTGATGGACGTTCTCCACCAGGAGCGCCACTATCGGCTACTGATATTAAGGCAAGAGTATCTTTTTACGGTAAAGAAATTGCTGTAATAAAATCTTTTCTGATTGACTTGGAAGCCGCAGCGTAAAGACGGTGGCGACAGGGCGGAACTCTTAGGAGACCGTGAACGACTGAGTGAAAAGACCTAGAAATAGGAAGCGACAGTCTGAACTCGTGAGGAAACCACGAGAGGAAGGATGAAGAGCCTTCCCGCCATAGAAATATGGTCACAAAAGTAACAGAAAGAATTTTGTAACAATAACAAATCAAGTGCAGCTCACTGTAGAGGACAGGGTTAACATACAGGCCCTGTATAAATTTTCTCTAATTGACATGGACACCTACGTTACACAGGAAGCTGCGTAATATGGCAACATGGGTGAAGGTTATTTAAAATGGTTAGTATAAGTATGTTTCTTAAATCTGGAGTTAAGTTGAGTCATTTCATGCCTAATTTTTCCTCGAATTTCAAGAATATGTGGAGGTTGTTTAACAGGTCCACAGCTTCCTGTTCGAGAAAAGGTAGCGCGCATTTTCAACATAATTTTAGCTTGAGGTTTCTTAACTATAAGATATGGGATAAGCATTTCAGTAACATCTGTAAGCAAATTTCCAGTCATATAAATATCAAAAGTATAGGCATTTCTGCCTTCCATTCGATTTTTATTATATTTAGTTATTCTGCCTCCAAATGTTTTAAGAATCCATTCAAGTACTTCCATGCAATTGTTAGATATTTTAAGAATTGTATGATAATTGGGGTAAATATTGCCTGTACAAGCGGATTTGCATTTATGGTGACCGATGAAAAAACATCCTTCACCGTCAACGAATCCAGCCAAATAAGCCAAATCCAAGGGAGTAACTTTGGACAAATCATAAGGTTTAAGTTTGGGCATAATAAATCTCTCGTTAAATACAATGACAGTATAAACGAATACAATATAAATAACCACACTAAACGACTGAACGAGAAAACCCGCAAGGGATGCGACAGTCTGATCTTTTCTGTAAAGGAGAAGAGGGAGATCCGAAGAGGTTTCCCCGCCATAGCAATATGGTCAGTAGGTTTAAGGGAGCCGAAAGTAACAGCATGCTTAAATGAAGCCTCAAGGCTACTTGCACAAAACCTAGCCCAGACAATGGACGAGGTTACACGTGATGTATTAGCTAGTACAACATCCGTTTTGCAATGCAGTAATGGTATCAACGGCGAAACACCAACAGAGTTTACCAAAAGTGATATTGATTCTGCAACTAAAACTTTACTTTCTTCTGATGCTGAAATGATTTCTGAGGTAGTAAAAGCTTCAACTGGTCTAGGCACAACCCCAACAAGACCTGCATTTTGGGGATTTATGGATACTGACCTACTAGATGATCTAGAGGCAGTAGCAGGCTTCCAAAGCACAAGCAATTACCCATCTCAACAAACTGTATTGGACTCTGAGTGGGGTTCAACAGGTAACGTGAGATGGATGTATACCTCAGCAGGTAGCGTAAGTGCTGCTGCAACACCAGTGTACAACAACATAATTGTTGGAAAAGAAGCATATGCCGTTGTGCATCTAAAATCAGAAACAGGTGATTTCTATGTAGAACCACTAGGTTCTGGCGGTAGTGCAGATCCATTGCATCAAAGAGGCTCAGTTGGTTGGCAACACCCATTTGTAGCGAGAATTCTCAATGATAGTTTCATGTTAAATTTAATGGCAACACATTCATAAGGAGTAGTTTATGTCACAAATGAAAGTTTGGGGATGGACTAATCCAGCGACAGCGGTTGTTAGGAATGAGTCCATCGGGTTTACAGTAAGCGAGATTACTGTAAGCAACATTACTGATGGAGTTCAGTATTACTGGAATTCGTCTATGGCGGATGCTTCATATATTCAAGTGGATACAGGAGCGTATACAGCAGCTAATGGATTTACTCCATTGGCACAATCAACAGCAGTAGGAGCTACTATAAGTGGTTTCACTAATGCTAACCCAGGTGTAATTACTGTTAACGATACAGCAACATTTGGTTTTGCAACAGGTGACACAGTAAAAGTGGCTGAAGTTGCTGATGACTTAACAGGAACGTTAAGTTTAAACAACACGTTTACAGTAGCAAGTGTAACTGCAACTACAATTACTTTAGTAGAGAACACAACTGTGACTGCATATAGCGTATGGGTATCAGGTGGTATTGTTACAAGAGTATCAGACACCGATGGTACAGCAATACCAATAGAAAACCTAGCAATAGGTGGAATCACTCTAGGAACAACTGTTGTTGGAACTGATGCTGATATAATGGTCGCAGTAGTCCATGGCGAGAACGTAGTAGTATAAAGAAATTAAAAATAAGGGTGGGGAGATGTTCTTCTCACTCTTAATTAAAGGAGATTAACAATATGTCACAAATGAAAGTGTGGACATGGATTAATCCTGCTACTGCTGTCGTTCGATATGAGTCTATTGGTTTTACGGTGGGAGAAATCACTGTAACAAACATAACCGATGGATGGCAAAAGTACTGGAACTCGTCTATGCCAGATGCATCCTACATTCTTGTAGATGATGGAACATACACGAATACCAATGGATTCACACCATTAACACAAAGCACCGCAGTAGGTGCAACCATATCAGGATTTACAAACGCTAACCCTGGTGTTTTGACCGTTAATGACACAACAATTTTCGGTTTTGCAGCGGGCGATACGATTAAAGTATGCGAAGTAGCTGATGATTTAACAGGAACGTTAAGTTTGAATAACACATTCACCATTGCCTCTGTTACAGCTACTACTATTACCCTTGTAGAAAACACTACAGTTACAGGTTATAGCGTATATGTTTCTGGCGGTAGAGTTACAAGAGTAACTGATACTGACAGTGTACCAGTACCACTTACTAACTTAGCGATACAAGGTATTTTAATTGGAGCTGACCCAGTTGGCGGAAATAATGATGTCATGAAAGCAGTAGCTCATGGAGAGAATGTAGTAGTGTAAGGTTCAATGTACACGAATAATTTTGTGTATACTGGAACTGCATATAAGAACCATAAGGGGTGGGTACAACGAATACCCTCCCTTATTTAACGCGAGGTAGATATGAACCAAGTAAAACATCGAAATAAAGATATGGAATCACTCCAAAAGTTGCCATTTATATTAAAGCAACCAGCGGATGAAAAGGAAGAAAAATTCCTTCGTGAGGTCTGTGAATTTGAGTTTTATAATTTAGAAGAGCCAGGATTAAGTCAACGGTTCCCATACGGGAACAACAAACATAAGCATAATTTCACGCTTTTTCATGGTGGAAAATACACACTCCCACGATTTATAGCCCAATGGGTTGAATCAAGGTCTAAACCTATATGGGATTGGCGACCTGATGGCAATGGTAGGATGACTAAGAAACTAATAGGAAAAGATCCAAGATTTCAAATGAGACAAGTTTTCGGAGAATAACATGAGCAACGAGTGGTCCTTAGCAAAAATAAGACAAAAAGTAAGACAAGTAACGGGTAGGTTTACTACCAATGATCTAACAAACACACAGTTAGATGAGTATATAAACCAGTATTATCTATATACATTTCCAGCAGAGGTAAAACTTGAGCAAAAACATGTATTTTATGAGTTTATTACAAGTGTAAATCAAGCTACATATGCAACACCAGATACGTTATATACAAATTATGAGCCACCAGCGACAGTCAATAACTTATCGATGCTATGGTATCAGAACTCAGCTAAATTCGAGCAGGAAAACCCACTTCAATATAATTTTTCTAATCCATGGACGGGAGACGGAGTAACAGTTACATTCACAACAACGCTAACTGGCTTTCCTATATACCCGTCAACTTTAACTATAACCGATAATACAGAGTTGTTTGAGGATACGACAACAACATGGACGGATGCAGATATAACTATAACTGGGTCAGATGGCGGTACAGCAACAATTAATCTATCTACAGGGGTAATATCAGTAACTTTTACCGCAGCTCCAGCTAGTGGACAATTAATCTATTTAAATTATGTTCAATTTAGCCCTAGACGACCAGAGGCGATACTATATTTTGCTAATACATTTACGCTAACACCTCCACCCGATCAGGCATATGTAATCAAGATGAGATCATACATTATCGTAACACCGCTTGTGAACGCTACAGACACCCCAGATTTGAACGAATGGGGTCCATGTATAGCATATGGTGCTTCTAGGGCTATCTTCTCGGATTATGGCGAGAATGATGCATATGCAGAGACTACGGCATTATATAAAGAGCAAGTCAATTACATACTAACAAGAACAGAACAAGATTTACTAAACGTTAGGGCAATGCCTAACTTTTAAGGAGTAAAAAAACAGTGGCATGGGATAAAACAAAACCAGCAAATTCATCTAAATTAAGAAATTTAGGTGAAGAAATTCGACCTAACTGGGAGGCTATAGAATCAGCGGAAGCCACATTTAAACCTGTTGGACTGAATTTAGATAATAGAACTGCATTAGTTATAGCAAATGATCCAACCGCAATAGCTGATTCTGTAATTTTGTATTCAAAAGAAGATGGGGCTGGTGATCCACAGGGATATGCAATAGATCCTGATGATTCAATATCTCATTTAACAGGTATTAAAGCATGGGTAAGATTTAACGGGAATCCTGCTGTAGCCACTATAAACGATAGTTTTTTTGTTAGCGGAGTGACTAAAGATAGTTCTACAACATTTACCATAACTTTTAGCAATAACTTAAAAAATACAGATTACGGGGTGATTGTAACCTCATCTGGTGATATTGCTAAGGTTGTTAGTGGAACGCTAGCTGTAGGTTCTGTTAAAGTAACAACTAGTGCAGATCCACGAGTTGTTACAGTGATGATTATAGGAAACTAAGAGGTAAATATGTCTTCGATGTTAATTGCTCCATTCTCCACAGGATTAGAGACCGATATCGATCCTTGGCTAGCTCCAGCCGATTCTTTTTCAGAACTGAATAACATACATATCTATGATGGAATTTTACAGAAAAGAGAAGGATATCGACTATTTGGAACAGTAACGAACGGCGAAAGGATAATGGGTTTATGTAGATATATTGATTCTAGTGGGACAAAAACATCGTTAGCATTTGATGCACTAAGGGCTAATAGATATAACAGTGCAACAAACGCCTATGTACAAATAGATGTAGCTAATATTTTCAGCTCAGGAGAATTTGATTATGTATGGTCGGCGAATTGGCAATCTGGAGGTGGCACTAATAGGTTATATTTTACTAATGGGAAGACAGGAGCTCCTGCGGGTGCTGCTACAGTTAATGCTATTAGGTATTATGATAGTGCCACACCTAATATTACTGTGGCTTTCAACCCTCTCTTAAGCCCAGTTGCCCCAGCAGTAAGACGAACATTAGATGGTGGCAAGTTAATTTTCTCAATGGGTCAGAGATTAATAGTATTATATACATTCGAATATAATGATACCACGTTAACTACAAGTGAATATCCTCAAAGGGCTAGATGGTGTGCTAAACAGAATCCAGACAATTGGAACGATGTAGTAGCTGGAGGAGGAGGTTACACCGATGCAGCTACAGGAGATCAAATAGTATCAGCACGCCAGCTACAAAATCAGATAATTGTATTTTTCACTAATTCGGTATGGTCATTAACTGCTACATCTGATCCGAATAGAGCATTTAAATGGCAAAGAATAAATAATTTTAGGGCTTGTGATGGTAAAATGGCTTCTATTGGGTATGACAGATATGTTGTAGCATATGGAGTAAGGGGTATAACAGCAACCGATGGAGTAGAGACAAGAAGAACAGATAATAGAATAAGTAAGTTTACTATTAACGATATTAACGTAGGTCAATTTGCAAAAGTATTTTGCGAAAGAAGCTATGCAAATAAGCGACAATGGACTTTATTTAACAATATAGAAACAACCGATGACGAAAATGACGCAGCTCTTATATATGATGAAGATTCTTCAGCTTTTTCTACATATGATATAGGAATGAATTGTTTAGGTTACGGTAATTTCTCAAGAGATTTTGCACTAGAAGATTTTACAGCGGTAAATGACCTTGATTTAGCATTAGATGACTTTGGCGATGAAGATATGTTTTCATATTTCTGGCAAGATAACCAAGAAACATTGCTTGGTGGAGATATAAATGGCAATATTTTCGTTATGGAAACCGATGGTGATGATAACGGAAGTTCGATAGATTCAACATTCATTACTGTAGCTTGGAATCCATTCAAAGAAGAAGGGGCAGAAGCACAGATGCCTTATATCGATATCTTAGTAGATACACAACTAATGACTAAAGGTGAGATAGGATTTTATAAAGATACAGATACCACATCATACAAAAGTCAGCAAATAGATTTCCTTCCAAACTTGAATTTTATTTCAGATATAAATAATGCAACAAATAACAATCCAGTTGTAGGAACGCCAAATCCAATAAGTATAAATTCGCCAAGCCATGGGTTAACAACCAATGATATAATATATATTTATGGCGTTGAAGGAATGATTGAAGTTAATAGTGGTGAAGCAGCAGATGCCTATACCGTTACAGTAGTAGATGAAAATAATTTTACATTAAATGAAATATATGGATCTTCCGAACTAACTATTACAAATATAACAAATAATAACCCTGCGGTTGTAACTGTAGATAATATTAGAAACTTAGTTGATGGGGATACTATTGTTATAAAAGATGTAACAGGAATGACTGATGTTAATTATGACGGTACTAATACATATACAGTAGCAAATATTGTAGGTGTTACTTTTGAGTTGCTTGCGATAGATTCAACTTTATTTGGGGTATATACTGGAGCGGGAACGGTAGATTATGACTTCTTCACAGCATTTACATCTGGTGGCGGGATATATGAGCGAAAATTCTACAAGACAAAGACGTGGAAACGAATACACGCTGGAGGTATAGGCTTTCAGCATAGAGTAAGTTTTACATCTAACGGAATTGATAGGCAATTTAGGATACACGCCCTAAAACCGATGTTCAAAAAGATCGGGCGTAGGATGGTTAACTAATGACACTACCGACAAGCATTGACCTGCCACTAAGAGTAGACTATCAAAATGATGAAGATTTAGACCGTTATTTAAGAGATCTAGTATACGAACTACAAGAAATGTATGAAAGGATAACTGAAAACGTAAATGGATATATTAGAAATTATGCAGATGTAGACCAAACAAAATGGATACCTACATTAAACGGAACAGTAGCGGGCGACTTTACTTATACCCAGCAAGTAGGGTGGTCAATCAGACAGGGAATCTATACAGAGATATTTGCCGATATTTCATGGACAGCCACTACATCGGCTGGGAATTTATACTTAGAACTACCATATATAGTAACGCTTAGTGATGGGATGCCATTTGTTGGTACTGTTCAAGCTTCTAATGTTGTTTATTTAGGCAATTATCTAGTTATTAACGCAATACCTAATACATATAGAGGAGAAATATATAGTGTAACACCAGCAGGAGCTACAGCAAATTTAGCAGTACCTGCATCTGGTCGCTTAATAATCCACTCTAAATATATTGGTGTGTCCGACGAATAAAGGCAAATAAAATGAAAAAAATAGATGAATTGAGATTTGTGAGGGCGATGAGTCCTGATATCGTTCCTCATTATCTAATAGAGCAAGTGAGAGATAGAAACTATAGTGTTGAGGACTTCTTCAAATATCAACAAATAAATTGTATGAGTCAGACAGCAGATGGATTTAAGATTAATCCTTTTAACCATTTATATGTGTTGGCTAACCCTGAAAATATCGTTAAGGGCGTGCTATGGATGGTTGTTGACGCACTTTCGAAAGATGTGGTGATACAGACATACTCTATAGACAAAGAGTATTGGAACAAAGGATATGCGGTAAAAAAGATAGCCGATCATGTTAAAGATATAGTGATGAAAGCGAAACTAAACAAGATTTACTGGGTCACAAATTACGAGAAACATTCTATGAGATATGGCTTCCGCCGTAGCAAATCGATCTTAATGGAATACGATTATAAAGCAGAAAAAGAAGAAGCAAAAAAAGAACCAAAGAAAGAAAAAATTACAGCTATTTCAGATAAAAAAATTGAAGAAAAAGCAAGTTAAATAACGATAATGGGCAACACATTAAACCTAAAGTTGCATGGAGGTAATTATCGGTCAGACCATGTTAGGGGGAGTGGAAAACGTTGGAAATGCGGAACTTCTAACTCCTGAGCAGCAAAAATATTTAGGTCAAGCTATGGGAGGATACAGTCAAATGGCTCAACCACAAGACCAACAACAATTTCAGGATATGTTCCAGAAATCATTTATAGATCCAGCACAGCAGGCAATGCAACGGCAAATAATCCCTGGAATAAAAGAACAATTCATGGGCATGGATGAAACAGGATCATCTGCTTTAAACCAAGCATTATCTCAAAGTGCTACGGATTTGTCAACATCTTTAGGCAGCCAATATATGAATCAATATAACCTAGGTCAAAATAGACAGATGAGCGCGTTACAGGGACTTGGTGGATTGGCAGGACAAAAGACATTTAGTCCAATGATACATGAGCAAGAGGGGATTTTAGGACAAATTATAGCAGCCTTAGGACAAGCTGGTGGTGGATGGCTAAGTAGTTTAGGAGGTAAATAAAATGGTAACTAAATTAACGTATGGTTCAGGTTTAGGTGAGGGAATAAGTAGTTTAGGTGCTTCTATTGGACAGGCTCTTCAAGAAAGAACAAAGAAGCAAAGAATAAGAGATATAATGAAACCAATGGTAGATCCTAATCAACAACCTACATCTAATTCAATATTAGGTGGTGTTGTAGGACAGCCACAACAGCAAGGAATGACTGAACAAGAACCTCAACAAGTACAAGAACCAATTCCTGTAGCAGATCAAATTTATAATAAAAAGATGGCTCAAGTTCAATATTTAAAAAAACAAGCAGCAGCGTTAGAAGGTGAAGGATATCACCCTCAAGCACAAATGATGATGCAAGAAGCACATCAACAAGAACAATTTTTGCAGCAAGAAAGACTACAAGACAAAAAACTGACCGAAAAAGTATCTTCTGAAAAAGATAAAAGAGCATTTGATGAGAATAAAGATTATTATACACGTTTAGGTAAAATTAGAACTGAAATGCCACAAAAAGAGGCTACTCTCTTAGGAATTAGAGATGCATTAATAAATTCTGGTGGTAAAATAGGTAAAATACAAAATTATATATCTACTTTTTTCCCAGCAGAACAAGCTGATTACATTAGCAAATCTTCAGCTCAACAATTATCATCATTTGTAAAAGATTATTTTGTTGCTGATTTAAGAGAGATACCAGGAATGAGATTAAATCAAATGATAGAAAGTAATCTTAAATCAGCCTTACAAGCTCCTGGTAAAACTGAAGAGTCCAATCAAGTTATTACTGAATTTCAACAATTTAAAAATGATATATTAAATAAAGAACTTGAAATTTCAGATAGAATAAAAAACCAATATCTACAAGCTGGAAGAGAACCTCCTAGGAATTTTCAAGAACAAGTATCAAAACAATTAAAAC
>Ga0307376_10006754_pt1 | contig 10110 bp, 17 predicted proteins | sample TR2MG_FD_202536 | JGI IMG/M metagenome (GOLD analysis project Ga0307376, IMG submission 202536) | Soil microbial communities from Risofladan, Vaasa, Finland - TR-2 | ecosystem: Environmental > Terrestrial > Soil > Coastal area > Acid sulfate soil | place: Finland: Risofladan, Vaasa | collected...
CAATCTCCCTGACCGCATCCCAAGAACTGTGTGAATACGGTTCCGCCGCAGCCTGTGCATGTGTTGTAAAGGCGCGTGATGAATCCGAACAGGTCGTCCCAGTGTGTCTGGGGCATGTCCCAAAAAGATATACGACCCTCTTCTATTTCCAGTCCTTCCTCACAATACTCGCACCCGTCGCCGGAACACTGGAGTTTGCTCTTGAACTTTATGACTCCACCACCCTTCTCGCGATTGTCGATCATACCGGGTACAAGGTGCCAACTATCGGGCGAGAATACAGTGATCATGTAACGTAGAGATGTCCCCACGTCGCGGATGATCTTTCGCAGAGACTGATGGCATATGACACAGGTACTGCCGTCACCAAGGCAATCGAAGCTGCGCTTGAGACTTGGTACGAAGTGTGTCTTGCGTTCGACGGCGATACACTTTTTACCGTCCACGTCGTAGATCGCTGGTATATACCTGAACATCGTACCGTACTCTTCAGCAGGTTTTATACCGCGTCCGCGTGAGCGTGTTTTAATTGGACGAGCGTCTTTTTGTTTCTCGTGTAGTTCGTCGAGTAGATGGATATCGATGTCGTCGAAGTCGAGCATTTCTGGTGAGTTCATTGGGATCCTCCCTGTTTTCTGGTTCTTATGGTTCTCTGGTACTCTGGTTCTTTAGCTACCTCTCGATAGCAAAATGAGCGTATCATTAGCAGGTACCTCAGTCAATACTTTTATGCTAAAAAAATGTACTAGTATTACATTTTTCTGTAGAGATCAGGGGGTGAGTTCCACCCCCCGATACTCTACTATTCTTCTTTAAAAGCCTTCTTGTACAACGGTATGAATAGAGCCCACATCTCTTTGTGCACAAGCACACGTGTTACATCGAAGGCATCTCTTGCATTTTTGAGTGCTTCTTCCAGCGAACTACCTGGGTTGAACGGCACTCTGCAGCGCGCGGAGGCGTGTGGTTTACGCCATATTGTAACTGGTCTCTCCTTTGCTATTCCGAACGACGCTTGAAGCTCAATAAATGCGGACGGCTCAGGTGCTGGTACACTTATCTCATCGACCATTGCTTCGGAAGCACATTGGCCGACAGCTTCTCTATTGGATGTCATTTTAATGATCCTCCTCTGTCGGGGCCTGCGCTCCCTAATTCTCATTTCTTCTTCTTTTTGAACTTGATCTTCTGCACGTTAGGACCCTCGATCCTGTACTCTGCCTTGATCATACTCTTATGAAATGAGAAGACTTCTTTGTAGGGAATGTCTTGTTTCCCCTGACGAATCAGATCGATGATGGAGTCTGTATCTACCTTCGTTACCACACCAGGTATCAGTAAGATATTTCCGTGCCCTGCTTTTACGAGACCATCGATATCCCACTCTTCGTACTTTTGCGGCCTGAGCGTGTACCCAAGGAAGCGTAACTGCTCCCCCTCAAAAGCCTCGACATTGAGATGCTTCATAGCATCTCGTATCCTCTTAATGTGGCTGTTGCTTCCATCGATCGCAGCCAAAAACTTCCCTACCGCCGGGTCCAGCGCAAGTTCTGATACTTCCTTCTCGAATTCTCGAAGTTCCGTGGCCCACTGTTTGATAACACCAAGATGTTCCTGCTGGTTATCCGCCTTCGGTGATTTCGGTGGGGCGTACAATGCATCACCCTGTTCGATCGGTTCTTTTAGTGGTTCAGCCTGTAGTGGCTCATGCTGAACAATTCCTGTTTCTTTTTCGAGTTCTCGAAGCTTACTAAAGTACGCTTCAGCTTGTGATTCCTGTGATTCTTGTGGTTCACGTTTTCTTTTCCTGTCTTTGACCATTACTTTCCTCCTGTGAAGTAATTTGGGGGCGGGTACTAAAGTACTTATACGACCATATGTCTAATTATTGACTCTTGTGAGCATTCACGTAGGTATTGGCGATCGTGTTGAGCGTTTTAAAATCGTCCAACATCTCGACCAGGTAGGACTCTTCATCATCCATACCGTCTTTCATGATGAAAAACGGATGATATATAGGGAAGACCGGTATTTGATATCGAGCTGTCTGAAAGTCGAACCACACTGGGCGCATTTTACCGCGCTGCTTGGTTATTGCTGTGCTTTTTTTCGTGATAGCAGCTGTTGGAGTCCTTCCTACAGTGATAATAGCAAGCGGATTGATGATCGCTACCATCCTGTTGATTCTCTCCATACAGAAATCGATCTCTTTAGCTAGGGGTACTCTGTCTTCTGGTGGACGACAGCAGACGATGTTTGTCAAAAAAGATATGGAGGTTAGCTTAAATTTCTTCAAATATATCTGCCGCAACTCCTGCCCCGGTGCGTCAATAAACGGAACCACCCTTATATCCTCTTCTTCTCTTGGAGCTTCACCGATGAATAGGAATACAGATTTGTCTGCATCGCCTGAACCAAAAACGATGTTACAGGCTTCTTCATGCAACCCACAACGCTCACACCCAGCCCACTCCCTGTTCAGCTGAAGCATCTTCTCGTTCTTTGTCATCTGAATTCTCTTATGTGTTCCACCATAGTCTCCGATTTCATCACTCCCGCTGGTTCTTTTCCACGACTCTCTTTTAACTTGTTCAACAACGTGTTGACCAATCTGTAGCTACGGTTATCTCCATCGCGAAAGATGATGATAAGTGGCTTCTTCTTACCGTCTTTCTTTCGTAGAGATCGGCCACTGCCCTGTATGAACCCGTTTAGATCCTTAAACGGCGATATAAAAAGGACAGCATCCAAGTTCTGTGCATCTAATCCGTCTCGAGCACACTTCCATATACCAAACGTGACATCGTGATTTCTTAGAACACTGGGGCGATCACGGAAGTTAACTTCAGCAATGATGATCCCAGAGTTCTCTACCTGCTCGTGTAACATTTTGAGCTGATCTTTAGAGAACCCGATAACGAGCGTTCTCCTTCCGGCAGCCCGTAGGGCGTAAATAACATCTAAGATCATCTCGTTGCGTTTTTCGTTCTTACCGAGTGATACCCAGTATGTACCTATATCCTTTGGTACTTTAGGTCTTAACCCGGTTCGCACAACGTAGAGGTCGTAGTCTAGTTGAGTAGAAAGATCCTCATATAAGATGGGTCCGATGTGAAGCAAGCAAAGCTTTTCTAGCTTGTCCGGGCGATTAAACGTGGCAGTTAGAGCTATGCGTATACCACCAAACATCTTCAACGTAGGTCGATAGATCCTGGCCGGTGTATGATGCGCCTCATCGAATATCACGAGCCCAAAGCGATGATAGAAATCAGTTGGCAGACAATGGTAATTTCTCCCAACTGTTGTGGCGCTGCATAAAACTAAAGGCTTCTTGTAGTCGAAGACTCCGTCACCGACGAGACCAATTTCATCGTCTCTTAGTCCAAGAAACTTTTTAGCGCTCTCGCCCCATTGCTCGAGTATTCCTAGCTGATCTGTAATAACTGCAGTTGGAACATTCAACGTCTCGGCGAGTTTGATAGCTAGCACTGTCTTACCCGCCCCACATGACCTGTGCAGGATACCCCCGCCGGTCTCTACAGAAGCTAGCATGGCATCGTAAGGAGCTACCTGATCGTCCCAGAGTGAGAAGGTCGTTCGGAGTGGAAGACGGTCGTTCCTGAACCGTCTGAGGTAATCACCATAGTGGAAGATATCCTGCCCATTTAGCAGGGGTGGGCCAAAGAAACGTCTGGGAACGATCAAGTGGTGCTCAGTCTCAAGATACTCTTTTACGAACATCGGCTCAACACCGAGGTTCTCATACCATATTGTAAGTCTTCTACGAACAATATGGTCTGGGACGAGCACATCTCCTTTTGGATACCACACCAGGTGGCCAAATTTAAATTCACCGGGTGCAGGACCGTTGCGCGCTAAAGAACCAGGCGTATAGCTTCTGAAGCGTTTCTTGATATCAGATGTTTTCAATATATGACGTCCCCATCGTCATCGATTAAAATCTGAGCTTCTAGTTCTTCAGCTTCTTTCCATAGTGCAAACGTCTTCTCGGAGATACTGTTTGCAGCATATACGGTAGCATCACCTACCTTCCGCGTATCCAATAGACCCTTACTTTTCAGTCGCTGTAGATGCATGTATATGGCTTGCTTCTTCAAAAGCCGATCACTTCCCTCGACAATCATAGTAGGGGAAAGCCAGGCTCGAGCTTCAATAAGAACCTCTAGTACGATGGCTTCAGATGGTCCTAGCTTCATCATCGGATGATACCCATCGGGCCACCCGGTCCCAACATCATAGACCCGCCGAGTTGACTTGGTCCGGAACACAACTGTACCCAGTCAACAATATGGACGAGATCTTCGTAGTTGATAAAAGGCAACGGAGAACTATCTGTCGGTTGCTGTTCAATTTGTATGGGCGTAATCTTGACCTGAATAACAAAGTTTTCATATTCGACGCGGAGATATCTGAACTTCGTCGAGGTTATCAACACCTTCTTACCTGTCAATTTTTCAACGTATTTAGGCACATCCTCGTACGGAACATAGGCCCCAGTCATCTTTATCCTCCATCTAGTGTTGATCCTAACGAGCTGTTAGTACCTTACCAACACAATCGGGCGACTGTCAACAAAAAGTGTAGTAGGGATGCAGAAAATCACACAGGTAGTTTATTATCATATCCGAGCAGGCGATCGGGGTAGAGCCAGAGATGCCAAGAGAGTAGTTTGAATTCGCGTGAGACAGAGGTAACGGCTCCGGCGATATCCTCATAATCCATATATGGGCCCCAGTTCCCGATGTGCCCATATTTACCGTCTTTCTCGATCAAACATACGTGGTGCCCTCCGATCTTCTTGAAGATCCACCACCCAGGTTTCCAGTACGTAATAGTTAAAATGCCTACCAGTTTAATGCCCGCGATCGGAAAGCGGTCAAGCGTTGCGCAGCAGAGGGTGGCAAACTCATCGCAGTCACCTATCTTTGGTGCAGCTTGTGAATCCAACATATGCCGCGCTCGTCTAGGATCAGCGGTGGCGTCTCCCATCTCTTTCCATTTGTCAGAGTCCCAAACCGCTCTGTCCATGTCCACGTTTAGATCCTCGAATTTATCGTACGGTTTCAGTGCTGCGAGCTTTACCTTGCGTACCTTCTCGTCCCACCAGCGGTAGATCTTTGACCATGTGAAATTGTACCAGATCGCGATTCTTATTATCCATTTTGGCATGTCATCCTCCGAATCTATTCTTATATTTTACGTGGTTAGCGCAATAAGGAACCTTCTTTGTTTTTGCGCCGCACACACGACACACGTTAGAATCAACAGTTATCAGAGAAGACATCTCCTCTCGTATGATACAACACTTACATTCTGGACGTTGGATCGCGGCACGAAGGGCACAAGCATGAAGGGCGAGTCTTCCGGGAGTCTGGAGGCAGCGTACCATTTGATGTGCGCTCATCCAGGCACTAGCGGTCAAAAACTGATTGGACGTTTTTTTATCAGGGGGCAATTTTCTTTTCTATGTGTTTAATCGCGTCAACCGTATCTTGTGTCTGTATAAGGATCTCGAACTCTTGAGCTTTCTTTTCCAACCTTTTTGAACTCTTAACAGCTTTTGCCTGCTTCTCCGGTATCCTCTCTATGTCCTGCTCCGGTTGATCCAAATAGGCATTCTCGACGATGACGGCCATTTTTTCTTCTCGTTGAATGATCGCTTCATCTTCATCACGATTTTCATAAATTTTTATTTCGTCCGGTGTCACAGTGACGTCTACATAAACGTACTCACAGTTAGGAACTTCTTTGTCAGAAACCCAGGTATTATATTCGCTGCTATTCATACACGAGGCATCTTCTGTCGTTGTCGAAACAAGGAACACGAGTATACCTGTTATCAGGCCTGCGACAGCGATAGATACAACATACGGAGCAGACGACTTAACGAGTTTTTTCGATACGGTCCACAGCAGTTTCGATGGACTTGATCGCCGCATTGATATTACCCTCCATGGTTCCGACTGTGATCTCTAGAACACGTATCCTGTCGGAATTTTTTTCTTGTTTCTTTTCGACTTTTGCGATCTGAACTTGGTTATGCTCCATGTCATTCTTTACTTCGTTCACTGTCTTTTCCGTTTCCCAAATCCATATGAAAACCGGAATGAGAAGTAGTGTAGTAATCCTGAAAGCATATTCGATATAAGTCTTCAATTTATTATCAGAACCATCGTTATTATGCATAGGAGATTGCAAATTTGGAATAATCGGTTTGGAAACAGGTTCGACTTTTACAGCATCAGTATCAATATCATCGCCCATCAAATATCCTCCGATAATGTCTCGTCTTCCTCTTTCTATAATAACAGATTCTAATCGCCGTCGGGAGGCTTGTCGTCCATTTTCGAACAGATATAGACGGGCATGTTGATGTAAGGGTTTACCGTGGGTCGATGAACGTAGAAGAATCTGGCGCCTACAAACATAGCTGCCTCTCCCTGTAAGACAGCGGACTCCTCATCTTCAAACTCTAGCGTATGCGTGACTCCATCTACTGTATTTATCACGAGCACGTATGGTGCATCATAAATATCGACGGAGAACTCACATGTTTCGTGGTTGAACGACCAGTCTAGTCTAGCTGGACGCATGACGGAAACAGGGTACATAAGTCTACGGAATTCGGAAATGACAGCGAGTGCGCGCGACATTAGATACTGCCTGCCCACCGGGGGTACACTTTTGTAGTCCTCAGTGATGTCGTTGAGCTGCTGTATAAGCTGTTTTTTGAAGAAAGTATGGACAGCATTGACGTCGAATGAAGCGCTCTTTGGATCGATAGTCATGACACCACCTAAACGAACTGAATGACCGTTGCGAGGGTACAGGATACCACAAGGAATGTGGTGACTCCTATAGCATGAAAACGAATCTGCCAGGGATTCTTACCGGTGCGAACGCCCCACTTCAGGATGTCATACTTGCTGCCGATCCAACGGCCGCGCTCCCCGAAGATCCATTCGCAGTTCTTCTCGAGCAGATTGGCAGAGAAGAGCCCTTGCCGCTCGTTGTTCAGTCCGTCAATGAGGTTGTTGTACATGATAGCGAGTACGAGCCCACGCACCCAAGGTGTAAGGTCTGTTGTTGCGCAAACGATAAGAAGAGCGACGGTAAATAGTATATTGAAGGCCACCGGCGCAAGATGGGAGAGAGACATTTTCCAGTCGAGGGTATGAAAGGGGAAGTCGTCGGCGTAGCTAACGCGTCCAAAGTAGAACATATCCCCCTTTTTGTGTGGGTACGGCTTGTACTCATCAATGGGTACTCCTAGTAGTGTTGCTACCAGGGCATGCGAGCTCTCGTGAATGTTTACCTGGATTAGAGCGTAGAGTACCAAGAAGATAAAGATCCAGGCGATGTCCATTTTTCTAAAACCTCCTCTTCACGAACCTCTGTACGAGAAATGTGCTCTCCATCTACCCATACGTCACCGCTGATGCGCGTCATCCCGTTCTCTTCCGCAAGGGCCTCCGCGTGTTTCTCAGCAAGCTCCTTCGATGAGAAGAGCATCCAGCCTTTACCGCCGTGCTTCCACAAAGACAGGCTCATCCAGACTGTCATTTTGGCCACCCTTTGACTTCGCAGTTGAACAATTTTTCCAGGAACGCCTTATCTCCGAACTGGACAAGGAACCCGGTACTCTCCGGGTATGTGTCGCCCTCGCTCGGAAGAAGAAGGGCCTTCATGTCCTGCTTACTGATGTAGATGACACGAGCATCGGTCGTACCACTGACAATCTGCTCTCCAAGTCTTGCAATCGTATCTGCTAATCCCATGTGCCTCTCCTTCAAACTTTAAAGCGGCTAATCCGAGGTCTCTACTCCTCGGTACGTCACCCACCTTGTCGACAGAACCATACTCATAAGGAGTATGCGGAACCACACCCTAAAGTGCTCCGTACGCTTGAGTAGCCGCTTATTATACGGAGCTGACAGTGCTTCGCAGGCGTATACCTAACGTCTATTAGGTAATCCGTCAGCTCCGCGAGTTATCTGACAGTGCCTAGTCAGAAAACGACCCTGGTGGAGTCGAACCACCCGCCGGGGGTTATGAGCCCGCAGCCTCACCCGAAAGTCGTTACTGGGAAGATTAAAACCAGCGATATAAACACCTGAGTCGTCGTAGGTGTCCAAAGCAGCCAGGATGGAATTGAACCATCGTCGTGGTACCACAAAACCACGTCTCCACCAGGAGAGGCTGCTGCCAAGGAGGAAAAAACACCAGGGGAGCGAGACCTGGCGGAAAAGGAGCTCCTCGGCCGGGGTAAGGCTGACGTATCAGTTTGACCCGATCCGTCAGCTTGGTCATTACAGAAGTGTAATCTTTTAGATAATATCTCGCAATACTGCTGCCGCTGCCAGCTCAATATCATCTAGCGTGTTGAGTACTACTGACAGCTTGCGGTTACCTACCATGTGGTACGGGAACACTATTTCACCTGTATGCATAATGTTGTACATGTCTGTCGTGGCACGCCCGCGTTCACGTACAAAGTGATCGCTATCGACTTCTCGTCTAGCTGATAGGTGCTGCTCATCTGCGTTACATAAAACAACGATATCAGGTAACTTACGACCTTTCCACGCTGCCGTCATGATCTCGAATTGGTGCTGTTCGTCACTATGCTTACGTCGAGCACCGTTCTTTCGCAGTAGTACTTGATAGATATACGTCGACAGCTGCCCTCTATCCTGCAAGACTACCTGACCTCGAACGAGCGCCGGTAGTACCACCAGTTCCTCATGCTGTATCCTATCTGCCAAGAACAACAGTATCTCCGCAGCATCTACCACGTCGCCTGAAAACAGTAATGCGCGTAACGCCTTGCAAACAGACTGTGTCAGTGCTCCTGGTTCCGCCGTACAGGTAACCGGGGCTCCGAGCTGACATAGCCGCTCGTGTACTGCGCGCACCAAGGTAGTTTTGCCTACATCGTCTGGCCCCTCGAACACTACCCACATGATCACTCCTTCTCCAATTCTCCGCTGGCTTTCAAACGCTCATAGACCTCACCACGAAATATCTTAACCTTGCGTGGTGCCTCGATGCTGATACGTACAGAGTTCCTATTAATTTCACGCACCAGCAAGACAACGAAGTCGTCTCCATTTGCAGGATCACCGATAATGATGGAATCTCCGGGCTTCCGACTTATCGTCAACATCACTCCTCACCTGCGTCATCTAATTCAGCTCGTTGTATGATAGCCTGGTCGTAGGCCAACCTTACAACATCTCGCTCTGTTAAATAGCAGCTTGTTACGTTTTCAGCCGCATCTCGTATCTTCTGGTACGGTGTCTTCCTGGGCTTACGTGCAGGAGGTGGAAGCACCTTGATCTTACGTAGGCAACAAATACACTCCGTCGTTGGTCTCCCACACTTTTCAGTGCTGTTGCTAAGTCTGACCATCCCACATACAGAACGTCCCCAGATAGAATCTCCCTGCATCTGAAAACGGTGAGAAACTCCTGTGTATGAAAACCTGATAACGTACTCCATTTATATGACTCCACATACTAGATTACTGACTTTCTTTCCTTTTTCTAGCGCGTATCACTGCTTGTGTACTCCTAGCTTGTGTACTTTTACGCAGACGTAAACACTCAATACAGTACGTAATTTCCTTTGTGCGCGCACGGCACGCTTTACGTGACAATGTACAGTTGAGATGTGAGCAGTAGATTAACTTGCGCTTCTGCACCCATTTATCTGGGTCGCCTGTCTTATGTGCATCTGGCATCTTATCTACTCCACGTAGACAGTGATAATCACCTTGTCTATCGATATCCCGTCGCCAGTGAATAGCTCCGCTGTGAGCTCGTTCAGTCCCATTGTCAGCGTGTAGGACGCGAACCCGACAATATTCGTATCGTTAGTGTAAATACTCCTGGCGCTCTCGGCATAGCCGTTGTCGGTCAGCACCATGTAGCCACCTAGCATGGCACGACTCATACGCATCCGGATGTCGTACTGCACACCCACTGTTCTGTTGTCCATATCGTTGGCACGCCCGACTACCATACCATCATCGAGCGTGGCAAACTCAACCTCTACGCACCAACTGTTGAAGGGCTCTGCATAGCACAG